>CESW01052371.1_pt1 | contig 13285 bp, 11 predicted proteins | sample 531171 | NCBI WGS metagenome assembly CESW01 (sample SAMEA2621859, study PRJEB7988) | marine metagenome | biome: marine biome (ENVO:00000447); feature: surface water layer (ENVO:00002042); material: "saline water (ENVO:00002010), including plankton (ENVO:xxxxxxxx)" | depth 5 m
CCCAGGTCCATGTCACTCGTCCTGTTGACTGCATGGAACGGTCGCTCGTCCCCAAAACGCGACCTGTCAAATCAAGCCCCCGGACCATCCAAACACCTGGCGTGGAGGATTGGAGGACCAAGCCCTCGGAATCCATGATTGCTCCTGCTTGTGGAATGTTCACAAGGCGTATCTCGGCGGTATTTTCAAGATTTCCGAAATAGACGGTGTTGTTTCCGCTGCATGCAACCGCAAAACGGTCTTCAGCCGAATTGACGCTGAGGTCGGCTGGGTTGCTGATCGAATTTCCTTGAACGAGAGTTTCTGAAAGCCACTCGCCTTCTGTCGTTGGATCAGGTGAGAATCTCGTGATGCGCTGAGGATTCCATGAACTGACAACGAGCGATTCATTGGCCCAGTCCACGCCGTCACAATTGCTCAGGCCTGTGCCATCAATCAACGTCGTGACAGCACCTGTCGCGATGTCAACTTGAAGGATGTCGGCATTGCCGTACCAATTGACCACGGTGGCGATTCCATTTTTGATGGTCACCCCATTGGGGGTTGTCCCTGTATTGGATACGAGAGTCGTAACGGTCATGTTCGAAGGGTCACTGACATCGACTTTGAGCAAACGCCCTAAACTAAAATCACTGACCACCAGAAGGTCTCCTTGGGTGCTGCTTTCGCTGCCCATGCCATTCAAAAAGCCAGCACCTGGAGGTGACAACGAGCCCAGTTCGTTGCCAGTCACCACGTCATACGCATGGATGACATTGCTTTGAATTGCAAAAAGTGTGGTCCCCAACACTTCCATGCCATGCGTGGCTCCACCGTTTCCAAAAGTGCTCCAAGTGACACCTTCGTCATCGGTGACTAAAATGCTACTCCCATTGCTTACCAACCATCGATTGCTGTTGGGTTCGTACTCGGCAGCCTCAATGGAGGAAAGGGTCTGGGCGAGAGCGTGGCCTGTCAAAAAAGCTGTGCAGGTCAACAAGGACCATCGGATGAGAAACGGAAGCATGGACATGAAATGAAATGATTGCGAAACGTGATCGGCATCACGAAAGTTGGAAGGTAGGATGTCGAGGTAACGGTCAATGCGGATGTCATTCATTCGTGGTCAATTCTTCTGTGGTATATCTAGACCATGTTCTTGCCGCCATGACGTAAAACACGGTGAAAACGGCCATTGATGCCACTCCATACCAAACTGCTCCTGACCATTCCGGTGGATTGAGTCCCAATTCACGAGCACGTTCCGCCGAAGCTCCGTCGGTTAATCCGTGGGTCACTTTCCATACCCGGTAGAGTTGATTTTTGACCAAAGTTGTACTTGCAAATCCCACCACCGGTGCCAAGATTAACCAGCCTTGGAACCAGCGTTCATACTGCTGACGCATGCTTGTCCAATTCATGGTGCCGGTCTGTTTCGATGCCCAAATATCGAGCTGCCCACGCGCACCATTGTGCTTCCATTTTCTACCGCGACAGGCCAGTCTCCACTCATTCCCATGCTCAAAATACCCCAAGAACTTCCCCTCGCTTTTGCGACTTTTCCGAGTTCCAATCCAACCTGCGTGTGGAGCGATGAAAGTGATTCAAATTCTCGTCTAATTTGATCTTGATCATCTGTCAGGGTCGCCATCCCCATCAATCCCAGGGGCCGAAGATTGGGGTAGTCTTCCCATTTTTTTGAATCCGCCAAGTGGTGCAATTCTTCAGGAGCAAATCCGAATTTTGTGGATTCCTTGGCAATGTGGACTTGAAGCAAAATGTCGATTTGTCGTTCAATTTTGGCAGCTTCCTTTTGCAGAACCTGAAGAACTTTTAATCGATCGACTCCGTGAACGAGATGCACGAATGGAAGAAAGTCTTTGATCTTGTTTGTCTGGATGTGGCCGATCATGTGCCAGCGAATGTCTGTGGGCAGGCGACTCGCTTTGCCAACGAGTTCCTGGACCCGATTTTCTCCAAAGTCCCGATGTCCTGAATGATAAGCCTCCATCAGATCGGCATCGGGTTTGGTTTTGCTGACGGCCACCAGTGTAACCTCACTCCCGCCTTTTGAGGCGGCTTCGGCAAGCTGGTTTTTCAAGCTTTTCAGTCGTTGGGTCAGTGATGGCGCACTCATCATGACTCAAATTCATAAATGAACAGGGCACTTCGGATTTTGGGTTCAATCCAAGTGCTTTTCGGGGGCAGGGTGCGGTTTTGGTCGGCAACCTGACGGACTTGTCCAAAGGGGATGGGATGCATGACGATGAGCACGCGGTCAGGGTGAGCTTTTGCTCGGCTATTCCAGCCTTGGTTGGGCCTAGCTGTTTCGGGCAAGTGTTCGAGACGTATGTCGTTCCGCGCGTCTTGAATGCCGAGGATCTCCTTGAGCAAATGCACGTCGATAAAGTCGGCGTCGGTCACCTCTTTGCTCTCGGTACTTCGGGTGATTTTCCATGACTTTTCCTGGAAGTGAACCACAAGGTTACCAGGTTTCGAAGGTTCGTAGTGCTCAGAATTCAGCGAACTCATCTGACATTGGGGCATGTTGTGAAGCGCAGATTCGAATTCTGTGACGGTCAGGTTGACTCCCGTGATTTCCTTTTGAAACCCGAGGTTGACAAGGTCTTTTTCAGGGACGACATAGGCCAAGATTTGCCCTGTACCTGGCAATTCAGGATGTGTTTCCGCCAGATGTTGCGAAGAGGCGAGACGGTGATGACCATCGGCCAGATACAAAGTTTCACACTTACCACATGTTTTGGTCAGACGTGAGCCCAAGTCGCTCGCAGCAGAAATCCGCCATATTTCGTGCCGAATGCCGTCTGTAGTAGTGAAATCTGTATGAGGCGTTGTGGTTAAAATTTCTTTGAACAAGTGGTCAGTATCTTGAGAAGAGGGATCATCGTCAGTCCGCGCACACAGGATGGGCTCTGCGTGAAATCCAGTCCGCTCAAGGAAAGAGGCAAACAGGTTCTCTCTGGCTTTCAAGGTTTGCTCGTGCGTTTTTAGTCCACCTTGGCCACACAATCCAAGATCAAGAGTGCATACCATGCCAGTGCACGAATGAGACGGGGTCGACTGGCGATATAGGTACCACTCGGCTTCTGGAGCTTCTTCAAGCCATCCCTGGGATTTGAAGGCTTGATAGCCAAGCTTCACCTCATCAAAAAAAGCAACCGAGCCTCGTGGGGTTTTTACAGCACGAGATACATCGGGGTTGATGACTTGGATGTACGAGTAAGGATTGTACCTCAATTTGTCTTGAAGCTCCGCGGGGCTGTAACTCAAGTAGGAACGGGACGCCACCAAATGCGCCATGTGCCGTGGTGGAGTCACCGCTGCAAAAGGCTGCAAGAGGTTGCGTGTCAAGGTCATGTCAAAGCGGCGATTTGCGCAGCAAGCTCAAGACCAATTCTGTCTTGAGCTTCTAAAGTAGCAGCACCAATGTGCGGTGTGAGCGCGATTTTGTTGTGTGCCAAAACATCTGCGCGTGGTGCAGGCTCCCCAACAAAAACGTCGAGCCCGGCTCCAGCCAAATGTCCGGAATCCAATGCGCTCATCAAGGCATCTTCATCAACAGATCCCCCTCGAGCTGCATTGACCAAGAAAGCACCCCTTTTCATGGTTGCAATTTCCTTGTCGCCAATCACAGCGCTTCCATCTGATTGAGCTGGGACATGAACACTCACCATGTCGGAATTCTTGAGCAGCTCGTTCAAATCAAGTCGAGGACAATCGACAGAGATGGTTTGGCCTCCCACGGTCAACTCTACTGTGCCGTCAGAAACGAAAGGGTCGTGCGCCATTACATTCATCCCACAGCCCAAAGCGTACGAGGCGAGCGAACGGCCGATGCGCCCAAACCCAACAATCCCTAGCGTTTTTCCACGCAATTCCGCCCCTTTGCCAAATGCTTTTTTCAAATTCTTGAATTCTTTGGCGCCGCGTGAGGGCATTTGACGGTTGCTGTCGTAGTGGTGACGTGCCAAGCTGAAAAGGTGGCCCATGACCAATTCGGCGACACTTTGCGAGGAGGATGCGGGTGTGTTGAATACGGTTAGGCCTTGATTTCGAGCGTATTCCACATCAATGTTGTCCATCCCAACACCCCCTCGGCCAATGAATTTGAGGCTAGGGCATGCGTCAATGAGGGGCTGCCGCACTTTCGTGGCGGACCGCACGAGGATTCCGTCTATGGCTTGGTCTTGAATGAATTTTTCAAGTTGGTCTGCTTCGACGAAGTCTGTGTACAGGTTGTGACCTGCGTCTCGAAGTGCTTGTTCACCGGATGGGCTTATCCCATCGTTGGCAAGTATGTTCATGGTAAAAGGGAAAGGAAGATTGTCCGGAAAAATTAGCCGTGGGTGCGTTCAAATTCACTCATTACATCCACAAGCACCTGGACGCTGCTTAGTGGAAGGGCATTGTACATGGAGGCACGGTAACCACCGACACTTCTGTGGCCTTTGAGACCGCTAATGTTCGCAGCGTTCCATAGTTGGTCGAAAGATTCTGCGTGATGGTTGTCGTTTAATCGAAAAGTCACATTCATGTGGGATCGGCTGTCTACACGGGCGTGGCCTGAGAAAAGAGCATTGCGGTCGATTTCAGCGTAGAGAAGGGCAGATTTGGCTTCGTTTTCTCTTTGAATTGCTGGGACACCCCCACGGGCCTTAAGCCAACGTAAAGTGAGCATCGTGGTGTAAACGGAAAATACAGATGGCGTATTGAACATGCTGTCCTTTCCAATGTGGACTTGCAGATCTAAATAAGATGGGATTTCTCTCCCAGTAGCACCCAATTGGTCAGTGTCTACAGCGTACATCACCGCACCTGCAGGCCCCATGTTTTTTTGAACCCCTCCGTAAATCAATGCGAAAGGTTCGGCATTGAAGGTGCGGCTCAAGATGTCTGAGCTCATGTCCGCGACCAAGGGCACGTTACTCGATGGCATTTGTTTGTATTGCGTTCCAAAAATTGTGTTGTTGGTGGTGATGTGGAGGTAAGCATTCGAGTCGTCGACGTTACCCACTGGAGGAATGTGATCGTAGTTGTTTTCTTTGGACGAGGTGACCACATCAACATCTCCAGCATGCTTGGCCTCTTTGATGGCTTTGGCCGACCATGTCCCGGTATCGGCGTAAGCGGCTCGTCCTCCGACAGGCAAAAGATTCATGGCAGCCGTCAGAAATCCCAAACTCGCCCCACCCTGAAGATAGAGGACCTCAAAGCGATCGGGCAAGGACAGCAATTCTTTCGTCAATTCGCGGCATTCTTCCATGGTCTCCACAAAAGCCTTGCTTCGATGTGACATTTCAATGAGGGACAGTCCCTGACCATCCCAGGACTGAACAGCATTTGAAGCTTCAGTGAGCACCTCTTGGGGCAAAATGCAAGGACCGGCGGAGTAATTGTGGATGTGAGCCATAGATTGTTTTGTGGCGTGGGGTGCGATAAATAATGAAGTCCAAAGTTCTCAAAACCTTTCGAGGTAAGGTCACTGTGTTGAGTCACAATTTTTTCAGAAAATGTCGGATTGAGTTGTGTGAAACCCACAAGCCTCTTAACCAATTTCCTTGTATAATGTTTGTGTTTTCCATGAGGTATTCGCCATTTTAGTAGACTGCTTTAGACCAAAACCAATTTCTTATGTCATTTCCACGCTTCCTCAAGCTCATTTCTTGCGTTCTCGCGGTGTGGGTTACGAGCTCTGTTTTCACTTTTGCTCAGGATTTCTCACTTACCGTAGAGGCGACGCCTGCCACAACCGAAGGACTGACTAGGTATCGGTTTTATGTGGACATGAACGATGCCTCTGATCGGATGAGTGCCGTTTTTGGCAACAACGAATACAACCTCTCAGTTCAAGCACCTGCCGGGGTATTCAACAGCTCTTTCAATTCAAGTTGGAATGCATCGGGGATCAACCCGGCATTTATCTCGGTGTTCCCTGATTTGGTGGATGACACCTATGCCACAATTGGGCTTGAAGGCCCTGCATCGTCGTCTGAAATGGAGGGAGCTGCTGACCCCAGTGTGGTAGAGGACAGCGATCAACCCATCACGCCATTCTTTCTCAATCCAGGTGCGACCTCGTTGTTGAGCAACACGTTGACGGGAGCCTCCTACTACATTTTGAATACAGCCACAAACGGCTTGCCAGGAGAAGATTTGCGAGTATTTGTCATGCAGGTGACAACTGCAGGCTCGGTATCAGGCACCTTCAATGCCCAAGTTTTTCCATTGGGTGAGGGAGAAAATCAACAGTTGCTGTCGTGGACTTTCGATGGAGAGGGGACCTATGGGGGCGATGGTGAACCTGCAACCGGCTGCACCAATGAAGAGGCTTGCAATTATGATTTGGATGCCACAATAGATGACGGGTCGTGCGTTTTCCCAGGGCTTTTCCTAGACTGTGATGGCAATTGTTTGAATGATGCGGATAACGATGGTGTCTGCGATGAATTGGAAGTGGGGTGTACAGATGCCTTGGCGTGCAATTTTGACGCGTCAGCTGGTGAGGACGATGGATCGTGTGATTATTGTTCTTGCCAGCGGCCTCCCACGCCGTACACACTGGTGGTCGAGGGGGAACCGGCTGTGTTGGAAGGGCTTACGACTTATCGGTTTTACGTGACTCTTCCCGAGGATGGTGATCGATTTAGTGCGGTTTTTGGAAACAACGAGTCCATTCTTGAGGTTGCGGCTCCCGCTGGAGTTTACAACAGTGCATTCAATTCGAGTTGGAGCGCATCTGGAATCAATCCCGCATTTTTACCTTCCTTTCCGGAATTGGCTTCGGACAGTTATGCAACCATTGGGTTGGATGGACCTGCGTCAACCTCAGGATTGGAAGGTGCCGCTGACCCCAGTGTGGTCGAAGATTCTGAACAGCAAATCACTCCATTCTTTTTGGAGGATGGAGCGACTTTACTTCAGAGCAACACGTTAACAGGTGCCTCTTGGTACATCCTCAACACGGCCTCCAATGGATTGGCAGATGTGAATGGACGCGTGATGATCATGCAAGTGACGACTGCTGGAGATATTTCAGGTCAAATCAGCTATCAAGTATTTCCGCTAGGCATTGGATCGGACCAACAACAATTGAGTGTCGATTTTGACGGGGAAGGGGTATTTGGTGGAGAAGAGCCTGACGCATCGTGTGGTTGCACCGACATCAATGCGTGCAACTATGACCCAATCGCAACCTACGACGACGATTCATGCACCTACATCATCGAAGGAGACTGCGACTGCGACGGCAGCCAGCTAGATGCTGTGGGCGTTTGTGGTGGTGATTGCCCTGCTGACGTCAATGCCAATGGCATTTGTGATGACCAAGAGGACTGCGTTGGTGTAATCGATGAGTGTGGCGTCTGCGATGGTCCCGGCGCCATCTACGATTGTGGATGTTCGGACATCCCCGAGGGCGACTGCGATTGTGACGGCAACCAGCTCGACGCCATTGGCGTGTGTGGTGGTGATTGCGCAGCAGACGCCGATTCTGACGGCATTTGTGATGACGAGGACGACTGCATTGGTGAACTCGATGCTTGCGGCATCTGCAATGGTCCAGGTGCCGTCTACGAGTGTGGATGTTCCGACATCCCAGAGGGCGACTGTGATTGTGAAGGTAACCAGCTCGATGCCCTCGGCGTGTGTGGTGGTGGTTGTGAATCGGATGTGGATGACAACGGTGTATGTGATGATTCGGAAATTCTAGGTTGCACGGATGAGGCAGCATGCAACTATGATGACTCCGCAACCATTGATGATGAATCCTGTGTGTTCTGTGACTGTGGAGGTCTTGATGCGCCCGATTACACTTTGAGTGTTGAAGCCACACCTGCGGTGCAGTCAGAGTTGATGACATACCGCTTTTACGTGAACATGGTCAACGAATCCGACAAACTCAGTGCTGTCTATGGAAACAATGACGAGCAGTTACGTATTCAAGCGCCTGCCGGCATTTTCAACAGTGAGTTAAATGCTTCGTGGAATGCCTCTGGACTGGCATCTGCATTCGTGAATTTGTACCCTGAAATGGCGGATGATTCTTATGCGACCATTGGCCTTACTGGCCCTGCTTCTGAGGCTGGAGTTGATGCACTCAATCCAGAATTGGCTGAGTCGGATGAATCGCCACTGACAATTGCGGACTTTTTTACAAGTGGAGGTGTGGATTTGGACATTACGAACTCAGTGGGCGGAATTTGGTACGTGGCGGGATTTGCATCCAATGCGAATGCTGGGGTAGAAGGCCGTGTGTTGATCATGCAAATCACCAGCGAAGGTTCGCTCTTTGGTTCCATCAATGCTCAAATCTTCCCGAATGGGGATGGTCAGGGTGAATTCAAATTAAGCTGGACGTTTGCGGGTGAAGGCACATATGATGCAGATGGATTTGGCAACTCTTGTGGCTGCACGGAAGATGAGGCCATCAATTACGACCCCGCAGCAGACTACGATGATGGTTCTTGCATTTTTGGAATTGCCGGATGCACAGAATCTTCCGCATGCAACTTTGATCCGGAGGCCACGCTCAATGACGGGTCTTGTCAGTTTCCGGAGGAGGGTTTCAATTGTGACGGCACTTGTGTGAATGACGTTGACAATGATGGTGTATGCGACGAGGATGAGGTGCTCGGATGTACCAATCCCAGTGCACTCAATTTTGACGCTGAAGCCACAGAAGACGACGGGTCGTGTGAAGAAAACGGATGCACCTATGAACTTGCCAACAACTACAATCCTGCAGCAACGGATGACGACGGATCATGTGAATTCGACCTTGCCGATTGTTCTTGTCCGGGTGATTTGGATGGCAGCGGGTTGGTTCAGTTGAATGATTTGCTGGACTTTTTGCTCGTCTACGGCACGTACTGCGACGAGTAACATGAGAATGTATCCTTGACAACAACAAAAAAAGCGCTCCTTTTCAGGGCGCTTTTTTTAAGTCTTTGTAGAATCAAATCACTTGCCTTCCGCAAAGGCAATGATTTCGTCACCCAGTGGGTCGGCGCCGCTGTTTAAAGCTGCGGTCAATTCACCTCGCTCATTAACCAAAAATTTGGAGAAATTCCAACGTACCCTGTGGTCGCCTGAGCCGTTCAGTGCCTTTTGAGTCAACCAAGCGTAGACGGGGTGTTGTTCCTCGCCCTTTACTTTGACCTTGGACATCATTTGAAAGGTGACACCATAGTTCCGGGTGCAGAACTCGCGAATGGCGCTTGAAGATCCCGGCTCTTGCATGCCAAATTGATTGCAAGGAAAGCCCAACACGACGAGGCCATTGTTTTTGTAGCGCTCGTGAAGTTTTTCGAGGGTTTTGTATTGCGATGTGTAACCACATCGAGATGCGGTATTCACTACAATCACACGCTTTCCTTTCAATTGTGAAAAAGGGTAGGCTTCGCCTTCTAGGGTTTCAGCTTCGAGGTCGTAAAAAGAGGTCACGGGAGTTGAGGGATGATGCCAAACGTTGGCGTTGATGCTGTTCCAAGCCACAAGTCCTGTCGCCCCAAACACCGCAATCGCGGCAAACATAAAAGTAGATGTCATCTGCATGGGGAAGAAACGCATCCACTTCCTCAAAAGTTCACAACATCACATGAGCCATCGTGACCGCAGTCCTGAAGGAAGTCGCTGAGCAAGGATAGAACGCAGGTCGCCATTGGGGTCTGTCCAATGTGGTGCAATCCAAGAGGGGTAGAGGAGCAGCAGTGAAGCTCCCAGAGCTGCAGACAAAGCAGCTTCCAACCACCAAGTCAAGGGCAACATCATCATCAATCCGGATGTGACAATTGCCATGGCAACGCCCGCACGGAGTGAAGTGCCCAATTGAACCAGGTTAAGTCTAAGTCGCTGCATGACCCATCCCGTGGTGAGAACCCATTGAAGGGCTGAAGCCCCTACAACGGCCCATGCCGTGCCACGCAAACCTAAACCTTGATCGAGGGCAGCATAAGCTCCCATTCCAACAGCTGAGAAAAACATGATTTTAATGCCGATTCCCGCACGCAACCCATCCATCGCGCGAAGGTTGGAATCACCCAATTTGGTCAATGCTCGAAATGCCACTGCTGCAAAGAGAATTTGAACCACAGGGGCGGCCTCTGAAAATGGGTCTCCAAGAAAAAGCCATGTGACACCCTCGGATTGGATCACGAGAGCCGAGGCGAGGGGGATGGTGACAAGCGAGACCAAATGCATGGCTCGTAGGGTGACTTGACGCGTTTGGACTTCGTCGTTTTGGATGCTTGACAGTCCGCTGAATAGGACACTGTCACCGAGTTTGCCCAGTACCGTGATGGGCTGCCCCATGAGATGCAAAGCTCGGTCGTACAAGCCAGTTTGGCTTGTCGTCAGCCTTTCACCCACGAGGTACAGGTCAATCTTGGCAGAGGCGTAGGTCAACAAGTTGAACGCCGTACTGCGAAGTCCATAGCCCAGCATCTGTTGCAGTTTTGAGATGTTGAAACCGAGGAGAATTGGAATTCGAGCACACCACAAATAGCCGAGACTAAGCACAAGGTTTTGCACCAACAGGGCACTTACATACGCCCAAACCCCCGCGCCATTGTAGGCCAAGAACAGTCCCACACCGAGGTTGCCAAGGAGCATACCCGCAAGGGCACAACCCGTCAGGATTTTGAAGTTCATGTCTCGTACGAGCAAGCTGCGTGACACCACACTGATGCCAGAGATTACGAAACTCAGCGAGATCCAGCGCAGTACAGGCCGGATAGTCGGTTCGCCGTAGTGCTGAGCTACATCTGGCGCGACAACGAACATGATGCCAAAGAAGATGAAGCCAAGGACTGTACTGAACCACCAAGCAGAGGCCTTGTGTTCCGAGGTTAGGCCGCTGTATTGAACAACAGAAGGGCCGATACCCACTTGTGCGAAAATCTCCACTACACCGACCACGATGAGGGAAATTGCCATGATGCCGAAGTCCTCTTTGGTCAGGAGTTCAGCCAGAATACGGATGTAGATGAGTTGCAGAACGACCTGCAGCAGAACATTGAGGCCTTGCCAACTGAGCGAATTCCCCCACAAGGGCGTACGTCCCTCAGCTGTCATCAGCGCGCGATGCTTACGGCCCGACGTTCGCGGATGACGATTACTTTAACCTGACCTGGGTAAGTCATGTCATTCATGATGCGCTGACTGATGTCAAAAGACAAGTGGTCAGATTCCACATCACTGACTTGACCGCTGTCAACGATGACTCGCAACTCGCGCCCGGCCTGAATTGCAAAGGCCTTTTTGACGCCTGTGTATCTCATGGCGATGCTTTCAAGATCCTTCAAACGTTGGATGTAGGCTTCAACCATTTCCCTGCGGGCTCCTGGTCGTGCACCGCTGATGCCGTCGCAAACCTGAATAATTGGAGACAAAAGAGAGGTCATTTCTATTTCGTCATGGTGGGCACCGATTGCATTGCATACATCGTCATTTTCTCCGGCACTCTTTGCAATTTTCATTCCGAGAATGGCGTGTGGCAATTCGCTTTCCTCTTCACTTACTTTTCCGATGTCGTGGAGAAGGCCTGCTCTTTTTGCTGCCTTCGCATCCAAACCAAATTCCGCGGCCATCGCCGCACAGAGATTGGCAACTTCTCGGCTGTGCTGGAGTAGATTCTGACCATACGACGATCGAAACTTCATGCGCCCCACCATGCGCACGAGTTTGTTGTTCATGTTGTGAATGCCGAGGTCCAAGACCGTTCGCTTGCCATGTTGAGTTATTTCTTCCTCAATCTTCTTTGACGTTTTGGCCACAACCTCTTCGATGCGTCCAGGATGAATGCGGCCGTCAGCCATGAGTTGATTCAAAGCCAAACGTGCGACTTCTCTTCGGACGGGATCAAAGCAACTCAGGATGATTGCCTCTGGAGTGTCATCGACAATGAATTCTACTCCTGTCGCGGCTTCGAGTGCACGAATGTTCCGTCCTTCACGACCAATGATGCGTCCTTTGACATCTTCGTTTTTGAGTTGCACTGTGGAAGTGCTGTTTTCGATGCTGTGCTCCGTGGCAACACGCTGGATTGTTTGAATCACAATCTTCTTCGCCTGTTCGCTGGCATTCTCTTTGGCCTCGTCAATGATTTTCTGGGCCTGTGAAGCTGCCAAGAATTTCGCCTCTGATTTGATTTGCTCTAAAATTTCCGATTTGGCTTCATCTGCGGTCATGCCGCTGAGTCCCTCCAATGCTTCAATGACCTTCTGGTGATCATTTTTGAGTTCTGTTTCGCGCTTTTCGAGATCCGTTAACCCTTGGTCAAGTTTCTCTTGATCGTTCTTGTTTTGACGCCCCTCTTTTTTGTTTTGATCGATGGTGCGTTGAAGATTGGATTCGGTGCGCTTGATGCGCTCCTCGCGATCATTCAGCTTTCGATCCAATTCTTTTCGCTCGGTGGCGTGCTTCTCCTTGAGAGAGATGAATTTTTCTTTGGCCTGAAGGATTTTTTTCTCCTTGATGTTTTCTCCCCGCTGTTTGGCATCGCGAATGATTTTTTGCGATTTGCCCTTGAGCAATAGAAAGAATAAAATGTAGCTTCCGCCTCCTCCTAGTAGGACTCCGGCAGCTGCGGCAAATATGGGATTCATGGTATGCTGTGTTGCTCCCTGAGCTCAGCTTTCATAATGCGGATTGGATTCTTTGAAGAAGATGTTCGATTTGCTCCGAAGGCCATGACGTTTCCGCGGTCGCTTGTGACTTGGGTGACTTGCCCGACGCTTGGGCTTGCACAGCGATCTGCAATGCAGCCATGGCCATCAAGTCGATGCGATCTGAGATGGCATACTGTGACTTCAGTTGTGCAATTTGAGCCTCTACAGCTTTCGCTGCTTCTTGGACGACGTCCACCTCATCGGGTGAGAGCGTCAGGGGATAAGAGCGGCCTCCTAAGCTGATGTCAAGTTTCTCCATGGTGTTTTTGCTCATTTTTTGAGAAGAGCGATGCAAGAGTCAATTTCTTCTACCAAAGCATCCATATCAGCCGCAGTTAAGCCTTGAGACCGGGACGAATGGGTTGATTGATTGTTAATGGTGCTGCTTTTATGTCGGTCCTCAGTCAATGCTTTCTCTGCGGCATCCAGCTTCAACAGCAACTCGCTGTTGCTCTCTTTCAATGCGGTATAGGCATCGATTAGACGACTCACAGCCTCGGTCAGAGAAGACAATTGTTCCCGGGAATTAGACATGGCGGCAGCTCATTATCAAATGTACGTGAAGAAGGTCAACTTACTTGGTCGGTGGGCATGTAGTTTTACACCATGCTGACTGCCTT
>CESW01147581.1_pt1 | contig 13238 bp, 14 predicted proteins | sample 531171 | NCBI WGS metagenome assembly CESW01 (sample SAMEA2621859, study PRJEB7988) | marine metagenome | biome: marine biome (ENVO:00000447); feature: surface water layer (ENVO:00002042); material: "saline water (ENVO:00002010), including plankton (ENVO:xxxxxxxx)" | depth 5 m
CCATGTAAGCATTTTAAGAATGATCATAGTAATTTTTGCCTTGTATTTATTTTTCCAAGGAGATAAGTCAAGTCTATTTTTGGGCGTAATCTTATTTTACATTTTTGAAACCCTAGATCATGTTGATGGAGATCTTGCCAGATATAAAAATCAAAAAAGTTATTTGGGTCCATTGCTTGAACAATTTATTGATACATGGTCCTCTAGACCTTCAAACATATTTGGACTTTGTTTTGCCTTTGGAATTTTTAATCAAACAGAGTCTTTTGTTGGGTTCATTCTTTTTGCTTTAACAGCCTTTGGCAGATTAATGTGGCTCGAATATAGATATTATTTTGGCTGGGATGATGAAAAAAATTCAAATCCTGAAACATACTCCACCTCTTTTTCAAATAATTTACAACAATCGATTTTAAATTTTTTTAAAATTCTATATATCTGGAATAATTCTTTTCTTTTACTAGGAGCTTTAATGACAAGTTTTTCAATAAAAATTTTTGGTATTGATGCCATAATTTTTGGTTTTATTTGCGTTGCAATAATTAATAATCTTACATGGCCATACATAGTTACTAAAGGATTTGTAACAGCTATAAGATTTGACAATGATAGTAAGTGATCAAATTCACATAGGGGTTGTTACTCACCACAACTATCCAACTGATATTGAGGTGAGAATCACAAAATTTATAAATTTATTTTGCAAGGAAGGTTTTAAAACAACAGTCTTTTGCCCAAATTTAAACGCCAATAAGCAAAAAAATTTTAAAGATTTCTTTTTATGTGCAAAATCAAACAGGGAATTAAATTTTTTACAAAACCTTTGGAATGCTCCAATACCTATAAATCCTGTATGGTTTTTTTGGCTTTTTAAAAAATTTAAAAATTCATATGTTAATTTAATTATTGTGAGAGATTTAAGATTATTTTTGCCAGCTTACATTGCAGCAAAACTGTTAAATAAAAAAATTATCTTAGATATTGGCGAGCATTATCCCGGAATGATGGAAGTTATAGGGAAGCAAAAATTAATCCATTACATCACGAGAAATGTCACACTGATATCAATTCTGGAGACATTTTCAGTATATCTTGCTGATTCTGTCTGGGTCGTTGCAAAAGAAAACATGGAGAGATTGACTAATATAAATAATCACATTGAAGTTATTTCAAATAATCCCATTGATGATTCTTGGAAAAATTATCCAAGCATAAGAATTAAGAAATATAGTTTGAATGAAAAACCCTTGCAGTTAATATCTTTTGGGTTGATTGATAATATAAGAGGCTTAGATTTTGCTATTGATTTAATTGATCTTATAAAAGAAGAACTTCCAAACGTTTGCTTAGTTATTTTTGGTGACGGCCCTTATAAAAGAACTCTTGAACAAAAGTCAGTTCAAATGAACTTACAAAATAAAATTTTATTCAAAGGTTGGATTAGTAGTTCAAAAAAGTATCATGCTTTAGCTAAAGGAGATTTGGGAATTATTTTTCACAAAGAATGTAAATTAACAAATCATACTATTCCCAATAAGATATTTGATTATATGTCCATGGGCATTCCTGTAATTTCAACTAATTTAAATCCTTTAAAAAGAATAATCAACAAAGAGAAATGTGGATACATCATTAGTAATTCAAAAGAGAAAGCAAGCAAACAAATAATTGAAATAATAAAAGATAGTGACTCAAGGTCTAAATGCTCGGTAAATGCTAGAAAAGCTATGATTGATGGATATAAATGGGAGCATGACGAAAAGAAGATTATTAATTGCATCAAAGAATTGATCCCCCAGCAATAAAAAAATTTTTTTACACATAACATGTTAAAATTTATTTTGAGGTTTTTATGAAAAAAGCATTGGTATGTGGAGCTGGAGGATTTATTGGATCCCACCTAGTAAAAAGGTTAAAAAATGATGGATTTTGGGTAAGAGGTGTTGATTTAAAGATTCCAGAATTTTCTGATACCCTTGCTGATGATTTCATAGTTGGTGATCTGAGAGACATTCAAATTTGCGAGCAAGCTCTTGACCAAGATTTTGATGAGACTTATCAATTAGCTGCTGATATGGGAGGCGCTGGATTTGTTTTCACAGGAGAAAATGATGCAGATATTATGCATAATTCAGCTTTAATTAATCTAAATATCTTAGACATTTGCCATAAAAGAAATATAAAAAAAATCTTTTACTCATCATCAGCATGTATGTATCCAGAACATAACCAGATGGACCCCAAAAATCCTAATTGCTCTGAGGATTCTGCTTATCCAGCAAATCCAGATAGTGAGTATGGATGGGAAAAATTATTTAGTGAAAGATTATTTTTTGCATTTGGTAGAAATAAAAAAATGGATGTCAAAGTTGCCAGATTTCATAATATATTCGGAGAGGAGGGAACATGGTGTGGTGGAAGAGAGAAAGCACCTGCTGCTATGTGCAGAAAAGTTGCAGAAGCTCACGATGGGGGATCAATTGAAATATGGGGAGATGGGAATCAAACAAGATCATTCCTTCACGTTGATGAGTGTATTGAGGGTGTTTTAAGATTAATGAAATCTAATCTTACTGGACCATTTAATATCGGCTCTGACCAAATGATTTCAATTAATGATCTTGCTAAGATGGTAATGGATATTGCTGGAAAAAACCTAGAACTTATACACGTTGATGGACCATTAGGTGTTGCAGGCAGAAATTCAGATAATAAATTGATTAAGAAAAAACTTGATTGGTCACCAACCAGGCCTTTAAAAGACGGGCTAGCACAAACATATCCATGGATAGAAAAACAGGTATCATTATCTAAGAAAATAGTTTAATTTTGTCTAAATCAAAAATATACAAACTCTTTAAGATTTTAATATCTTTTAACTTTGCTTGGTACAAAGCCCTCTTCTTATATGGCACAGCTCCAGGTCTTGAACATAGAGCAATACTCCAAAAAACTAGAAAAGTTAAAACAATAATTGACATAGGTGCTAATAAAGGACAATTTGCTTTATTTGCAAATTATTTCTATCCAGGTGCCGACATATTTTGTTTTGAACCAATTAAATCACCTTTTTCTATTCTAAATAAAATATTTAAAAATAATGGCAATGTTTATCTTACGAATTCTGCTGTTGGAAATGATTCTGGAAAAATACAAATAAATGTTTCAAAGCAAGAGGATTCATCATCTATTTTAGAGATTACAAAAAAACAAGAATTAATTTTTCCGGGCACTTACAAGAAAAAAACAGAGATTGTAAATTTAATTATGCTTGATAAAGAGATGAATTCTGATCAACTGCAAGAAGAAATTCTAATAAAAATAGATGTTCAGGGGTTTGAGCTAGAGGTATTAAAAGGGTCAGAAAAAATTTTGACTAAATCTAAATTTGTATATGTAGAAAGTTCTTTTGTTGAGCTTTATAAAAATCAATCACAAATTAATGATCTAATTAAATTTTTGATTGAAAGGAATTTTATTTTGGATGGAGTTTATAATATTAGTTATGATAAAAAAAATAATCCAATTCAAGGAGATTTTTTGTTTTTAAATCGGCAATAAAGACCTCTATCATTATTTAATATATTTTTAGGAGTTTATTTAATGAAAACAGCATTAATAACTGGAATAACTGGGCAAGATGGATCTTATCTTGCAGAGTTTTTAATTAAAAAAAATTATGTCGTGCATGGAATAAAAAGAAGGTCTTCATCTCTTAACACCCAAAGAGTTGACCATATCTATCAAGATCCACAAATTGAAAATAAAAACTTTATTCTTCACTATGGTGATTTATCTGATAGCTTAAACATAACAAAGATTATCAATGATATCCAGCCAGATGAGATCTATAATCTTGCAGCGCAAAGTCATGTTGCCGTTAGTTTTGAACTTCCAGAATATACCTCTGATATAGATGCAATTGGGACATTGAGAATACTAGAAGCAATAAGATTTTTAGGCCTTGAAAAAAAAGTAAAATTTTATCAAGCATCAACCTCAGAGCTTTATGGAAAAGTAAAGGAGACACCTCAAAATGAAAATACTCCCTTCCACCCAAGATCACCTTATGCTGTTGCAAAACTGTATGCTTACTGGATTGTTGTCAATTATAGAGAGGCATATAACATGTTTACTTGTAATGGGATATTATTTAATCACGAATCACCTAGAAGAGGTGAGACATTTGTTACAAGAAAAATAACAAGAGGTCTTGCTAATATTTCTCTTGGTCTTCAGAAATGCTTATACATGGGGAATATCGATTCCAAAAGAGATTGGGGGCATGCAAAAGATTATGTTGAAATGCAATGGTTAATGTTACAACAAGATAAACCAGATGATTATGTTGTTGCTACAGGAAATCACTACTCTGTAAGACAATTTATTAAATGGTCAGCAGAGGAGCTAGGAATTGAGATTGAGTTCAATGGAAAAGGAGTTGATGAGGTTGGGACTGTAAAAAGTATATCTAACAATGACTCAATACTAAAAATTGGGGATGAAATTATTAAAATTGATCCCAAGTACTTAAGGGCAGCAGAGGTAGATGCTCTTCTTGGTGATCCAACTAAAGCTAAGAAAAAACTTGGTTGGGAGCCATCTATAACTATCAAGGAAATGTGTAGTGAAATGATTAAAGAAGATTTATTAAAGGCAAAGAGAAATTTACTTTTAAGCAAACACGGATTTAATACAGTTAATTAGATTAAAAAATGAATATTTTTATAGCAGGGCACAACGGTATGGTTGGCGGAGCTATTCATGATCAATTAAAAAGATCTGACCAAGATTTAAATATAATTACAGTAGAAAAGTCTGATCTAAATCTTCTAGATCAAAATGATGTCAGAAATTTTTTTAAAAAAAATCAAGTAGATCAAATATATTTAGCTGCTGCAAAGGTTGGTGGTATTTTTGCTAATCAAAGATATCCTGCTGACTTTATTTATGAAAATTTAATGATTCAGTCAAATATTATGAATTCAGCAAACCATGCAGAAATTAATAAAATACTTTTTTTAGGTTCATCATGTATTTATCCAAAGTTTTCCAAACAACCAATTAAAGAAGAATATTTAATGACAGGATCACTTGAAGAAACTAATGAAGCATATGCAATTGCTAAAATTACAGGACTAAAATTATGCGAAAGTTTCAACAAACAATATGGACGGGATTATAGAAGTATTATGCCAACAAACTTATATGGTCCAAATGATAATTTCCACCATGAAAATAGTCATGTGATTCCAAGTTTAATTACTCGATTTCATTCTGCCAAATTAGCAAATTTAGATGAAATTGTGATTTGGGGCTCTGGCAAGCCTAAAAGAGAATTTATGCATGTCTCTGATTTAGCAAAAGCCTCGGTACATTTGATGAATCTTGAAAAAGATTATTTTCATGAAAAAGTTAATGGATCTCATGTAAACGTTGGATGGGGAAAAGATATTTCAATTAAGGAACTAGCTTGCCTAATATCAGAAGTTACAAATTTCAAAGGAGATATAAATTTTGATTTATCAAAACCTGATGGAACTCCAAGAAAATTATTGGATACAACTAAGTTAAAACTATTGGGTTGGGAACCGACAATATCTCTTAAAGATGGATTATGTTCAACATATGATTGGTTTAAGGAAAACCTAAATTCAATAAAAAAAATTTAATGAAGATTTTAATTTATGGAATAAATAATAGTCCTGAATTAACTGGCATTGGTAAATATACCGGAGAAATGTCGGACTGGTTTGCTGCTAATGGAAATGAAGTTGTTGCTATTTCTGCTCCACCTTATTATCCTGAATGGAAAATACATGATGGCTATAAAAAGTATTTTTTCTCAAAGGAGTTTAGAAATGGAACTCAGATTATTCGATGCCCCTTATTTGTTCCAAGAAGACCTAATAAATTAAAGAGAATAATTCACTTAATATCATTTTCTATTTCATCTTTTTTTGCTCTTTTTTATAAAACCTTATGGAAACCAAATATTATTATTCATGTGTCACCTACATTATTTTGTGCTCTAAATACTATTATTTTTGCGAAAATAACTGGGTCAAGATCCATAATCCATATTCAAGATTTTGAAATAGATGCAATGTTTGGATTATTTAAAAAATCATCTATTAAAGAAAAATATTTATATAAAAAACTTATTTTTTTTATTGAAAAAAAAATTTATGAAAATTATACATATGTTTCAACAATATCAAGTGGCATGGTACAAAAACTTGTACAAAAGGGGATCAAAAAAGAAAAAATTATACTTTTCCCTAATTGGTGCGAATTGGAGCATTTGCATGAAGCATTATTTAATAAGGACCTTTTATCAAGACTAAAAATTGATTCAGAAAAAAAGATCATTCTTTATTCAGGAAATATGGGTAATAAACAAGGTTTGGAGATCATTTTAGATGCAGCAAAAGAATTAGAAAGTGACAAAAAGTTGCATTTTATGATGGTTGGAGAGGGCTCTTCCAAAGAAAAATTAATTAAACTTTCAAAGGAATATGGATTAGCAAATATTTCTTTTCATCCACTTCAACCATATGAATTGCTTCCAGATCTTTTAGCTTCCGCATCAACTCATTTAGTGATTCAAAAAAAAGGAGTTGCTGACTTAATGCTTCCCTCCAAACTGACAAATATTCTTGCAGTTGGAGGTAATGCTGTTATCACAGCAGAAAAAAATACAACACTTGGAGATTTGTGTAATGATTTTTCAGGAATTGCTATTTGTTGTGAACCGGAATCTTACAAACATCTTGTAATTGCTATTAAAAAGTCACTTGAAATGCCTACACCAAACCTGATTGCAAAAAAATATGCACATATGAATCTTGACAAAAATACAATACTTCGCAATTTTTTTAATACCTTTGTGAAAGATGCAAGATAAAGATATCTTAGATAAAAAAGATTTTTCTAAAGCTGTTTCAATGTTGCCTCTCATATCTATAGATTTTTGTATTGTCTTTGAAAAGAAAATTCTTTTAGGTAGAAGAAATAATGAGCCAGCAAAAGACTATTTATTTACTCCTGGAGGGAGAATAAGAAAAAACGAATCTTTCAATAATGCACTTATAAGAATATATTATGATGAACTTAATATGAGATTATCTAATACAGAAGAATTTTTTTTTATGGGTATTTGGGATCATTTTTATTCAAAAAGTGCTTTCGATGAAGATATTTCAACGCACTATATTAATATCCCATATTTACAATTAATATCTAAATTGGATTATGAAAAATTAGATCTAGTGGGTGATAAAAGTCAACAACATTCAAAATGGGAATGGTTGAATCTTAAAAAAGCTCTTAATCAGAAAGATGTTCATAAATATATTAAACAAAATATTGAATGGATTTTAAAAAATCATGATGTCTAGAGAAGAACCAAAAGAAGCTTTTCCTTACAGGCCACCACCTGATGAAATCAAAGCAAAATATAAACATATTTTTAACATGAAAGAACCTTTAAAGAAAAGATATTTAAAAATTATCTTTGATAAAACAATATCTGCTTTTTTGCTTTTTTTATGCTTACCAATCCTAATATTTCTTAAATTATCTTATATCATTGAGGGAATATTAATTCAGGAAAATAAGGGAAATCTTTTTTTTTATTATCATGCTGTAAGTCAAGGAAAGACTTTTAACAAATATAAAATAAGGCTTATAAAGGAAAAGTTTATTGATAAAGAGGGAGCAAAAAAACATGAATGGAGCGCATTCTCAGCTGAGTGGTCAGGTGAATCAAGAACTATAATTGGAGCATTTGTAAAGAAATGGTACCTTGATGAAATTCCTCAGTTTTGGAGTGTTTTAAAGGGAGACATGAGTATTGTTGGCCCAAGACCTCTTGCAGTTATCCATTATAAAAGAGATTTACAGCAAGGAAATATTTCAAGGAAGCTTCTTAAAGGAGGTCTTTTGGGATTAGGTCACATTAATAAAGGAACTTCTGAAATGGGAAATGCAGAGTATGAATATGAATACATTGATAATTACATTAATTCTGGTCCAATCGAGCTTCTTAAATTAGATATCTGGATAATTTGGAAAGGCATAAAACTTATTTTGAAAGGTGGAGGATATTAATTGATTGAAATAAAAAAGATTCCTAACAATAAACCTTATAATTTGTTCAGTGAATATTTTGATAAGGCTAAAAATGCAAACCAAAATTCTATTAATGCAATTGCAATAAGCTCTTACGATTTAGATAAGAAAGAAGTTGATTCTAGGTATGTAAATTTAAAATATATTTGTGAAGATAAGTGGATCTTTTTTACAAATTATAAATCTCCGAAGGCAAAAGCTTTTGAACGTCATAAACAAATATCAACCTTGATTTTTTGGGATTCAATTAATGTCCAAATTAGAATGAAAGCAGAAATCACAAAGTTGTCTCCAAATTGTTCAGATAAACATTTTAAAAAAAGACAGCTTGAAAAAAATGCACTTGCTATTAGTTCTGAACAATCAAAAAAAGTTGATAACTATAATACGGTTGTTGAAAATTACAAAAATACTCTGAGAGAAGCAGATCTTACTGCAAGACCAAAATATTGGGGAGGATATGCTTTTGTTCCTTACTATTTTGAATTTTGGGAGGGTCAAAGATTTAGACTAAATTCACGAGATGTTTTTGAGTTAAATAATGGAAATTGGGATCACTATAATCTTCAGCCATGAATAAATTTACGAACTAGATATTTTGTTATAAAATCGACATCAATGTTGAATAAAAAAATCATAAATGTGAAGCCCCGTTTACTATCTTCATCTTCCCCCATTTAATTTTTTCAAGGCAAATCACAATAAATAAGAATAAAAATAAAGCCATAATTAATCAAAATATCAAAGCATCTGAAGTAATGCTTATAGATAAAGATGGCATAAAAAAAGGCTTGGTGAATATAGAGGACGCTCTTTTAGAAGCTGAGAAGGAATCTTTAGACTTAGTGCAAGTATCTCCTTATGGTTCTCAACCGGTTGTTTGTAAACTCTTAGACTATGGAAAATTCTTATTTGGTAAAAAGAAAAATACTTCTTCATCTAAAGGCAAAGTCAAGAGAAATACTGTTAAGGAGATTAAATTTAGGCCGTCAACCGACAAAGGAGACTATAATATAAAGTTAAAAAAAATAAAAAGCTTTATTCTTGGAGGAGATAAGACTAAAATAAGCGTCCGATTTAGGGGTAGAGAGATTCTTAATAGCGATCTAGGACTAGATTTACTAAATAAGCTAAAAGAAGAAATGACTGATTTGGCTCAAGTTGATCAAGAGCCTTCCTTAGAAGGAAGACAACTGATGATGGTTCTTTCACCTTTAAAGAAGAAAAATTAGAGATTTTTATGGGATATAAATTAAAAACACATTCTGGAGCTTCAAAACGTTTCAAGAAAACTAGTACATCTATTAAAAGCAGGAGCGCAAATAAGAATCATATTCTTTCTAAGCAATCTACAAAACGAAAAAGACATAATAGAGGCCTTAATAAACTTAAGGGCACTACTCTTAAAATGGCTGACAATCTTATAAAATAATTATGGCAAGAGTTACTAAATCAAATACAGCAAGAGCAAGACATAAGAAAGTTTTAAAGGCAACTAAAGGGCATTATGGTGCAAGAAGCAGGCTATATAAGACAGCCAAGCAGTCGAATATAAAAGCACTTCAATATGCATTTAGAGATAGAAAGAATAAGAAAAGATCGTTTAGGTCCTTGTGGATTTCAAGGATTAATGCTGCAGCTAGAGATTTTGGAATTAATTATTCTACGTTAATGAATGGATTAGCCACTATGAACATAGCACTAAATAGAAAATCTTTATCTGAAATTGCAGTTAATGATAATAAAGCCTTTGAAGAAATACTTAAGAAAGCTACAAATAAGTAGCGATTTTAGCCATCATGTCGTCTGAGAGCGATTTAGTATCCATAAAATCTATTCCTTGTGAGGGCTCACTTCACCCTATTAACAGTATGATGAAGTTCCTATTCAACATACTTAACGATATTGGTTTTGAAACGATTGATGGGCCAGAAATCGAAAGTGAGGAATATAATTTTGATTTGTTGAATATAAAAAAAACTCATCCAGCAAGACAGATGCATGACACATTTTATGTAAATGATAAATCATATGTTTTGAGAACTCATACTTCTCCAGTTCAAATAAGGGGAATGTTGGATAGAAAACCACCATTTGCATTTATTTCTGGCGGAAAAGTTTATAGAAAAGATGATGATTCAACCCATCTACCAATGTTCCACCAAGTAGAAGGAATATATGTGAGTGACAATGTAACATTCTCAGGACTAAAAGATTTGATCTATGAGCTCATTTATAAAATTTTTGATGAAGATATCAGACTTAGATTTAGACCATCCTATTTTCCATTTACAGAGCCCTCTGCCGAAGTTGATATTCAGTCTAAAAACAAAGAATGGCTTGAGATCTTAGGTTGCGGAATAGTGAATCCAATTGTATTAGAAAATTGTGGCATTGATTCCAAAAAGTTCAGTGGTTTAGCGTTTGGTCTTGGTGTTGAAAGAATTGCTATGTTGAAGCATGGGGTTAAAGATATTAGAGATTTTTATAGATCAAATCTTGATTTTTTAGAACAGTTTAAATGAAGATAGCCTATCAGCATTTATTGAGATTCTTACCAGAAAAGCCATCATTATCTGATATTTCTGATAGTCTTTATCAATTGGGACACGAGCATGAAATCGAAAATGAGATTCTTAATTTTGAGTTTACCCCAAATAGAGGAGATTGCTTATCTTTATTAGGATTATCGAGAGATCTTAATTCTTTCTTTAAGACTAACTTAGATCTTAAATATTACAAGAAAAATCTGCCCGACTTAGACATAAATTTTTTAAACAAAGCCCAAGAAAAATGTCCAAAAATTTCATTTCTTAATATTGAAATAAGAGGCGATATTTCAGGATATAAAGACTATCTTGAAAAATATTTTACTGATTTAGGGATCCCAAAAAATAATTTCTTTACCGATGTATCAAATTATATTGCATATGAAATGGGGCAGCCAACACACAGTTATGACTTCAAAAAAATCTCTAAGGAACTAACTTTAACTGACAATCTACCAAATACTACTTTTACAACATTGCATGGAAACAAAATTGAACTTGAAAAAAATGAATTAGCTTTTCTAAATAATTCTGAGGTAATTAATTTAGCTGGAATAATGGGTGGACTTAATTCCGCATGTAGTAAAGAAACCAAAAGTGCCCTAGTAGAATGTGCATACTTCAAACCTGATGCAATTATTGGAAAGGCTATTAAATATAACCTTCACTCTGAAGCATCATATAAATTTGAAAGAGGTGTTGATCCAAAAAATCATGAAAAAGTTTTAAGAAGATTTATTCAGATTGTTGAAGATCATGTCGAGATTGTCAACTGCAAGCTTTTTAAACAAGAATACAGAGAATTCGAGGATGTGAAATTAGATTTAGATTTAAATAAGATAAATAATATTTTAGGAACTAGAATAAATAGTGAAACATTTAAAAAATCTTTACAAAATCTAGGCTTTAAAATTAATGACAAGATTGGAGTACCGTCTTATCGAAGCGATGTTTGTCATCAAAATGATATTGCTGAGGAAATCGCAAGAGTTATTGGTTATGACAATATCCCTTTAAAGAAAATTAAAATCAAAACAAAATTTGATAGGCTGAAAGTATCTACTGAAGATTTTTTAAAAAGTCATTTGATTAAAAATGGTTTCTCTGAGGTTATTAATTTTCCTTTTAGTAACTCTAAAACATCTCGATCTATCAAAGTCGATAATCCTCTTGATAGCTCTAAAACCTTTCTTAGAACATCTTTAGTTAATTCATTATTATCAAATCTTGCATACAACGAAAACAGACAAAAGGATTCGATAAAGCTTTTTGAAATGTCTGATTTATATTACTCAACAGATTCTGTTGATAGACAAAAAAAAATGGGAATCGTTGTATCTGGTAGAGTAGGAGAAAATTATAAAGACTTTTCAAGAAAGCTTGATAGAAAATATTTACAAAAGCTTTTTTCTGAGATTGATCTTAATATAGATGATAAAATTGAATCAATCGATAGAAAGTTAATTAAATCAAAGTTTAAAACTCCAGTTTTTTTTATAGAAATTTTAATAGAAGACTTAGATTTAAATATTGACCTATATGATTCAGTGATCATTAAAAAAGAATTTGCTAAGTATAAAAAAATTTCAGATTTCCCTTCTAGCACCAGAGACTTATCATTTTCAATTAAGAATCATTCAGAAATAGAAACACTAACTTCAACATTAGATGGCTATGAATCAGATATTTTAAAAAAATCATTTATGTTTGATTTTTATCACAATCAAGCTACAAATGAAATTAAAATTGGCTATAGATTTATTTTTCAGTCTTTTAAAAGGACCCTCACTGAAAATGAGGTTGAAACGGAAATTAATAAAATAATTGAAGAAGCTTTAAAAATTTCTTCAGTTTGTTTACCAGGCCAATCATAACTTAATAGAACTAAAAAATTTATTTATAGTTTATAATTAAAAAAAAGCCAAACCAAAGATGTATTTAATGCAAAAAAATCTTTTCTTCTTGATCCTGATTGTGTCAGCATTTGTCAATGCGCAAAATCTTCCCTCCGGTATAGATCCTGAATTCCTATCAAGTCTCCCACCAGAAATGCAAAAAGATTTGCTTTCAAACATAGAAGATAAGAATTCCCTTGAGGAGCCAGTTTACAGGAGGCCATCAACATTTATTGAAAAGCCAGATCTAAATGAGTCAGAAAGATTTGGAAGTAATGTTTTTCAATCAATGCAAACAACCTTAATGCCTATTAATGAACCAAATTTTGATGGTTCATACATTTTAGATTTTGGTGACATTATTGAGCTTCAACTAGTTGGCCAAGAGTCTTCCTTAAAAGAGATTCCCATTAAAAGAGATGGCTCCATAAACATAAATGACTTTGGTAAATTATATATTGCAGGTCTTTCTTTAGATGAGGCAACAGATCTTATTAAAGCAAAAATAAATCAGACTTTTATTGGAACAGAGGCCTTTGTAAGTTTAGTAAATGTTAGAGATATTCAAGTGATATTATCTGGGAATGTTTTTAATCCTGGAATATATACACTCAATGGTAACTCTAATATTTTTCATGCTTTAACTGTTGCTGGAGGTCCT
>CESW01037499.1_pt1 | contig 13197 bp, 10 predicted proteins | sample 531171 | NCBI WGS metagenome assembly CESW01 (sample SAMEA2621859, study PRJEB7988) | marine metagenome | biome: marine biome (ENVO:00000447); feature: surface water layer (ENVO:00002042); material: "saline water (ENVO:00002010), including plankton (ENVO:xxxxxxxx)" | depth 5 m
ATACTTTGTGTTCCTCTCTGATTTCATTGAGTGAGTAACCAAGCAAAAGAAGGTCATACCTGTACTTTTTCCTTTCCTGCATTTGGAATCGCAGGTCACCTCGCTTGGGGAAAACTTTTGAATTAGGCCAAAGGTTGTAACAAGCACGATGAAGGTCTTTTAGGTAATGTAGGCTTTTGCTGGAATAATCCCAGGCGTGAAGCTCTAATGGGTTTTGGATTCCTATGGAACGAATCAAAGATAAACATGCTAATCCACTGGCTCCTGATCCACTCCCTAGGTCGAGAATCCGAATGGGGCCACTTTTAGGAATTGTCCATTGGCAACGAGTGAGGGTTTCTGCCACTGCAAACATTATTGCCATCCAAGTTCTTGAGAAGTAAAAATTACCATAGGCTAAGATTGATAAATCACGACTGCCATAGGATAAAGAATCAAAAGATCTTGATTTATTAAACCGATCACTTTGCTCGACAATTTCTTGCCGAAGTAAGTTTAACCGTTTTTCTTCGCCCATTTCCGGCCATTTTTCTTGTGCTTTTGACCACCACCAATTTTCAATCTCCTTCGGGAATATCGGCAACAATACGGTAGGTTTCACAAAAAACTAATCTTTCCTTGAGTGCGAAAGGATCAAACTATAATTGGAGTTCTGGGGATATCTCTAAAAGCTGTACTTTTAGACCCTTGGAAAATGAAAAAGGTATCTTTTTACAGCTTTCCGCCGTATACCGCTTGGTCGCCCAAAATTTCTTCGATTCTTAGCAACTGGTTATATTTACAGATACGATCCGTTCGAGAAAGAGATCCTGTTTTGATTTGGCCAGCATTCGTAGCAACGGCAATGTCGGCAATAGTAACATCTTCAGTTTCGCCCGATCGATGGGAAATAACTGAAGTGTAGGAAGCTTCCTTAGCCATTTCAACAGCATCAAATGTCTCGGTCAATGATCCGATCTGGTTGACTTTTACAAGGATTGAATTGGCTACACCTTGATCAATTCCCTTTTTAAGAAAATCTACATTCGTTACGAACAAGTCATCACCGACCAGCTGCACCCGGTCACCAATGGAATCCGTCAATTTTTTCCAGCCAGTCCAATCATTCTCGTCACATCCATCCTCAATGGAGCGAATAGGGAATTTATTCACCAAAGTTTCATAGAAGGCAACGATTTCATCAGAATCCCTTTCCGATCCATCGCTTTTGCCAAAAATATACTTTCCTTTTTCCCGGTCAAAAAACTCCGAAGATGCTACATCAAGAGCAAATACAATTTCATCCCCAAGCTTGTATCCAGCTTTTTCAACCGCAGTACAGAGAGATTCAAGTGCAGCTTCGTTACTAGCAAGATTAGGAGCAAAACCACCTTCATCTCCTACTGCAGTTGAAAGTCCCTGATTTTTTAAGACTTTCTTAAGAGCGTGAAATATTTCGCAACCCATGCGTAGGGCTTCACGAAAGGTAGGTGCTCCCACAGGCATGATCATAAACTCTTGTACATCGATGGGTGCATCTGAGTGAGATCCGCCATTCAAGACATTCATCATGGGTACGGGCAGGACTTTTGAATTAGGTCCACCTAAGTATTTAAAGAGAGGTAAACCGGAAGCGGAAGCAGCGGCATGTGCTGTGGCCATGGATGCCCCAAGAATGGCATTGGCTCCAAGTACTGATTTATTCGGAGTTCCATCAAGGGTGAACATGGCATTGTCGACTGCAGTCTGGTCGGTCGCATCAAGCCCAACGATGGTCTCTGCGATCTTGGTGTTCACATTTTCTACTGCTTGGGCAACTCCTTTGCCGAGATAACGATTATTATCCCCGTCGCGTAGCTCGATCGCTTCATGTTCGCCGGTGCTGGCACCAGATGGTACGGCGGCCCTACCAAAAGCTCCTCCGCTTAATTCAACTTCAACTTCGACCGTGGGGTTACCTCGGGAGTCGATGATTTCTCTGCCGTGTACTTCAATGATGTGCGTCATGATTTTTGATGGAATAAATAAATTTCTGGTATAAATAAGAAGTTGCCCATCATGTCTTTCAGCACAATTTTGTCAAAATCCTTCGAATCAATCTTCTTTGGTTTACTTCGCTTGTTACTCGCAATTTACCTGCCGATTCCTTATTACTACTTCTTTTTAAAACTATGGATAAGCCAAAAAATGCAATTTCTCCTACTCGTGAGGAAAATTATCCTGAGTGGTATCAGCAGGTAGTCAAAGCTGCTGATCTTGCTGAAAATACACCTGTCCGTGGTTGTATGGTAATCAAACCATGGGGGTATGGAATCTGGGAAAATATTCGTGACGCACTGGATGTAATGTTTAAAGAGACCGGACACAAAAATGCTTATTTTCCTTTGTTCATACCGAAGAGTTTCTTACAACGGGAAGCGGATCATGTTGATGGTTTTGCCAAAGAATGTGCAGTCGTAACACACTCTCGTCTCGAAGCGGACGCGGATGGTATTCTCCAACCAGCAGGTCAATTAGACGAACCTTTAATTGTACGGCCTACTTCTGAGACTATTATTGGGGAACTATTTGCTCGGTGGGTTCAATCTTATCGGGATTTACCTCTATTGATTAATCAGTGGGCAAATGTGGTACGATGGGAAATGAGGCCCAGACTTTTTTTACGGACGGCCGAATTTCTCTGGCAAGAAGGCCATACCGTTCATTCGACCGCAGAGGAGGCTATTGAAGAAACACAAAAAATGCTTCGGATTTATGCGGATTTTGCTGAGAATTGGCTTGCTATGCCGGTGCTCCAAGGAGAAAAAACGGTATCCGAGCGGTTTCCTGGTGCTGAGTCAACCTTGTGCATAGAAGCAATGATGCAGGACCGGAAGGCATTGCAAGCCGGCACCTCTCACTTTCTTGGCCAAAATTTTTCCAAGGCATGTGGCATTAAATTCCAAGGGGTTGAAGGCAAAGAGGAACTTGGTTGGACTACCTCATGGGGAGTCTCAACTAGATTAATTGGGGGAATGATTATGACACATTCAGATGATGACGGTTTGATCGTGCCGCCAAAAGTCGCTCCAACTCATGCGGTTATCTTACCCGTTACCCCCAAAGAAGAAACCAGGGGGCAAGTCCTTGAAGCCTGTAATGAATTGGCACGAGAACTAAGAGATAAAATTTATTCCGGTGGCTCGATTCGGGTCGATGTTGACGATCGTGATCTTAGGGGAGGAGAAAAATACTGGCAGTGGGTCAAGAAGGGAATTCCGCTCACTATCGAAGTGGGTCCCAGAGACTTAGAAAAGTCTTCGGTTTTTGTTGGTCGCCGGGATTTAGGGGTGCAACGCGAGAGTATGCATCATAGCGAATTTGTTGAAAAGATAGTATCGATCTTGGAGGAAATTCAGCAGTCGCTTTATTCGAGAGCACTTTCATTTCGGGAGGAGAACACTTGTGAAATCAATGATAAGAAAGAGCTATATTCTTTTTTTACTGCGCAAAATCAATCAAAGCCTGAAATTCATGGAGGGTTTGCCTTGGTGCATTGGGACCGAGACCCAAAATGGGAAGAGAGCTTAAAGAATGATCTGAAAGTTTCCATTCGCTGTATTCCAGAAGGAGCGAGTGAAGAAGGAATTTGCGTTTTTAGCGGTAAGCCAAGTCCCAGTAGGGTAGTGTTGGCAAAGTCTTACTAATTCAAATTTTTAATCCCTTTAAAATGGAAGTAATTTCCTGCCTTTCAGAAATGCAAAAAAGCTCGTTGCAATGGGAGCGCGAAGGAAAGAAAATTGGTTTTGTTCCCACAATGGGTTCTTTGCATCTGGGACATCTTTCCTTGGTCGATTTAGTTCGGGATCAGTCCGATTTAGTTATTGTTTCAATCTTTGTGAATCCGACACAGTTTGCCGAAGGAGAGGATCTGGAGAAATATCCTCGGGATCTGGAACGCGATCTACTGCTTTGTAAGGAACAAAAAGTTGACTATGTATTTACACCAAGAACAGAAGATATTTATAAGGTAAATGCCAGTACTTACATTGCAGAGAAAAGTGTTAGCGAAAAACTCTGCGGGCAATCCCGCCCCTTACATTTCAAGGGAGTTACTACAATTTGTGCTAAGCTTTTTAATCTTTGTAGGCCAACTTTTGTTGCACTTGGGCAAAAGGATGCACAACAAGTTTCGGTTCTAAAACGAATGATTGAAGATCTTCATTTTCCGATCGAAGTAATCGTAGGCCGAATTGTGAGGGAGACTGATGGATTAGCAATGAGTTCAAGAAATGTTTATCTAAATGATACCCAGCGAGAGGACGCTCGACTGATCTTTCAGGCACTGATCAAAGTAAAGAAATTAGTGGTTGAAGAAAAAACCATTAATGTGGATCGGTTGAAGGAGGAGCTTATGAAGGTTTTGCAACAGGGAAATTCCGTGAGAGTTGATTACGCTGAGGTGGTTAACCGAAATACAATGCGAATAGAAGAAGGCAATATATCGAAAGAATCCTTACTTGTGGTTGCGGTATGGGTGGACTCGGTGCGTTTGATCGATAATATGGATTTGAGTAATGAGTAAGCGATTAAAGTCAGAATATGATTTGGTGATTGTAGGAAGTGGAATCGCAGGTCTCAGTTTTGCACTTAAAGTTGCCGAGGCAGGATACCGTGTTGCCATATTTACCAAAAAAGATAAAGCTGAATCCAACACCAATTATGCCCAAGGTGGGATTGCAGCGGTCACTTCAGCTGGCGATGATTTGGAAAAACATGTCGTGGACACCATGGAAGCTGGGGATGGTCTTTGTGATTCTCAAGTCGTTCGTGAGGTATTAAAAGATGGACCCGAACGGATTAAGGATTTGATACAATTAGGCGTATCCTTTTCTAGCCTAGATGATGGTCGTATTTCATTGGGAAAAGAAGGTGGACATAGCAAAAGAAGAGTTCTCCATGTCAAGGATGTGACTGGTAAGGCGATTGAAAAGGCTTTGCTTTCCAATATAGCAAAGCAAGGGGTCACCTTATTTGAACATTTTTTTGCAATCGATTTAGTAACTTCACGAAAAGCTCGTAAGTTAGGTGTTAAAGTCGAAGGAAGTGGCGACCGAGTTATGGGACTTTATCTGTACGATGCGAATAAGGAAAGGGTGGTTACGGTTGCTGCTCCGATTGTTCTTCTTGCCACTGGGGGTGCGGGACAAACTTATTTGTATACTACAAATCCTTCGATTGCTACAGGAGATGGAGTTGCAATGGCATCAAGAGCCGGGCTGCCGGCAATGAATTTGGAATTTATTCAATTTCACCCAACCACACTCCACTCGCAGTGTGGAGATCGCTTTCTCATCACTGAGGCTGTCCGGGGGGAAGGAGTAAAATTGATTGATTCGAAAAGAAAACCCTTTCTAAAAAAATACCACCCTTTGGCTGACCTTGCTCCCCGAGATGTGGTAGCCCGTGCAATCGACCGGGAAATGAAACGTTCGGGTGCCCCTTTTGTTAGGCTGGATACGCCAAGAATGAAGGGCAGCTTTCCAAAGCGATTTCCCAATGTCTATGAAAATTGTCTAAAACAAGGAGTGGATGCGGTAATCGATCCGATTCCCGTTGTGCCAGCTGCTCATTATTCTTGTGGCGGAATCCCAACTGAGATCGATTGCTCTACAAAACTAAAGGGGCTTTTTGCTTGTGGAGAAGTCGCTTGTACCGGTTTGCATGGAGCGAACCGTTTGGCAAGTAATTCCCTGCTCGAGGCTGTGGTGATGGCACATCGTGGTGCAGAAGCAGTCTGTTCCTTTCTCCAAGACCGCAAGAAAGAAAAGGTTTTCTTACCCGAATGGGTGGACGGTGATGTGCCTGCTTCGGATGAGAGGGTGGTTCTTTCCCACAACTTAGATGAGCTTAAGCGCACCATGTGGGATTATGTCGGCATTGTACGATCCACTAAACGGCTTGAGCGTGCCCGTTCTCGTTTACGAAACCTCGAAAGAGAAATCAACGAATACTACTGGAATGCCAAGGTAGATTTATCTCTCTTGGAGGTCAGAAACCTTGTTTGTGTTGCTGAATTAATTGTTCGTTCAGCTCTCAAAAGAAAAGAGAGCCGAGGGCTGCATTACACACTGGATTATCCGCATTTGGCCGAAGAGGCTGAAAATACTCTGGTTCCTCCTCTCCGAAGATAACAATCATGAAGGGAGTTGGTAAAGTCGCGATGGTCGGTCCAGGAGCGGTGGGTGGTTATTATGGCAGTAGGTTAGCTTTAGCAGGGCAAGAGATCCATTTCCTCTTTCGTAGCTCTTACCATGACATTCTGAGAGAGGGCTTGTGGTTGGTACATCATGAAGAAAAAAGAAGAAAGGAAAAGGTTGAGTCTTTGCACGCACATTGTCATGCTCATGAAATCGGTCCTTGTGATTGGGTCGTAGTTGCAAGTAAGACAACTGCGAACCAAGACCTTGCGGAGATCATTGCTCCATTGATTGGTAATGAAACTCGTTTGCTCACATTGCAAAATGGAATGGGCAATGTTGAAAATCTTGCTGATTGTTTTGGAGCAGAACGAACCATATTGGCTGGTCTTTGCTTCACCTGTATCAATCGAACATCACCCCATATAATTGAAAGCTTGCTACCCGGTTATGTTCAGTTTGGGCAATTCAACCAGCACATCAACCAAGATGCTTCTGACATGATTCAGGCTTTTGAAACTGCTGGTGTAAAAATTCGGGTTGCAGAATTTTTAGATGAAGCACTTTGGCGAAAACTTTGTTGGAATATTCCCTTCAATGGACTTTCCATTGTAGCCGGTGGCATAACCACCGACCAAATACTTACTGATCCCCAACTAAGAAAAAGGGCCCGTGATTTGATGATTGAAGTGCAGTTTGGGGCAAAAGCTTTTGGGATTGATATTGAAACTTCTTTTCTAAACCGACAATTCGAACTTACTGAACCGATGGGAGCATATAAACCATCCAGTCTGATCGACTTTCTTGCTGGTAAGCCGGTCGAGGTAGATTCAATTTGGGGAGAGGCTCTGTTTCGAGGTCGATCAAAGGGAGTCCAAATGCCTGAATTGGAAAACTTATACACTCAATTAAAAAATAGCACGGTCGCTTCAGATCTTCCATTAAAGGATATCTCGATCTAGACACTGCTATTTCTTGTGATTAATCGGCTTGGTAACCGGAGATTCCTGAGTCGTTGTCCTGAAAGATTGAGCGGAGAGCACTCAAACTCGGTTTGGAAAGTATTGGTTTTATGTAGCTATTAAAGATAGAAAATCCTAAGGGGTTAAGTTCTTTAACTCCTGACGGGGTTCTTGCCTGGTCACTCCATTCTGGTGAGAGCGTGCCGTTTTCCCAGAATTCCTGACCAAATTCCCACATGCCAAAATTAAGCAGATAAAGATATTCTTTGCATACGACCCTATAAGTTTCGGGGGAATTAATATTTTCATCTCTATAGTCTGCCAAATTGAACACCCCATTATCTACTGCTTCTTTCACCGCAAAATACAATTCGCTTGTTTGCCAACCGCTGTGAAAATCTGGATCCCACTGTAAGGCATCGGACGAATTTGGAACTGCACCCGGTACCCCATACAAGTGAATCGTATGCATCAAATGTTCAAGGACCTCGGCAATATCGTAATCTCCAATGGAATTGGGTGCTCCATCACTACTGTTTCGGTACCAAATCATATCATTCATCATGTTTGAATCCTGGAAGTTCTCATATCCAAGATAGCTTTGTCTTCCTAAATCAGTGAGTGGGTTCGGACTATAGTCGGCCCCACTCCCATAAGCTATCCTTTGCACGGAAGAAAACCCCGCATGCCAAGTTCCAGTTTCTCCTTTGAGCACCTTAATCATCTGTTCCTGAGAGGAGATATCAATACCCTCTGAATTAGGATCAGTAAGTAGCTTTACGGTTTGAGCAACTTTCTTGGCCCACTCGTCAGGCACGGCAATCTGACCACCAACTTCACCCGCAATCACCAGCATCAATCCATTAATCTCAATGGAACGATCAAACCAGGCAGATAGGTTATTATTAGAGACTAAATTACCGCTGGAGTATGAAGCTGAGGTGTATAAACTTGAGGTGAACTGGGCAATCAAATCGGACTTATTTAGCCATTGCTTCGTATTTGGAGTATAAAATCCTTTTTGATTTGAGTAATATCTCCACTCCTTCAACTCGCTTACATACAGCCAAGGGTAAAAAGTAGCAGTGGTCCAAAGCCATTTCAAATCCGGATTGTAGATCCATAAGTTATTGGTGGTTGATGATGGAATGTAAAGCCAACCAAGGTTCGTATGATAAAGCCAAGAATTTGTTGTTTCAAAAAAAGTACCGAACCATGAACTTTCATACCAATTTGCTGAGCCCAAGTAGGAAGCATCAGGTAAAATAATTGAAGAAGTTTTTGTAGAAACTGAATAATTTCCGTTCAGAAAAGAAACAAACAAGATAGATGCGGGCAAAAAAAGGCATTTCATACTCAAGCCCGTAAGTTAAAAATAGGATTTACACAACCATCATTGCATCACCGTAGGAGAAAAAACGATAATTTTTGGCTATAGCTTCGGCATAAATTTCCTTGAGTGTGGATAGTCCGTCTGACTCTCCAGGTGAAAGAAATGCAGCGACAAGACAGAGAAGTGTGGATCCTGGAAGATGGAAATTGGTGAGTAAGTGATTCACTCCTTTAAATTGATACGGTGGGCGAATAAATAACTTGGCTTCCGCTTGAGTCATCCTTTCTAGATCGGAATCTTTCCCAGCAAGATAGTGTTCGATCGCCCGGACGCATGTTGTTCCAATCGCTAATTTTTTAAAACTAGGATCTCGAAGAACGGATTTTGTAGATGGTTCCAAAAAATACTCCTCGCCGTGCATAGCATGATCTTCAACTTTTTCAGTCTCGATCGGTCGAAATGTGCCTAATCCGATGGAAAGGGTAAGGTCATGAATGTAATGACCTTCTCTCTTGAGACGGTCCAAGATTTCAGCTGTGAAATGGAGACCCGCAGTGGGGGCTGCTACGGCACTTCTTTTTTCCTGCTTTGCATATACAGTCTGATACCTTTCTTCATCCGGGGGGGCTGCAGGTCGGCGAACATAAGGGGGGAGAGGCATAGCACCAAGTCTTTGGGCGAGGGCAGATGGATCTTTGTCGTGCGGAAGATCAAACCTAACAAGGTACTCCCCCGAAGAGAGAGATTCGATGACTTCGGCAGAATATTCTCCCTCAATTCCAAATTTTCGAGACTTTGCGGTTTTTCCTCCCGGTTTAAGCAAGCATCGCCAAGTAGTATCTGGAAAGTTGGACGGTCGTAGGAGAAGGCATTCCACCTTCCCGCCACTTTGCCTCTGTCCAGTAAGGCGAGCTTTCAATACCGATACATCATTTCGTAATATGGATAACTTGGATGGTAGCAGATCGGGGAGTTCATGAAAAAAATGGTGAGAAACATGTTGCGTTTTTCGATCGAAGAGGAGCAGGCGTGACTGATCGCGGCGTTCAGTCGGAGACTGGGCGATAGATTCTGCTGGTAATGGATAATCAAGTTCGGAACTTAGCATTTAAAGAGTCCATTAAAAGCACATCGACAAGCGATGGGCAATTTCCTAACTTCAAGTATCCCTAAAATCATAACCTCAATGTTTGTATTATGAATAATTCCAAAGATCTCATCCAGCCTCCAGCCTCTGCATCTCAAAATGCCCACATTAAAAATTTAGCAGACTATGATGCGATGTACCAAGAGAGCATTGAAAATCCACTGGTTTTTTGGGCAAAGATCGCTACTGAATTCCACTGGTTTTCAAGATGGAAAGAAGTTTGCGGTTATAATTATGACCGGAGAGAGGGAGCGATTTCGATCGAATGGTTCAAAGGTTCCAAGACCAATGTTTGCTACAATTGCCTAGATCGTCACCTTGACATCCGCGGTGACAAAACTGCGATTATCTGGGAAGGAAATGAGCCTGGAGAGGATGACACTATTTCTTACCGCGATCTGCACCAGAAGGTATGCAAATTTGCCAATGTTTTGAAGGGAAGGGGAGTGGGAAAAGGCGATCGAGTCTCGATATACATGCCAATGGTTCCAGAAGCGGTGATTGCAATGCTGGCTTGTGCAAGGATTGGAGCAGTTCATTCCGTTGTTTTCGGTGGATTTTCCGCCGAGGCTTTGGCGGACCGAATTGTAGACTCTGATTGTAAGACATTGGTCACCGCAAATGGCACTTTTAGGGGGGCGAAGGTAATACCTATGAAACCTAATGCGGATCAAGCTATGGCAAGAGCCTCAGAGGAAATGGAAGCAAAAGTTGAGACCTGTATTGTAGTTCGAAGAGTAGGTAAAGATTCAGGGATTGAATGTTCCATGGAATCAGGTCGTGACATCTGGTGGGATCAAGTCATGGACGAGGCTAGCCCTGATTGCCCATGTGAGGAAATGGATGCGGAAGATCCACTTTTCGTGCTTTATACTTCTGGTTCTACCGGAAAGCCGAAGGGAGTTCTTCACACCACTGCAGGTTATATGATATATACCGCAACTACCCATAAGTATGTTTTCGATTACCATGAAGAAGATATCTATTTTTGTGCTGCTGATATTGGCTGGATTACGGGGCACTCTTATATTGTGTATGGTCCCTTGGCGAATGGAGCAACTACCACTATGTTCGAGAGCGTACCAACTTATCCTAACCCAGATCGATATTGGCAAGTCATTGAAAAATGGAAAATAAATCAATTTTATACCGCTCCAACCGCTATCCGTGCAATTGCTGCAGCAGGCGAGGAATGGCCCTCTAAATATGACATGGATAGCTTACGAGTGTTGGGTAGTGTGGGTGAACCCATCAACCCAGAAGCTTGGCGGTGGTATTACAAGAATACGGGCAAGGAGCGTTGTCCAATTGTGGACACTTGGTGGCAAACAGAAACGGGTGGTATTCTAATAACTCCCTTGCCTGGAGCAACCCCTTTGAAACCAGGGTCGGCTACTTTTCCTTTTTTTGGAGTCAAGCCAGTCATTCTTGATCCCCAATCGGGAACAGTGATCGAAGGGAATGATGTCACCGGAGTTTTGGCAATGGAGGCACCTTGGCCTGGGCAAATGCGTACAATTCATGGAGATCATAAGAGGTTTGAGGAGACTTATTTCGATCAATACAAAGGATATTATTTTACGGGAGATGGATGTAGGCGCGATGCGGACGGTTATTACTGGATAACGGGTCGTGTAGATGATGTAATTAATGTTTCTGGCCATCGAATGGGTACGGCAGAGGTTGAAAGCGCTTTAGTTGCTCATGATTCGGTTGCGGAATCGGCAGTCGTAGGATTTCCGCATGAAGTCAAAGGAGAAGGGATTTATGCTTATGTAACCTTAAATAGTGGAGTTGAATACACCGAAGAGTTACGGGGAGAATTAAGGCAACAAGTACGGTCAGTAATCGGACCCATCGCCACACCTGATGTTATTCACTGGGCTCCATCTTTGCCTAAAACCCGCTCCGGGAAAATCATGCGTAGAATATTGCGTAAGATTGCTACTAATCAAGCAGATCAGGTTGGTGACACTTCTACATTGGCGGATCCAGCAGTCGTCGACCACCTAATTGCGAATAGGTGAATAAAAGTTTCTCTTGGCACTCGCCAACCTGTTTAAATTCATGCATAAACTTTAATAGGGTATGAAAATTTATTTGAATGGAGAGTTTGTCGAAAAAGCGGATGCCAAGATATCCGTTTTCGATCATGGATTATTGTACGGTGATGGAGTTTTCGAGGGTATCCGTCTTTACGAAGGTTGCGTTTACAAACTCGATGATCACCTTGAGCGTCTTGAGTTCTCGGCAAAAGCAATTTTGTTAGACTTACCAATGGAGAGAGGCGAGTTTGCCCAAGCCGTATGTAATTCTTGTCGAGAAAATGGATTGACCAATGGGTATATCCGCTTGGTGGTAACAAGAGGAGCGGGTCATCTTGGATTGACTCCAGATGGCTGTGGTCCTCCAAGCGTTATAATCATTGCTGATGAAATCCAGCTTTATCCAGAGGAATTGTATGAAAATGGACTAAAAATTATCTCTGTTCCAACCAGACGCATAAACTCATCTGCACTCCCGCCCGCTGTGAAAAGTCTTAACTATTTAAACAATATTTTAGCTAAAATCGAAGCTAAACGGGTGGGGTTTCAAGAAGCATTGATGCTAAACGACAAAGGAGAAATTGCGGAGTGTACTGGAGATAATGTTTTCATTTTAAACAAAGGTATCGTGTATACTCCTCCCTTGGATGCTGGTTCTCTGAGAGGAATTACCCGAGCCGCGGTTATGGATTTAGCACAAGAATTAGGCTTTATGGTTAAGGAACAAGCTTTGACTAGGTATGATCTTTGGACTGCAGAAGAATGCTTTCTTACCGGTACTGCTGCAGAAGTGATTCCATGCGTTGAAGTCGATCATCGATCGGTTGGGAACGGAGTACCAGGGCCAGTTAGTAAATCTCTGATCGAGAAGTTTCGGGAAAAAGTCAAGGTGGACGGAGTTCTCTTAGATTGAGTTAATATGATCTCAGTCTGCCATTTTCTTCGATTGGCGCGTCATATGCGTTGAGAATTTACAATTCTTACTTTATTATATTAATAACAAATAATGAAATGTCATCATTGCAATAAACAAGCTACTGTTCACTTGACACAAATCCTTAATGGTCAAATGCACAAAATGGATTTGTGTGAAAGTTGTGCCCAAGCTAAAGGTGTTACCAATCCCGAAAATTTGTCTATTGGTAGTTTGATGGAAAATGTGCCTGATTCTACAGGTGAGGCTGCATCACCTATGACCTGTGAAAGTTGTGGTACTACTCACAACGAATTCAAAAAAGGGGGGAGATTAGGATGCGAAGCTTGTTACCATGTATTCAGACCTGTTCTCGATCCTCTCCTAGATGGGATGCATGCAGGAATTAAGCATCTTGGCAAAATTCCTGCCGGGTCCAAGGTTCGCGTCCAGTTCGAACAATCTTTGAGTCAGTTGCAATCAAAGTTGCAGGATTCGATTGAACAAGAGGATTATGAAGAAGCGGCTCGAGTTAGAGATCAACTAAAAGATCTCGAAAAAAAAGCCAAGACAAAAGTATGAGGATGTATTAATGTTCCATGACATTTTGAACGAAGGTTTATCACCACAAAAAGGTTC
>CESW01074725.1_pt1 | contig 13191 bp, 12 predicted proteins | sample 531171 | NCBI WGS metagenome assembly CESW01 (sample SAMEA2621859, study PRJEB7988) | marine metagenome | biome: marine biome (ENVO:00000447); feature: surface water layer (ENVO:00002042); material: "saline water (ENVO:00002010), including plankton (ENVO:xxxxxxxx)" | depth 5 m
CATACCCTCGCCTCTCTCACCCGTTGTTATATAAAGTAAATTATCTTTAATAACCAATCTCGATCCGAAATGATAACCTGAATTAATTGGCGGTTCTGCCCTAAAAATGTTTTTGAATTTTAATTCTTTTTCATTAAACAAAGCTCTAGCAACAGAAGTGCTTGATTTACCTTTTCCTCTGTTCTCTGAATATGACACAAATACATACTCATTAAAATACAGAACCTCGAGTAACCCGCCCTGCCCATCTACAAGAATATTTAAGTTATGATTAATCTGACTTAAATTTTTATTTTTTATGTCTGTTAAAAAAAATTTACCTGGTTTTTCGGTAATTAATATTCTACTCTCATCAATAAAGGACAGACTCCAAGGTCTATTTAAACCATTAAGCATTTCCTCTAATTTCGGTTCTTTAGTAACTGAAATTGAAAATTGAAAAATAAAAATTATAGAAAATAAAATTATTTTTTTCATTTTACTAAAATAAACATCTTATTTTTATTTGCATAGCTAATAGAATTTTTTTTATCTAAAAAAATATTTCTTTTATGTTTAAGAACTATTCCTTTAATACCTGAAGCCTTACATTGTTTAAAAGTCTTCAAACCTATAGTAGGTAGATCTACTCTATAATCTTGTTTTTTTTTTGGATATTTCACCAAAACTCCATTTGTAATATCTTTAATCTTTTTAATCTTTTTGAGCATTTTTTGTGTTCCTTCTCTTTTTTCCAAGAAAATCCAATTATTTCTGCTTACTGCCCCCTGAATATGGTCATATTGGTTAGATTTTTTTAATGCTTTCAAAGCATTTTTGATATCAGTCTTATCGTTTAAATCAGGTTTATATCTAGTGTAATTACCTTTTGATAAGCTAAGTTCCGGGGTAAAAGTAGTAGAACTTATAGTTTGAATTTTTTCTTTTTTAAAAATATTTATTATTTCTTTCAAAAGAGATGCGTCGCCGATTTTAGCTTTTTTAATAATTCTTGGAAAATAATAAACGCCTTTAAAATCTAATCTCAGCTTAGAAAAATTAGGTTTTTGAACTTTTCCAGCAAATAAAACTTTCTTACAATTTTTTTTTTTTAATATAGAAATTATTTTACCAAATTGACCTATTGATACAGAAAATGAGTCTTTGTCTTTTTTAAATAACTTTTTTTTTGTGAGATCAATTATGAGATACTTTCTTTTATCTTTAATCTTTTTGTATATATGTTTTGGAAAATCTGTTTCTCCAAAAATAAGCCCAATCATAGTTTAATTTTGCGGAGAGCAAATAGGTCTCTTTTTGTCTTTTTCAATAAATCTTATAACTTCTGATACAAGTTCATTATCTTTGTATTCACCGTTAATTTTAGTTAAATTTTCATGTAAATTTTTTGAAGAAAAAATTTCTTTATAAGCTTTATCCAGTCCCATGATTTTTTTGTTGTCGTATTTTTTTCTTCTCAGACCTATCAAGTTTAATCCTTGTAGGTAATTTCTATTTCCAATCGACAAAGCAAATGGAGTTACATCTTTTAAAACTCCTGTCATTCCTCCAATCATTGCAAGTCTACCTATTCTTGTGAACTGTTGAACTGCTGAATTACCACCAATCACGACATTATCTTCTATTGTGACATGACCTCCTAAAGGTACATTGTTCGCGAGGATCACATTATCTCCTATCTTACAATCATGGGCGATATGTGAAGAAATCATAAATAAACAATTGTTTCCTATTATAGTTTTAGATCCTCCTCCTTCTGTGCCAGGATTGATGGTCACATATTCACGAATAATATTCTTTTCGCCTATTGATAAACTATTTTTTTCATTTTTAAATTTTAGATCTTGAGGTTGAGTGCCTATACATGCAAAAGGAAAGATTTTAGTATCTTTTCCTATCTTAGTATTTCCTTCAATATGAATATTTGAAATTAATTCAACGCCATCAGACAAATCAACATTTGGTCCAACGTAACAAAAAGGGCCGATCTTTACGTTGCTAGAAACTTTAGCTTTTTTGTCTATTACACTTGAATTATGAATCATTATTTTCTATCTACTATTGTTGCTGACCATTCAGCATCAGCCATTCTTTTACCGTTCACCTTTGCTGTGCCTCTATATTTCCAAACTCTCCCATGAGACCTTATGGCCTCAATTTCTAAATGTAGTTCACAGTCTGGAAGAACAGGGTTTCTAAATCTGGCTTTATCAACGCCCATTAAATAAACTAATTTATTAGCATATTCTTTTGGATCTATACCATGAGCTGTCAAAGCTGCAGCAGCTTGACCAAAAGCTTCAACTATTAACACCCCAGGCATAACAGGTTGATTTGGAAAATGGCCTTGAACATAAAATGCATCTTTTTTTACATACATTATTGCTGTAGCAGATTTTAAAGGAATAATTTTTGTTAATTTATCAATTAATAGCATCGGCTGTCTGTGTGGTAATAATGACTCTATCTTTTTTTTATCAATTTCAGTTTCAGTCATTTTTTTGTATTTTGTTTAATAAAATTTTTTAAAGGGACTGCTGGATAACCCATTACTGTTTCATTGTCGTCAATATCTTTTATAACACCGCTACCTCCCCCAACTCTAACATTATTTCCAATTTTCAAATGTCCGGAAATTCCAGCTTGCCCACCAATTGAAACATTATTCCCTATACTAGAACTTCCAGCAAAGCCGACTTGACCAGCAATCATACAATTAGACCCTATCTTAACGTTGTGCGCAACATGAACTTGGTTGTCAAGATAAGTATTATTTCCAATAATAGTATCATCTATTGACCCACGATCAATCGTACAAGCAGAGGCAATCTCAACATCATCTTCAATTATTACTTTTCCAATATGAGGAAATTTAAAATTTTTATTTTTAATTGGAATAAAACCAAACCCCTTTTGCCCAATTTTACAATCATCCTGTAACACAACTCTATTACCCACTAGTGTATTTTTAATAATTACGTTTGAACCAATCACACATTCTTTACCAATTACTGAATTTTTTTCTATAATCGTATTGGCGCCAATTACACAATTTTTACCTATTTTGACGTTTTTGCCAATTAAAACATTATTACTAAATTTAACGTATTTATAATTCTTCTTATTTGGTTTTTTTAGTGATAAATCAGGATAATCAATATTAGAATTTGGGTAGATATAATTAGTAGCTTTTGAAAGTTCAACTAGGACATTGTCAACAATTATTTTTTGGACAGTTTTAGGTAAATATTTTTCAAGCGAACGCGTTGTTATACATAACCCAGCTTTTGTTTTTTGAGCTTCACTTTTATATTTAATTGAGTCGAAAAATGAAAGATCATTTTTTTTTGAAAATTTAAGAGTTTTTACATCATTAATATGAAAATCTCTTTGAAATTTAAATTTTGGAAAAAGTTTACTTAATTTAAATATTTTTTTTTTAAAAAATAAATTTGAAGACATTAAAACTTAACTTAGATCAATTGACTTAAGTTTTTTATTTAATAATAAAATTATATCTTTTGTAATATCTAGACTCTCATCACCCAATAGTATATTTTTTTTGTCAATAACTATTCTTATTTTTTTTTCATTCATATAATTTTTCACAATTGGATTTAAATTTTTTAAAAGTTCTAATCTGGCTTTTGATCTTTGTTTAGCAACAGAGCTTAGTAGAAGATTTCTCTCTTTTTTTAATAGGTTTACTTTATTTCTTAGTTCTGTTACTTGCTTTTTATATTCATCTTGAGAAATAATTTTTTTTTGTTTAATTATTTTTTTTTCTTCTTCTTGTAAATCCTTTTCTTTTTTTTCAAGACTCTTAAAACCTTTTTCTAATTTATTTTTAAGAAAAATTTGAGCTTTTTTTCCAGCGTCGCTCTCATTTAAAATATATTTAAAATCTAAAAAAAATGTAGTGTTTGCTGATAAATTTTGATGATATAGAAATAAGATAAAAACTATTAATAAAATTTTTTTCATTATTTGTTTTAAAAAGTTGTTCCTAGGTTAAATGTAAAGCTTTGAGCTTTATCCGTATCAGCTTTTTTTAAACTTTCAGACAAAGTGAAAGTCATTGGCCCTATTGGAGATAACCAATTAGCATTAGCGCCAACAGTGGATCTTATTGTATTACTGTCATCTAATGAATCATCATAGTCAACTCCCCATATATTAGCTACGTCAAAAAATAGGCCAAAATCAAGATTGGTGGAGTCAGGAAGTAAATTTGGAAGATTTGTTTCAAGGTTTAATGCAGCAGCGTAGTTTCCTCCTACATGATCTGTTCCATCAACTGGACCAACTTTATTTGGTTCAAATCCTCTGAGTCTTTTGTTGCTAAGAGATTTTCTTTTACTTAAACTTACATCGTTATCAGCAAGACCATTTATAGAAGTAAGATATAATTTGGCTGCTCCAATAATATTTTCGTTAAATGATTTATATTTACTAGAGCTAAATGTATTGGAAATATAATATTTATCTGCTAATAAAGGCATTTTTTGACCAAATGTTGTAACGGTACCTTTGGTTGGCATAAAAACTCTGTCTCTTTTATCTAGAGAAAAATTGTAATAAGGAGCTAATTCGAAAAATTCTCCGCTTTGTTTTTTTAAAGATGCTGATGCGCTAGTGTCTGTCCGTAAATCATCATAACTTGCACTTAATCCTAATAAAGTTCTTACATCTTTATATTGCTCAAATGATGTACTAACTCCAGATGATAAAATAGAATTTTCGTATCCTTGATCTGGTTTATCGTTACTTTCATTTGCTACAAAATAGCTAAGTGAGTTTCCTAAAAAGTTATAATTTGGGTCAGAATAACTTATTCTACCAGCTAATGACTCTTCGTTAAAATCAATATCAAATTTCACAGCCTTTCCTTCACCTAGCCAATTATTTTCTACTATACTAAAAACGAATGTTCCACCTTGAGTACCTATTCCAGCCCCAGCACTAATTTCTCCAGTTGGTTTTTCTTCTACATCTATATTTATTATTTTAAGATTATTTTCACTACCATTTAAAACTTCATAATTTACTTTTTTAAAAATATTTCTTTCTTTAATTTCTGCAATAGATTTTTCTAGCGTCAAATTAACATAAGGGTCACCTTCATCTAAAAGAAGTTCACCTCTTATAACTGATTCATTAGTAATATTATTACCAGTGATATTTATTCTTTCGACTAATTTCTTTTCTCCCTCATAAACATTTAATGTAATATTTATTGAATTGTTCACTATGCTCTCAGAGACACTATGTTCTGCAAACTGTAAATTATTATCCTCGATTAATTCATCTAATTCCTCTAAAATTTCTTTAATCTTAAAAGGAGAATAATAATCTCCTACATATTTAGAAAAAGTTTTTTTAAGTGGAAAAAATATTTCTTTGTCATAAACACTATCAACATCTGTTGAGATTTTACTAATTGTATATCTTTCCCCCTCATTAATAGAATAAATTAAATTTGCGTTCGCTTGCTCGTTTATTTCAGCTATATTAGAAGTAACTTTAATATCATAGTACCCTAACGATTTATAAAAATTTGTTAGAAGCCTTTTGTCCAGACTAATTAAATTTGTGCTTAAATTTGTGTTTTTTGAAATTATTTTCCAGAATTTATCTTGTTCACTTGCTATTACATCAATTAATCTTCTAGTTCTTATATTCTGGTTGCCTATAAAACTTATGGAAGATATCTTTATTTTATTTCCTTTGTTTATTTCAAATAAGAGATCAATTTTATTATTTTCTAACTTTTTAATCTTACTCTCAATTTTGGCAAAGTTATATCCAATTGAAGAATATAAAGATTTAATAATCTCAATATCTTTTGCCAGAAAGTTTTTATTATATGGTTTATTTTCTTTTAATTTAGTTACTTTTTTTATTTGATCTAAAATAGTTTTTCTTTTTTCGCCGGTTATGATTAATTGATTGATTACTGGATTTTCTACAACGTTAATTGTTAGAATATTATTTTTAAAAGATATACTTATATCCTCAAAAAAGTTTGTCGAATATAAATTTTCAATAATATTATCTATATCCTGGACCTGCAATTTTTTATTAAAATCGATTTCACCATAGATTTTTATAGTTTCATCAGAAACTCTTTTATTGCCGTTTATTATTAAATCACTTATTACCTCTCCTTTTAAAGGTGTGGAAAGAGAAATTAATATTACAAATATTTTTATTAATTTATTCATAAAGCGATTTTATAATTTGTATTGTTTTATTTCTAGCCCAATGATCAATTTGATTAATTTGATTAATATTTAATGGTTTTCTTATAGCATATTTTCTGTAATTTCTATTGTTCAGAATGGTTAATAATACTCTAGAAATACCCGTAAAAGGAATTTTTTTCTTTAAAAAAAGATCAACCAATATTTCATTAGACGCATTTATAATAATAGGAGTTGAAGGAAATTCTACTAACCTTTTTTTTATCTTTATGATTGGAAATATTTTTTTATCTACGGATGAAAAGCTTAAATTATTTAATTTATATTTTGAATTAATTAAAAAATTACTTATATCTATTTCATTATCAAAAATTGCATTTGCAAGAGGTATTTTCATAGTTGTTTCGTGATATAAAAATTTTAATAAACCATTTTTTAGTTCTACGATTGCATGTACTAAGGACTCTGGATGAATTATGATATCTATTTTATTGCTTGGGATGTTAAAAATTTTTTGTGCTTCAATTAATTCTAAAATTTTATTCACGAGAGTTGAGGAGTCAACTGATATTTTTTTACCCATTTTCCATTTAGGATGTTTAAGAGCATCTTTGGGTTTAATTTTAGCTAATTGATTAATCTTATAGTCTAAGAAAGGACCCCCTGATGCTGTAATATAAATTTTTTTAACCATTTTTAAATTTTGATTTTTTAATAGTTGCATTATTGAAAAATGTTCTGAGTCTATAGGTATAATTTTTGTTTTAAACTTATTCGCCTTTTTTTTAATTAGATCCCATCCGCATATAACTGACTCCTTATTAGCAATAAGAATTTTTTTACTAGATTTTATTAAATTCATAGTTGGTTCAAGACCAGCTAAACCAGGAATGGCGCTCACTGTGATGTCAGATTTAAATTTCTTATTAATTTCGTTGTAATTTTTAATTATTAAAGTTTTATTTTTAATTTTTTTTTTTTTAATTTTATTAAATACGCTCTCATTAGAAATGACAAAATATTTAGGTTTATATTTTTTTATTTGATTACAAATTAATCTATAATTTTTGTTTGCTGAAAAAACATTTGCTTTAAAAATATTTTTTTTTTTATCTATAATATTTAAAACATTTAAACCAATTGAACCTGTAGAACCTAATATAGAAATTTGTTTTTTCATTAATAAATAAACATCATTGATAAAAACCCGAAAGGAATACCTAACAAAATACCATCTATTCTATCTAATATTCCACCATGACCTGGTAAAAAATTTCCAGTATCTTTTATTTTAGCTTTGCGTTTAAGAAAAGAGAAGAATAAATCTCCAAACTGACTAAAAATTGAGGTAATTATACCTATAATTATAAACTTATAATTCAGATTATTAGTAAAATAAAAAATTGTGATAAACATTATAATACTTGCTGAAAAAATTGATCCTAATGAACCAGAAATAGTTTTTTTCGGACTAAATTTTGATAGTTTAGGACCTCCAAATAATTTTCCAAATAAGTAACCACCAATATCAGAAGCTATACATCCAAATAATATGGAAAATAAAATCATTTTTAATTGAGGAAAATTCGAAAAAAAGAAAAAAGTAAAGTTAAATAAAGAAATATAAATTATAAATATAAAGTTTGTTAAGAATTTATTAAATAAGTTTATTTTAATCTTACGTATTAAACTTAAAAACTCTAATGTAGACAAAACTCCAATTATTATCAAAAAGAATACCAAAGTCAGTTTACTGAACCAAATTAAAACTAGGATTAATAATAAAAATATGGAGGTGTTAATTCTTTTTTTTAGATTAGCAGAGATCATATATTTCCAAAATTTCTTATACTTTTTTTATATTTTTTCACAATTTTTAATAAGTCAAAAGAAGTGAAGTCTGGCCATAGTTTTTTTAAAAAAAATAACTCTGCATATGCTAATTGCCACAGCATAAAATTACTCAACCTTTGATGCCCCCCAGTTCTAATCAAAATATCAGGATTTTGTATATTTTTTGAGTAAAGATTATTTTCTATATTAATTTTATTAATCTTTTTTTTATTTTGTTTAAAAGCATTTAAAATTTCATCATGTGAACCGTAATTAATTGCCAAATTAACAACGATTTTTTTATTTTTTTTGGTTAATTTAATCGTTTCTCTTAAAGTTGAGGATATATCAGCAGGTAATTTTTTCATATCCCCAAAAATATTTATTCTAATTCCTTGGGTAATTATGTTCTCAATTTCTTGAAGAAAATAATTTTTGATTAGTTTAAATAAAAAATTTATTTCTTTTTTTGGTCTTTTCCAGTTTTCTGAAGAAAACACATAAAAAGTTATGATTGGAATATCTAATTTAATGCTACTTTTTACGATTTTTTTAACAGTTTTAATTCCTTCAAGGTGGCCAAAATTTCTACCCTTATTTCTTTTTTTTCCCCACCTTCCATTGCCATCCATAATGAATGCAACATGGTTGAGCTTATTCATATCTGAATGATCTCTTTTTCTTTTTCAGATAAAATCTTATCGATATTTTCTATATTAATGTCTGTTAGCTTTTGAATATTTTTTTCAAAATTTTTATTATCATCTTCAGATATAATTTTTTCTTTTAGTTTTTTTTTAAGGTCTTCATTTGCTTCTCTTCTTATATTTCTAATCGAAACTTTTCCTTTTTCACCCATATTTTTTAATACTTTTATTAAGTCTTTTCTTCTTTCCTCTGTTAAATCCGGTATTCTGAGTCTTATTATTTGTCCGTCGATTTGGGGATTGATGCCGAGTTCTGATTTTTGTATTGCGTTTTCTATTGAGGTTGTGTTTGCCTTATCCCAAACTTGTATTGATATTAATCTCGCTTCGGGTACACTAATTGTTGCAAGTTGGTCTATTGGCATTAATTGGCCGTATACATCTACTTTAATTGTATCAAGCATATTTGTGTTTGCTCTACCAGTTCTAAGAGTTGAAATATCTTTCTTAAGAGAAAGGATACTTTTATTCATCTTCAATGAATAGTTTTTTTCATTAAACTCGTTGCTCACTTTTAAATTCCTTCTCCAACTTTATATCGTATAAAATCTAAAATTTTAAGTTGTGTATCAGATGCGTTTTCTTTCAATATATCTGAAACTTTTTTTTTGGGATCCATAATCCATAGTTGATTTAAAAGAGAATTATCATTTAAAAACTTTGTTATCTTACCTTTGGAAATTTTTTCAGCCATATCAGCTGGTTTTCCAGAATTTGTTATTTCTGCTTTAATAATTTCTAATTCTTTATCGACTATTGCTTTATCAATTCCCTCATTTTCTATTGCTAATGGATTCGAAGCAGCAATATGCATTGCAATTTTATTGCCAATTTCTTCATTTTTTCCCTTAGATATTCCAATGATTTTAACTACGGAGATTATTTTACCAATACCCTTTTCAATTGCCGAATGAACATAAAAAAAATTCATTCCTCTTGAGTTATCAAAAAAATTTGTTCTTCTTATTGTTATTTTTTCACCTATCTTAGCAATTAAGTTTACTAGATTATCTTTAACTAGTATTCCATTAGTCATTTTTGTTTCATTAAGTTTATTTAAATTACCTTTGGTAACAAAATTTATTTCAGATAATTCTTTACAGAAATTTATAAAATCTCGGTTTTTCGCAACAAAATCTGTCTCACTATTAATTTCAATTAATGAAACTTGTCCTTCATTTTCTTTTACTAATGCCAAGCCTTCCGAAGCAGTTCTGCTCATTTTTTTTGAAGCTTTGGCTATTCCTTTTTTTCTTAAAAACTCAACAGATTTATTAATATCTCCCTTTGCCTCATCAAGTGCAACTTTGCAATCTTTAAACCCAACGCCAGTCATCTCCCTTAATTTTTTAATATTATCTAGTAAATCTTTATTTGACATTAGATGAAAATTTGAAATTATTTATCTTTTACCTTAACGACTTTTTCTTCAGTTTTGTCCTCGGAACCTTTAATAAATTTTTCAGCATCTTTGATTGTGCTTTTTAAAAGGTCACAGTATAAATTTATTGACCTTCTTGCATCATCATTTCCGGGAATTGGAAAATCTATTCCTGTCGGATCAGAATTGGTATCTAATATAGCTATTATCGGTACACCTAATTTTTTGGCCTCAGCAACTGCAAGTGCTTCTATATTAGTATCAATAATAAAAATTAAATCAGGTACTTTTTTCATTTCAGCAATTCCACCTAGAGACCTGTGAAGCTTTTCTTTCTCCTTACCAAATTTGAGTATTTCTTTTTTTGTAAATCCTAAATTTTCTTTGGAGAGCTGCTCGTCTAATTTTTTAAGTCTTTTTATAGAGTTTTGAATGGTGTTCCAATTTGTTAACATTCCACCTAGCCACCTATAGTTTACATAATATTGACCAGTTTCTTTAGCTAGATCGCTAACCTGACCTGAAGCTTGTTTTTTAGTCGAAACAACTAATATTTTTCCACCATCTGATATTACCTTATGTACTTTTATCATAGCACTTTTAATAAAATCTACTGTTTGAGTTAAATCAATTATGTGAATTGAATTTTTCTCACCAAAAATAAATTTCTTCATTTTTGGATTCCATCTCAAAGTTTTGTGACCGAGATGCACTCCCGCTTCTAATAATTGTTTTATGTCTACTTTAGGTACGTTCATATTTTCCGGTTAATCCACCACAGTAATTCCAAATTTTGGACCGGTAGGGCATCGCCCTTGAAACTGTGTGCGAAATAAGCCACAGATATATACAATCAATTTAAAAAATCAACTGTCTATACAATTATTTTTTCTACGTATTCCTTGGCTTTTAAGGCCTTAAGATGATTAAAATCAAATTTTCTGTTTTTGCCAAGTGAATAATGAGCTTGCTTGTTTTTATTTTTGACTACTAAATTTATTTTAGTTTCTCCTTTATTGGATAGTAATTTTTTAATTTCATCTAGGTTATAATTTTCTTTTAATTCAATTGTAACCTTAGAATAAGGTTTATTTATAACTTCATCTAGATTAAGTATTTTTTTAACGTTAATTCTTTTTTTCATGGCGTCTCCAACAATTTTGTCTTTTTGTAAAGTCAAAACAAAAGACTCTGACTCTTTTAGCTTTTCTCTATTTGATACTAGTATTTCAGCAAAAAGGAAAAGTTCGAATTCTTCATTTTTATCACTAAACTTAACTATAGCATATGGAGTGCCCTTGGTACTTTTCTTCTCTTGAATTGACATTATAGTTCCAGCAACCAACCCCTCACTTGCCTCATGCTCAAAAAATTGATTATAAGAGTTAATATTTAACTGATTAAAAATTTCTTCAAATTCATTTAGTGGATGATTGGTTAAATAAAAACCAATAGATTTAAATTCTTCTGATAAAAGTTCTTTTTGAGACCAATTTTTAGAAGGCAAAAATTCAAATTCATCTTTAGCATTTTCTTGATTGCTAAAAAGATTTGATTGATTATTGTCCTTATCTTCATTTATATTTTTAATTTTTTGAATAATTTTGGGTATGGAGTTTAAAATTTTATTTCTATCTTCATAGAATTCATCAAAAACCCCAGCCTTTACAAGTCCTTCAAGTTGGAGTTTGTTTACGTCTTTTATATTTACTCTATCAATAAAATTCATAAATGATAAAAATTTCCCATTTTTTTTTCTTTCTTCTACAATGTTAGATATAGCTTCATAACCAACGTTTTTTATTGCGCCAAGTCCATAATAAAGTTTTCCATTAATAGCTCTGAAATCAGAGTAAGATCTATTTATTGAAGGTTTGACTATTTCAATATTTAATTTTTTTAACTCCTCCACAAATTCTCTTAATTTAGAAGTATTAGTAAGTTCTGTTGACATCGTGGCTGCTATGAAATCTTCTTTATGATAAGCTTTTAAATAAGCAGTTTGATATGCAATCAAAGCGTATGCAGCTGCGTGACTTTTGTTAAAACCGTACTGCGCAAATGGTTCTATTTTTGTAAAAACAAAATTTGCAACGTCTTTAGCGATTCCATTTTTTAAAGCACCATTAATAAATCTTTCTTTCTGTCTATCTAGCTCTGCTTTTTTCTTTTTACCCATAGCTCTTCTTAAAATATCTGCCTCACCTGCTGTAAAACCCGCTAAAGTCTGAGCAATTTGCATTACTTGCTCTTGATAAATAATAATTCCATAAGTTGGTGTTAGAATTTCTTTTAAAGTTGGATGAATATAATCAGGGTCCTTCATTCCATTTTTGCAATCATTATAAATAGGAATATTGCTCATAGGACCTGGTCTATATAATGCTACTAATGCAATTATATCGTCAAATTTATTTGGCTTCATTTGCTTTATAGCTTCTCTCATTCCAGCACTTTCAAGCTGGAATAATCCAGTTGTTTCACCCGTTGAAAGCATGGAAAAAACTTTTTTATCGTTATGATCAATTTTAGTTATATCTAAATCGATTTTTTTAAATTTTAATCTTTTTATAGTATTGTCAATTACGGTAAGTGTCTTTAAACCAAGTAAATCAAATTTAACTAATCCTGCATTTTCTGAAGAATACATATCGTATTGTGTAGATGGTAAAGTTAAATTTGAACTATGATCAATATATAATGGAAATTGTTCAGCCAATTTATCTCCAGCAATTACTACCCCTGCTGCATGAGTCGCCATATTGCGATTAAGTCCTTCCAATTTTAATGAGAGTTCTATGAGTTTTTTTACTTTAACGTTATTTTTAATTTCCTCTTTAAATCTTGGCTCTCGATCGATAGACTCTTGTAGTGTAAGAGGTCTCGAAGGATCAAAAGGCACCATTTTACAAATTCTATCTACGTGACCATAAGAAAGTCCTAAAACTCTTCCTACATCTCGTAAAACCATTCTAGCTTTTAATTTGCCAAAAGTAATAATGTGAGCAACACCATTTTTATATTTTGATTTTAAATACTCAAATACCTGATCTCTTTTTTCCTCACA
>CESW01139976.1_pt1 | contig 13133 bp, 12 predicted proteins | sample 531171 | NCBI WGS metagenome assembly CESW01 (sample SAMEA2621859, study PRJEB7988) | marine metagenome | biome: marine biome (ENVO:00000447); feature: surface water layer (ENVO:00002042); material: "saline water (ENVO:00002010), including plankton (ENVO:xxxxxxxx)" | depth 5 m
ATAATAAAGTGGACTGCATATTTATTTTAATTCCTGCTTATGAAGTTTTAGATGTTTGCAAAATAATTGCTAAAACAAATAAACCTATATTTTTAGAAAAACCTCCTGGATTAAATTTTAAAGAAGCTCTTAAAATAAAGAAATTATTTGGTAAGTATAAAAATTTAAACATGATTGGCTATAATAGAAGATTTTATTCAATTTTTAGTAAAGGTTTAAATATTATTAAAAAAAGAGGTAGACTTGAGAGTTTAATTATTGAAGGTCATGAAAAAATATGGAGATTAGAAAAACTTCAAATAAATAAAAAGATATATGAAAATTGGGCTTATGCAAACTCTTCACATACTATTGATCTGATTAGATTTTTTGCAGGAGAAATTAAAAATATTAAAGTTTTAACAAATAGTAGTAGATTAAACTACTCAGCATTAATAGAAACTAAAAATAATATTTTTTGTCACTATATATCCAATTGGAATACATCAACTGGTTGGAGCATAAAATTATTTGGGAATAAAACAACTGTTGTATTCGAACCTCTTGAAAATGGATATTGGGAGGATGAAAAAGGTAAAAGACAAAATCTAGATAAATCACATTTTGATAAAAATTATAAAGATGGGTTTTATGATCAAATTTTACATTTTCATTATTTAATTAAACATAAAAAATATAAGTATCCAATTCAGAATATTAATGAAACTATCAAAACCATGAAACTTGTTAAAAAAATATACAATTTAAAGTGATAAAAACAATATCTATAATTGGATTTGGCAATATTGGAAAAAGGCATTTTGAAAGTATAAATAAAATAAATTATAGTCTAAATATCTACTTAATTGACCCTATCATTGAAAAAAATTACTTATATGTAGAAAAAATAAAAAACAAAAAACACAAAATTCATTATTTTATAAATTTAGATAAAGTAAATAGAAAATTTGATTTAGCAATAATTTCAACTCATTCTAGTGAAAGATATAAGATTATCAATTTTCTGTTAAACGAAAATTTAACATCAAAGATTTTTTTGGAAAAAGTGGCATTCAATAGTATATCTAAATATCAAAACATCATCTCAAAATTAAAATTAAAAAAAATTAAATGCTTCATTAATTATCCTAGAAATTATGTCAAAACTTATAAAAAAATTAAAAATAAACTAAATAGTTCATTACCAATTAAAATGTCTGTTAAAGGTTCAAATTGGGGAATGACCTCAAATTCTTTCCATTTTATTAATCTATTTCAGTATATAAATAATAATCATAAAATTCTAATAGCTACTGGAAAATTTGGAAGACCATATAAATCTAGCAGAGAAAATTATTACGATTTTAATGGTGAACTAACTATAGAAACAAGCAATAATGATAAATTATTTTTAGAGCAAAATTTTAAAAAGAATACAGATGTTAAAATATCAATAGAAAATTCTAAATTTAAAATTAAAATTTCTGAAAAAAACAACACAATTTATATATTTGATAAGGATAACAAAAAAGCAATACTTAATACTAAAGAGGATATTTTGCCATATCAATCTAAATTAACAAAAAATATAATATATGAATTAAATAAAAAAAAACAAAATGAAAATATAAATATATTCAATATTTACAACAATGATATAATCTTATTAAAATTATTTCAAAAAAAGTTTGATGTCTACAAAAACTTTAAAGACAAATGTCCAATAACATAAAATGATAAACTTGCACGAACCATATTTAGATTTCAAAGATAAAAAATTAATAAACTCATGTATTAAAAGTGGATGGATTTCTAATTCTGGTGAATATTTAAAAAAATTCGAAAATAATATATCTAAAGTACTTAACACTAAGTACGCATTAAGTTTTATTAATTGTACTTCAGCTTTGCAAATATCAATCAACTTAATAAATTATAATGAAAGAAACGAAATATTGATTCCTTCTATAGGCTTTATCTCACCAGCTAATTGTATTCTTTATAATAGATGTTATCCAATATTTATGGATGTTGATAATAACTATTTATTAGATATAGAAAAAACAACAAATTTTTTAAAAAATGAAACATATTTAAAGTATGATAAAATTGAAAAAAAAAATTTTTGCTATAATAAAAAAACTAGTCGTAAAATATCAACACTACTAGTAATTCATACATTCGGGAACGGTGTACTTATGGATGAATTGGTTAAACAATGTAATAAACGAAATATTACTATAATTGAAGATGCTGCTGAAAGTTTAGGAACTAGATACAAAGAAGGTAAATATAAAGGAAGATATGTTGGCACAATAGGAAAAATCGGGTGTCTATCATTTAATGGTAATAAAATTATTACATCAGGTGGTGGAGGTATGCTATTAACGAAAAGTAAAAAAATTTATGAAAAAGCAAACTATTTAATTACTCAAGCGAAAGATGATAGTAATTTTTATGTACATAATGAAATTGGATATAATTTAAAACTTAGCAACCTTAATGCTGCACTAGGTGTATCCCAGCTAGATAAGTTAAAAAAATTTATAAAATATAAAAAATTTATATATTCCTATTATAAACAAAAAATAAATAAATTTCAAAATATAGAATTTTTTGAAAGCCCTGAATACGTAGATTCTAATTATTGGTTAAATTTAATAAAAATAAATAAAAATATAAACTTAAGAAAAGTAGTAGATATTTTCTATAAAAATTCAATTCAAGTAAGGCCAGTTTGGGCACCATTACATCTTCAAAAAATGTTAAAAAATTATCAAAGATATTATATAGAAAAAGCACCAATATTAATTAATAAATCTTTATGCTTACCGTCTAGTTTTACATTGAATAAAAATAATTTGGTTAAAATTATTAAAATTTTAAAAAAAATTGATAATGAATAAATTTAAAAAAAAAAAAGTTAATTTTTTAAAAGATAAAAAATTTATTGAAAAATTAAAATTTCTTAAACTATCATCTTCTTGGAGTAAATCCAAAATTAAATTATTTCAAGAAAAAGAAATAAAAAAATTATTGAAATGGTCCTTTAAAAATATACCGTATTATAAAAAAAAATTTAATAATCTTAATCTAAATTTTAATAATTTTGATGTAAAAAGTTTTTCCAAATTACCTTTGCTTGATAAGCAAACATTAAAAAAATATAATAATTTATTTAAATTTAAATTATCTAATACAAAACTATATTATATGACAACAGGAGGTACAACGGGTAAACCTTTGAAAGTATGGATGGATGACGAGTACAAAATGTTTAGTCTAGCCTGTACTTATTTTTATTTAGATTTATTTAAGCTAAATCCATACAAAGATAAAAATGTAAGAATTCATGGTGATACAATAAATATTAAAAAAATTAAAAAAAATATTTTTTGGGAATATGAGCAACAAAATAAAAAAAAGCTCATAATGTCTTCTTATCACATTACTTCAGCCAATATAATGAATTACATAAAAAAAATTTCAGAACATAATCCAAAATATCTACATTGTTATCCATCTGTAATTTATTTAATGGCCAAAATAATTAAAGATATGAATATTAAAATAAATTTTTTTCCTGATGTAATATTTACTGATAGTGAAATGCTTTATAACAATCAAAAGAAATTAATCTCAAAAATATTTAAATGTCCTGTGTTTAGTATTTATGGACATACTGAAGGTTGTATCTTTGGTTATCCAGATAAAAAAAATAATTTTTTTAAGTTACATCCAGCAGTGGGATATGTAGAGTTAATTGATAAAAATGGCAAAATAATTCATAAAGATGGGGTAAAAGGAGAAATCGTTGTAACTGGTTTTTTGAATAAAGTTTTTCCACTAATTAGATACAGAACACAAGATTTTGGAATAATTGATAATAAAAAATCAAATTTTGTAATTTTAAAAAAAATCTTTGGTAGAAGACAAGACTTTATAATTAGTAAAAATAATGAAGAAATCCCAGTCGGCCCGGCACTTTTTGATTATAATTATGACTGGTCTAGAATCGAAAAATTCCAAATACATCAAAAAATTAAGGGTAGAATTACTTTCAATATAGTAATTAATAAAGAATTTTCAAAACAAATAAAAAGTATAAGTAATTCTTTAAAATCAAGATTTGAAAGATTATTAAATAATCAATTTAAAATAAATGTTAGAGTACATAAAGAAATTAAATTCACACAAAGAGGAAAATTCAGATACTTAATTCAAGATTTAATATGAAAAAAAAAATTAATGTACTTATCACTTCATTTTCAAGAAGTGAATTTGGTTTATTATATTCTATAATAAAAAAAATAAATAATGATGATTTTTTTAAACTTAATTTATTAATTAGCGGTAGTCATTTTGAGAAAAACAAAGGTAATACCGTAGATGAGGTAAAAAATTTTGGATTTGATAATTATATCAAAGTTAAGATGAATTTAACCAAAGATAATAAAGACTACCTATCTGAATCTGTAGGTGACTTAACTATTAAACTTACAAAAAAAATTAAAAAAGTTAATCCTTTTTTAATTATTTGTATGGGTGATAGATATGAATTGTTAGCACTAGGAACTGTATCTACAATTTTAAACATACCTTTAGCTCATATTTCTGGTGGAGAGATTACAGAAGGAGCAATTGATGATCAAATCAGACATGCTATTACTAAATTATCACACATACATTTTGTAGCAAATAAAAACTATAAAAAAAATTTAATACAAATGGGCGAAGAAAATTGGAGAATATGTATTTCAGGTGAGCCAGGTCTAGAAAATTTGAAATTAATTAATAAATTAAATAAAAAAGACATTTTAAAAAAATTAAGAATTAAAAATTTAAAAAATATCATAATAATTACTTTTCATCCTGTAACATTAGACGCAAAAAACTTAGACTATCAAATAAAAAATCTAATTAAATTCATTGAAAAAATAGAAAATAAAAATTTTATTATTACAGGTTCAAATGCAGATCATGGAGGAAATTTTATTAATAAAAAATTTACAAGTCTTAGTAAAAACAACAAATATGTTAATTTTTATTATAGTTTAGGATCAGAATTATATTTAAATTTGCTTAAATATACAGAATTAATTATTGGAAATAGCTCAAGTGGAATAGTAGAAGCTCCTAGCTATGGAGTAAAAGTTATAAATATTGGAGATAGACAAAAAGGAAGAATGCAATCTAAAAATGTATTTAATTGTGGTTATAGTTATTTAAGTATTTTAAAAGCTTATAATAATGCAAATAAATTAAAAATAAAAGATTTTAAAAATCCTTATTATCAAAAAAATTCTACAAATATAATTGTAAATCATTTAAAAAAAATTTTTTTAAACAAAAATTTAAAAGAAATATTAACAAAAAAATTTAATGTCAAAAAATAATTACTTTGGTGGAAATCTTATCTTTGAAAAAGATTTGTTTTTTAAAAAAAATAAATATTATTTTAGTAGTAAATATTTTTATTATAGTAATAGTAGATCTTCAATTTATAATATTTTAAAAAAAATAAAAAAAAATAATGACCAGAATATATTAATTCCAAGTTATTTATGTAACGATATATTTATAAAAATATTTAAAAGAGTTAAATTGAAATTTAAATTATATGAAGTAGATAGTGAATTAAATTGTAATTTTAGTGAAATTAAAAATAAGATAGATAAAAACACAACAGCTGTTATTGTTGTAAATTATTTTGGAGTAAATAAAAACTTAAAATCTTTAAAAGAGATTAAGTTAATGCATAAAAAATTGTACACTATTTATGATACTGTTCATAATCCTTTTTATTTTTTTGACACAAAAAATATTAGTAAATATATTGATTTCTCATTTACAAGTTTAAAGAAAAATTTTCCTTTACCAGATGGTTCTATATTATATTCAAAAAATTATTATTTTAATACATTATCAGAATACTCATCTGATCATGTAAAATTATGGCATAAAGCTTCTAACTATAAGAAAAAGTTTTTAAAAGGAAATAAATCACTAATTCTTGAAAAGAAGTATATGAGTATATATTCAAAATTAAATACTAAAGAAAAAATAAATAATTCTTCTATTTCAAAGTTCTCATTTCAATATACTAATAAAATAAAAATTAATGTAATTTCATCAAAAAAAATTTTGAATTACAATTATATGTACGAAAAACTAAAAAATATTAAAAATATACATATTTTTAATCTAAAAAAAGATCATATACCAATGTTTTTCCCTATTTTTTTTAAAAGTGAAAAATATAGAGACAAAATTTACTATTCCTTACTAGAAAATAATATTTTCTGTCCAAAACATTGGGCTTTGAATAAAGATTTTTCCAAATTGCTTAATTTAAGTCAAAAAAAATTTTATAATTGTCAATTAAGTATTCCAATTGACTATAGATTAAATAAACATGATATATTAAAAATTTATAAGTATATATTTGAATTAACTAATGCTTAATAATAAAATTTTCATAATCGCAGAAGCTGGTGTAAATCATAATGGAAGTTTAGAATTAGCAAAAAAATTAATTGATTCTGCAGTAGAAGTTAATGCAGATGCAATAAAATTCCAAACTTGGAAAAAAGGTGAATTAACTGGAAAATTTTCAACTAAAGTTGACTATCTAAAAAAAAATACATCAAAAAAATATTCAAGGTATCAAATAAGTAATTTATATAGATTGACATTTAATGATTTTAAAAAAATTAAATCTTATTGTAAAAAGAAAGGTATTATATTTTTAACTACACCCGATGGTTTTGAGAGTTTAAGATTTGTAAATAAAGTTCTTAAACTTGACATTATAAAAATTGGATCTACAGAATTAAACCATCTAGAATTTATTAAAGAAGCTGCAAAGACTAATAAAAAAATTTTGCTATCAACTGGTATGGGTAATATAAATGAAGTTAAAGATGCAATTAATTTAATAAAAAAATATTCCAAAAAAAAACCAATACTTCTTCAATGCACTAGTGAATATCCTACAATTTATGAAAATATTAATTTAAATGTTCTAAATACTTATAAAAAAAAATTTAAAGTTGATATTGGATTTTCAGATCACTCTAAAGGGTTTGAAGCTGCAATGATTGCAGTTGCATATGGTATAAAGGTAATAGAAAAACATTTTACACTTGATAAAAAAATGATTGGCCCAGATCATAAAGTATCTTTAAATCCAAAAGAATTTAAAAATTTTATAAACAAAATAAGATGTGCTGAAAAAATAGTAGGTTCCTCAATTAAAGTTCCAACAAATAATGAAATAAAAAATATAAATGGAATTAGAAGAGGTATTGTCGCATCAAAAAATATTTCAAAAGGTACTATGATTAAAAAAAATATGCTTATAGCAAAAAGACCATTTTTAGAAATTGGACCTAACGATTTTAATAAAATTATTGGCAGAATATTAAAGGTGCATTTAAAAAAAGATCAACCAATTAAATGGAGTTATTTGCTTGATAATTAATGCTAAAAAAGATTTTGATAAGTGGCAAAAACTTATTAACTTTTTCAAAAATATAAACCTCTTTGATATTTACTATGATTATAATTTTAACCTTCTTCATTTAAGTGAAAACAATGATTTAATTGCATTTTATCACAAAAGAGGAAAGAGCCAGTTTTTTTTTCCTTTTATTATTTGTAAAATAGATTTTTTGGATGGTTATTATGATATTGAAACGATTAATGGATATTCAGGCCCGTTATCAAATGACTACTCAGATAAATTCTTAAAAGAGTGTTGGAGTAATTTTTATAAAGAAATTAAAAATTTAAATGTAATTTGTGGCCTTATAAGATTTCATCCTTTTTTAAAAAATCATTTAATTAATAAAGAAAATAATTTTATTAGTACTCAAAATGTTAAAAAAACATTATTTATAAATTATAATGAAGATTATAAATTAAATTATTCTAAAAACATTAACAGAAATTTAATAAAATCATCAAAGTACAAACTAGAAATAATAAAAGAAAATAATGAAAGCAATTTTAAAACATTTTATGAAATTTATAATGAAAGCATGAATAGAAAGGATGCTGATAAAAGATTTTTTTTTAAAAAAGACTATTTTACTAATTTATTAAAAAAACTAAACGATAATGTAACATTAATACTAGCAAAAAAAGATACTATTTGTGTTGGCGGTATAATAGGAATTAGATCTAAAAATTTTTCTCATGTCCATTTATCAGCCTTTAAAGAAGTTGGATTAAAATATGGTGCTCCTTATTTATTAAGATATGAACTAATTGAACATTTTAGTAATATAAGTAATTTAATTCATTTTGGTGGTGGTAATACTAATGCGAAAGACGACTCTTTGTTTTTATTTAAAAAAAATTTTACAAATAAGGTTTTAGATTTTTTTATAGGAAAAATATTAATTGATAAAGATAAATATGAATTGGTTATTGAAAAATGGATAAATACATATCCTAAAAAGAAAATTATTTATAATACCCTTTTTATGAAGTATAAATATTAATGCAAAATAAATCTTGGAATTCTGGATGGAACAAAGTTTTTAAAAAATATGAATGGGGTAAGTATCCAGCTGAACCATTGATTAGATTTATTGGAAAAAACTATAAAATAAATATTAATAATAAAAAATTAAAAGTTTTAGAAATTGGATGTGGGACTGGTGCTAATTTATGGTATTTATCAAAACAGCGATTTCAAACATATGGAGTAGATGGAAGCTCAGTAGCTCTTGCAAAAGCAAAATTATTATTGCAAGAACATAATGCTAATAGTAAGTTGATAAAAACAGACATAATAAAGCTACCTTTCCCAAATGAATATTTTGATTTGATTATAGATATTGAATGTCTCTATTCAAATTCTTTTGCTAAATCTAAAATAATTTTAAAAGAAATAAATAGAGTTTTAAAAAAAAATGGAAATTTTTTCTCTTTAAGTTTTTCTACTAAAACTACAGGTTATAATACTGGAAAAAGATATAAAGGTGAAAAAAATACTTTTACCAATTTAAAAAAAGGTCCTTTGAAAAATGATTACGGTTTAATAAGATTTATGAATAAAAGTGATATAAAAAAATTGTACAATATTTTTTCAATTGTAAATATTGAAAAAGTATCTAGAACTTATGATAATCTATCATGCTTAATTGAAGAATGGATAATAATTTCAAAAAAATGAAAAATATATTTATAAATACTAACAGTTCAATCAAAGAAACCATTAAACAACTTAATAATTCTGGATTAAAAACACTGATAGTATTGAATCAATATAAGAAATTAGCAGGCACTATTAGTGATGGAGATATAAGAAAAGCTATTTTAAATGATCAAGATTTAGATAAATCTATTAATAAAATTTTTCAAAAAAAACCATTTATAATCAATTTAGATAAAGATAAAAGTTATAATATTAAGGAAATTTTTATAAAATATAATTTTGATATTATACCTGTAATTAACAAATCCAATAAAGTTATAAGAATATATACAAGAAGTGATATTATAAATAATAATAAATTTAATAAATTAAACATACCTTTATTCATTTTTGCTGGTGGTGTTGGCTCAAGAATGAAACCTTTTACAAATATTTTACCTAAACCTTTAATTCCAGTAAATGGTATTCCTATCATTCAAACTATAATAGAAAGATTCAATGTATTTGGAGTTTCTAAATTTTATATTTCAGTAAATTATAAAAAAGAGATATTAAAAGCATTTTTTGAAGATACAAAATATAAAAAAAAAATTAATTTGATAAAAGAAAATCATCCTCTTGGTACTGCAGGTAGTTTATATTTTATCAATAAAATAGTAGCTGATGATGTTTTTGTAACAAATTGTGATGTTTTTTTTATGATCAATTATTTAAATTTATATCAATTTCATAAAAAAAATAAATACGATATGACAATTGTAGCTTCTAAAAAAAATTATGAAATTCCATATGGAGTTTGTGATATAAACAACAGAAACGAATTAAAAAAAATTAAAGAAAAACCAAAAATAAATATTTTAGTAAATTCGGGATTATATATAATTAATAAATCAATTTTAAAACTAATCAAACAAAATAAGTTTTTAGATATGACAGAATTAATAAAAATAGCTAAAAAAAATAAAAGAAAAATTGGAGTTTTCCCTATAAGTGATGATTGTTGGATAGATGTTGGAAATTGGGATCAGTATAAAAAAACTACTGATAATTTTAATTGAAATACAATGTTTTAATAATAGGATACGGATCAATTGGAAAAAGACACTTTTCCATTCTAAAAGAACAAAAAAATATTCAAAATATTTATATTTATACTAATCAAAAAATTACTAATTCAATTAAAAATTTAAATGAAATTAAAAAATTAAATATCAATTACTTTGTAATATGCTCTGAAACAAATAAACATTTAAATCAAATAAAATGGATTGATAATAATTTTAAAAATATCAAGGTTTTAGTTGAGAAACCTCTATTTCACTTATACAAAAACTTAAAATTTAATAACAACAAATATTTTGTTGGTTATAATATGCGATTTAACCCAATTATAAACTTTTTAAAAAAAACAATTTCTAACAAAAAAATTTATAATGTTAATGTAATTTGCTCATCTTATTTACCTTTTTGGAGAAATAAAAATTACAAAAAATCATATAGCGCTTCTAAATCAAAAGGAGGAGGAGTCCTATTAGATTTAAGTCATGACTTAGATTACATTTATTATATATTTGGTAAATATAAGGTAACTCATTCAATTGTAAAAAAATTATCAAATTTAGATATAAATGTAGAGGATTATGCAAATGTTGTATGTATTGGAGAAAAAAAAAATATTCATATTAATTTTAATTTAAATTATTTTTCAAAGTTGCCTATAAGGATTTTAAATATTGAAGGCAATGATATCTCAATTTTTGCTGATTTAATAAATAAATATGTAACTGTAATAAATAAAAAAAAAATAAAACAAAAAAAAATTTTTAAATTTGATAGAAATTTTACATATAAAACACAACATCAATATATTTTAAATAACAAAGTAAAAAATATATCTAAATTTAATGATGGTTTGTATATTAATAAAATAATAAATAATATTAAGAAAATTTCATGAATGTTTTATGTACAATTTGTGCTAGGGGTGGATCTAAAGGAGTTAAAAATAAAAATATTAAAAATATAAACGGTAAACCACTTATAAGTTATTCAATTAATCAGGCGAAAAAGTCAAAAATATTTAATGAGATTGTTGTTTCTACGGACTCAAAGCTAATTTCTAAAATATCAAAAAATTTTAAAGCTGAGTCATGGTTTTTAAGACCTAAAAATCTTTCAAATGATAAATCTGAAAAAATACATTCAATTAGACATGCATTAATAACTTCAGAAAAATACTTTAATAAAAAATATGATTATATTGTAGATTTAGATGCATCTTCTCCCTTAAGATCAATTGAAGATATTAAAAAATCATTTAAAAAATTTATCAATACTAATTCATCTAATCTCGTAACTTTATGTGAATCTCGAAAAAATCCATACTTCAATATGATAGAAATTAAAAAAAATGTTCTAAAAAAAGTTAAAAAATTAAATAAAAAGGTTGTTAGGAGACAGGATGCACCAAAAGTTTATGAAATGAATGCATCTATTTATATATGGTCTAGAAAAACATTACTAAGTGATATGAAAATAATTAACAATAGAACAAGCTACTATATTATGCCCTATAACAGATCTATAGATATTGATAATATTGATGATTTTAATTATGTAAATTATTTAATGAAAAAATGATAAAAGAATTAGAAAGTAAATTATTATTAAAAAATAAGACCGTTTTTATTATAGGAGGCTGTGGTTTAATTGGTTTTGAGACTACCTTACTCTTTCTAAAAGCTCAAGCTAAAGTTGTGGTATTAGATATAAGTAATCAAAAATTAGTAGAAAATAAAAAATCTTTAAATAAATTCAAAAATAAAATTTTCTATGAATTTTTTGACTGTACAAAAGATGAATTTTTGGAAAAAAAATATCATGAAATCTTAAATAAATATAAATGTCCCAATATTTTAATAAATTGCTCGTATCCATTTACTAAACAATGGTCTAAAAGTAATTTTAAGTCAATTTCTAAATCAAATCTTGATGAAAATATTAAAATCCACCTAAATTCTTACTGTTGGTTAGCAAGAGTAACAGCAGAAAAAATGAAATCAAAAAAAATTAATGGTTCAATTATTTTATTTGGATCTATTTATGGAATATTAGGACAAGATCTAAATATATATGAAAATACTTCAATGAAAGAAAATATGACATATTCTATTATTAAAGGTGGAGTAATTAATTTTACAAGACAAATGGCGTCATATTATGGAAAACATGTGAGAATTAACTCAATCTCACCTGGTGGATTACGAGGACATGTTCAAGGAAAAAGTAAAAATCAAGAAAAAAAATTTATAATAAATTATTCTAGAAAAGTACCTATTAATAGATTGGGTAATTCAATTGAAATAGCCCACTCCACACTATTTCTAGCATCTGATGCAGCTTCGTATATAAACGGGCATAATCTAATCGTAGATGGGGGCTGGAGTATAGTCTAGATATTAAAAATATAATCCTTAAAATGTTTGAAAATTATAATTTAAATAGAAATGAAACGCTTTTGAATGAAGTGCTTATAGTAGATGGTCAACCTGGAAGTGGAAAAACTTTATTTACTCAAATTTTTGGATCCTTAGAAAGAGTAGAACATTTTAATTACTCTACCGAAATTGAAAATATGTGCGCATTAATACATCTTGGTAAGATTGAAAGAAATGCTACTAAGTCTATGTTAAAAATTCAATTAGACCAACTAATATATGAGACAATGATGTCAAGAAGATCAAATTTTAGGTATTCTGATTTATCGAGTGTATTTAAATCTCCAAAATTTATAGATTATATAAAAAGATTACTTTCTAAAGGAGATGAAATTATTCCTAATATAATTAATACCAGAAAGCCAATATTACAAATTCTTACTCACAATCTTTTACCATACAGTGAAATAATATTTCAGACTTTTAAAGAAAAATTAAAATATGTAGAAATTATTCGTCATCCTTTATATATGATTATCCAACAGACCTTA
>CESW01149370.1_pt1 | contig 13131 bp, 11 predicted proteins | sample 531171 | NCBI WGS metagenome assembly CESW01 (sample SAMEA2621859, study PRJEB7988) | marine metagenome | biome: marine biome (ENVO:00000447); feature: surface water layer (ENVO:00002042); material: "saline water (ENVO:00002010), including plankton (ENVO:xxxxxxxx)" | depth 5 m
GAAGAATGTTCTCAGATATAGATGCAGATGTATATGTAATGATTGATGGTGACAAGACCTATGATATTTCAAGGTTAAAAGTAATGATAAGCTCACTTATCAATAATAAGCTTGATATGGTGGTAGGAAGAAGGGTTACTAAAGATAAGCAGGCATACAGATTTGGACATGAATTGGGAAATAAGATTTTTTCTTACCTAGTTAAATTTATCTTTGGTAAGAGTGTTGATGATTTATTTTCTGGTTTTAGAGTGTTCTCGAAAAGATTTGTAAAATCATTTCCTTGTCATTCAATTGGTTTTGAAATTGAGACTGAATTAACAATTCATGCACTTGAACAAAAGTTATCCATAGATGAAATGGATTGTATATATTTCTCTAGACCAATAGGGTCAAAAAGTAAATTAAACACATATGAAGATGGTTTTAGAATTCTTAATTTAATTCTAATACTTATAAAAGATGAAAAACCACTTCTATTTTTCTTGATTTTTAGTTTACTCTTCCTGAGTATTTCACTGTTTCTTGGAATTCCGATAATTTTTGAATTTTTTGAAACAAGTAAGGTTGATAGACTTCCTACGGCGATTCTCGCTGGTTTAAATATGATTATTACTTTTTTGTGCTTTTTTGCCGGCCTGATTCTTGATTCTTTAAAAAAGTTAAGGCATGAACAAAAAAGGTTACAATACTTAAAGTTCAATTGATTTTCATTTAATCGGAATCTTAATAGATTTAATACTTGAATCAATTTTATTTACTTTCTCATTTTCTTTTTTTTCTTCAATTAATAACCATACCATCTGCATTGCTAAAGCATGTATTTTTTTTGCGTTTGTTTCACCCGATAAAAATCTTGACAGTTGTCTGTTACTTATCCCTAATTCAGTTGCTGCTTGGGAAAGTGAAAGTTGTGTTTCATGCAACCATTGCTTAATTTCATAGGGTTCTGGGTTACTTACATCATTAAACATTTCTTTTATTTAAATACGAGTCAATATATTGTTGTCTAAAACTTTTTTCATTTTTGTCTTTGTCTAATTTAGATATAATGTAGATTGCTAAAAAAGATAAAGATACTGAAAACAAAGCAGGATATTTATATGGGAATATTGCTTTAGAATTATTGAGGACATCAACCCATATTACAGGTCCGAGGATAACTAACAATATTGCCGATATTAACCCAATAAAACCACCATAAAAAGCACCTCTAGTGGTTAAATTCTTCCAATATAATGATAAAAATAAAATTGGGAAATTTGCACTAGCCGCTATGGCAAATGCCATTCCCACCATAAATGCAACATTTTGTCCTTCAAATGCGATTCCAAGAAAAATTGCCAATAACCCTAGTGCAACAGTAGACAGTTTTGAAACCAAAATTTCTTTATCTTCATTACTTTTTTCTTTACAAATTATAAACGCATATAAATCATGACTAATTGCCGATGCTCCGGCAAGAGTTAGCCCTGAAACGACTGCTAGAATTGTTGCAAAAGCCACAGCTGAAATAAAACCCAAAAATAGGTCACCCCCTATTGCATGTGAAAGATGTATTGCAGCCATATTATTAGATCCTATTAATTCTTTTGCTTCATCTAGATAGATTTCATTTCCTGTTAATACTGTAATTGCACCAAATCCAATTATAAATGTTAAAATATAAAAGTATCCTATAAAAGTTGTAGCGTAGGCTGCTGATATTCTGGCACTTTTAGCATCTGGTACAGTAAAAAATCTCATTAATATATGGGGTAGTCCAGCGGTTCCGAAAATTAAAGCCATTCCCAATGATATAGCTGAAATTGGATCACTTATAAGTTGACCTGGAAAAAGGATATTAATTTTTTGTTCATGAACCTCTGTGGCCTTTCCAAATAGAAGATTTAAGTCAAAATTAAATAAATTCAAAACCAAAAATGCCAAAATTGTTGCACCTACAAGTAATAATATAGCTTTAATAACCTGTACCCAAGTTGTTGCTATCATTCCTCCAAAGCTAACATAAATTATCATAAGTAGACCGACTATAATTACGGCCGAATTGTATGGTAAACCAAAGAGTGTCTGAATTAAACTTCCAGCTCCAACCATTTGAGCAATTAAATATAGAACTACAGTAAATAAACTTCCAAGAGCAGAAAGGATTCTTACATATGACTGATCTAACCTAATTGAGGTAGCATCTGCAAAAGTATACTTGCCTAAATTTCTGAGCCTTTCAGCTAAAAGAAATAAAATAATCGGCCATCCAACCAAAAAACCTATTGAGTAAATTAATCCGTCAAAACCAGAATAAAATACCAAACCTGAAATACCAAGGAATGATGCAGCTGACATATAATCGCCAGCTATAGCTAGTCCATTTTGTAATCCAGTAATTTTTCCACCAGCAGCATAAAAACTGTCTTTATTTTTAACTTTTTTAGATGAGAAATATGTTATTAGTAAAGTTACAAAAATAAAAAGAAAAAAGGTTGCTATAGCATATGTATTGATCTCACCTTCAGCAGTTAAACATTTTTCTGGAATTATAAAGGTGAGAAAAAAATAAAATAATGTTTTCATTATTTTAATTGATCACGTATTTTGTCTAGTACCAGATTTGAGTATACAACATAGAATATTGTAAAAATAATAGACATAAATATTATTGATAGTCCATAAATAACTCCCAAAGAAAAATTGCTTGAAAAAATTAGAGTTGAGAAAAGTTTAGGATTAAAAGCTAAAATAAGAATAAAAGAAAAGTAAAATATCAGAACTAATGCGGAAAGAAAAAAACTTAAACAGTTTTGAAGCTTTACTAGTTTTTTAAAGTCCGGATCATCAAGTATTTTTTTACTCATAAATTTAAAAATGGAGCCGAAATTTGATCGGCTCCATTAGATATTATAAATTTACTGTAACTGCTTTAACTTCAGTATAATTTTTAAGTACTTCATGACCCATCTCTCTTCCCCATCCTGACTCTTTATAACCACCAAAGGGTAGGGATGCGTCAAAAATGTTATGACAGTTTACCCATACTGTTCCTGCTCTGATTTTCGCAGCGAGTTTGTGAGCAACACTAATATCTTTTGTCCAGACACTTGCAGCCAGACCAAAGTTAGTATTGTTTGCAGTCTCAGCAATTTTTTCTAGATTTTCATCAGAAAAGGGTTGAGCACAAACAACTGGTCCAAAAATTTCTTCCTTTACCAAAGTCATATCGTGTGTTGTTTTGGAAAAAACAGTTGGATGAACAAAGTGACCGCCTGAAGAGTTATCATATTTACCCCCTGCAATAACTTCACCACCTTGAGATTTTCCTGATTCAATATAACCAGCTACCTTTTGGTATTGTTCGTCAGAAACTAGAGGACCCATTTCTGTACTAGTATCCATTCCAGGTCCAACTTTTATATTTTCCGCAATTTTAGAAATACCTTCAGTCACTTGATCAAAAATTTTCTCATGAGCAAGAAGTCTTGATCCAGCACAACAGCATTGGCCATGATTAAAAAATATTGCACTAGCTGCTCCAGCGATTGCAGCATCAATATCGGCGTCCGGAAATACTATGGTTGGAGACTTACCACCAAGTTCTAAAGAAACCTTTTTAAGGTTTCCTGAGGCAGCTCTTGTAATTATTTTTCCGACCTCTGTTGAACCAGTAAAAGCGCACTTATCGACATGTGGATGCTCGGCTAGGGGAGCTCCAGCCTCTTCCCCTAAGCCAGTTACCAAATTCAAAACACCCTCTGGTAGGATACCTGATTCATTAATAATTTCCATTAACCTTAACGCAGAAAGGGGGGTTTGTTCTGCTGGTTTTAAAACTACAGTGCATCCGGCTGTAAGTGCAGGGGCAATTTTCCATGCTGCCATAAGTAATGGAAAGTTCCAAGGAATAATCTGTCCACAAACACCAACAGGTTCTCTTAACGTGTAACTATGATATTGAGCACCTGGAGTATACAAACATGAATAAGGAATGGTTTCTCCTTCAATTTTTGTTGCCCATCCTGCCATATATCTAAATATATCTGAGGATAATGGGACATCAGCTGCACCAGCTATAGCAACAGGTTTACCATTATCTAAAGATTCAAGTTGAGCTAATTCTTCATTGTGTTGGTCTATTAAATCTCCAATTTTCCAAATTATCTTGCCTCTCTCATTATTTGCCATTGAAGTCCATTGCCCAGAATCAAAGGCTTTTCTGGCAGCCGCTACAGCCAAATTAATGTCTTCTTTATCTCCAGCAGCACAAGTAGCTATTTTTTTTCCAGAAGCAGGATCTTCAACATCAAAAGTCCTCCCAGACTTTGAATCTACCCACTTACCATTTATATAATGTTGTTTGTTATTCGACAAGAATTCACTTACATTGTCGTTAACACTATAATTTAATATAGTTGCGTCCATTTATTCCTCCAAATAATGTTATTAAAATATCTTATTAAACCTTTTTTTTTTAAAAAAATCAAATCTATTTAATTATAAAATTTAAATCTTGGTTGGATTCGGTGCATCACCATAGACATCTTTAGGATCAAATACTCTTTGTTTTTCTGTGTAAACTAATTTCGTTGATCCATTATTTTCATCAAATATTATTTTTCTATAAAAACATGATTTATAACCTACATGACAACTTGCTCCATTTCCTTCAACACTAACCTCTATCCATACACAATCTTGATCATCATCGATCTTCATTTCAATGATTTTTTGATTAAGTCCACTTGTTTCACCTTTTTTCCACAAGATTTTTCTGCTTCTTGACCAATAATGAGCATAGCCAGTTTTGATTGACAGAGAAAAAGCTTCATCATTCATGTAGCCGTGCATTAAAACTAGCTTGGTATGCGAATCTGAAGTGACGACTGGTATCAATCCATTTGTATCAAATTTAGGTTGTAATTTATTGCCCTCTTCAATCTCTTCGACATTCTTTCTCTTACTAAATAATACTGTCATTTTGATTCAAATATGCGAAAAATTTTTCTCTATGCTTACCATTATTTTTAAATTCACCAACAAATGAATTAGTTATTGTTGATACATTTGGCTTATTTACCCCTCTTGTGGTCATACATTGATGAAACGCATCAATAACAACTGCAACACCTTTTGGTTTTAAGTAATTTTGAATTGAATTTGTTATTTGTTGAGTCATTGTCTCTTGTGTCTGTAGTCTTTTTGCAAAAACATCTACAACTCTAGCTATTTTAGAAATACCTACCACTCTTTTTTTGGGAATGTAGGCAATATGAACTCTACCAACAATAGGTACCATATGGTGCTCGCAATGAGATTGAAAATCAATATTTTTGAGCATAACGATGTCATTGTAACCCTTAACATCATCGAAAGTTTTTTTCAGTATTTCTTCAGGATCTTCAGAATAACCAGCAAAGAATTCTTTGTAAGCTTTGATTACCCTTTTGGGTGTGTCGACTAAACCCTCTCTGTTAGGATTGTCACCTGCCCATTGAATAAGAATTTTAACAGCTTCAAGAGCTTGTTTTTCGCTTACAACTTTATTTTTTTTATTTTTGGGAGCTAACGCATCCATAATTTTTTCCTTTACTAAATTTCATTTCACTATACACATAAAGTTGTTATTTAAAAATAGATTTAAAGAACTTTTTAAAAAAATTGTAGTTTATTATTATGAAATTTAAATTAACTAATGGAAGGATTTATGACCCGACTCAAGAATTAAATAACGTAAAAAAGGATATATTTGTTGAAGACGGTTATATCGTGAACCCTAGTAATGAAGAAAGAAAAAAATTTAAAACATCATTCGATGTATCAAATATGATTGTTATGGCAGGCGCAATAGATATACATTCTCATATTGCTGGAGGAAATGTAAATACTGCGAGAATGTTAATGCCAGAAATGCATAAAAAATTTACTGAAAATATGTTGAGTAATCGAATGCATCTTAATAATAGAACCTCTAGATGGACATCAGATGGAACTGGCTTTAGATATGCCGAAATGGGTTTCACAACGGTGGTAGAACCAGCTGTACTTCCAATAAATTCATTAATTGCACACCTTGAATTAGAAAATATTCCTTTAATAGATAAAGCAGGTCTTGCAATTCTAGGTAATGATGGTTTTTTATTAGACGCTTTAAGAAATAAAAAGAGCCAAAGTTACATTAATGATTATGTATCATGGACTTTAGATTCAACGAAGTGCCTCGGTTTAAAGGTAATTAATGCTGGAGGTTCAGAATCTTTCAAAAGAGGTATTACTAAGTTTGATTTAGACGATATTGTCCCTAGTTTTGGAATATCTTCCAGAACAATCTTGAAAAAATTGAATATTGCATGTGAACAAATTGGCGTACCACACCCGCTACATGTTCATTGTAATAACTTAGGAATGGCTGGTAATGTTGAAACTGCTTTAAAAACAATTGAATCAGCAGAGGGTAGAAAAATGCATCTAGCACATATACAATTTTATGGATATGACAATGAAGGTAAAAAGGGACTTTCATCAGGTGCATTGAAGTTGTCTGAAGCTGTAAACAAAAATAAAAATATTTCTATAGACATTGGCCAAGTTATGTTTAAACCCACTGTAACCATTTCATCCGATATATTAAGACAGTTCGATGCAAGAGCACACTCAAATCCCAAAAAGTGGGTGATTAATTTTGCAGAAGATGGAGGAGGGGGGATAGTTCCATACAAATATACTTCCACAAATTTCGTCAATACTCTTCAATGGATCATTGGACTTGAACTTTTTCTATTAGTTAATGACCCATGGAGAGTTTTTTTAACAACTGATCACCCTAATGGTGCACCATTCACAATGTACCCCAAATTATTTAGATTATTAATGGATTTTGATTATAGAATGTCGGAATTAGAAAAAACAAATCCCCAAGCTAGAAAATACTCAAATTTACATCAAATAAAAAGGTGTTACAACTTGTATGATATTTCAACCATGACCCGAGCTGCACCTGCAAAAATACTTGGACTTAAAAATTACGGTTCCTTAAAACCAGGCTCAGTAGCTGATATTTCGGTATATAAGTATTCTAATAACTTTGAAAAAATGTTTTCTTCGGCTTATTTAGTTTTTAAAAATGGTGAGAATATTGTCAAAAAAGGGAAAATAGTGAAATATCTTAAGGGCAGAACTCATTATCTTAATCTTGAGTACCGTGATTCGATTAACAAAGAAATACAAAAATGGTTCAATCAGAATTATGCATTGGATATAAATAATTTTGAAGTTTCTGATTATTTTTTTGAAGAAAAAAACTTTAAAAAAAATTATTCTATTCAGCAATAATTTTAATATGTTTTGCTATATTTCTGTAAAAATAAGGTGTTACAAAAAGTGTTAAAAAGACAGAACTTAACAAACCAAAAAAAATCACAATACCGATTGTTAATCTAGACTCACTTCCGGCTCCAGATCCTACAATCAATGGTATTGTTCCTATCATTGTTGAGATTACTGTCATTAAAACAGGCCTCATTCTTCTTTTGCAGCTTTCAATTAGAGCCTCTTCAATCTCCATACCTTTTTTTCTTAGTTGATTGGCAAACTCAACTATTAAAATTCCATTTTTAGCAGAGATACCCAAGAGTATTATCATACCAATCTGACTAAAGATATTTAATGAACTTCCAACAACCCAAAGCCCAAATAAGCCTCCAGATAGGGATAATGGAACAGTAATCAGAATAATTATTGGATAAATAAAACTTTCAAATTGTGCGCTAAGAACTAAATAGATAACTAAAAAAGATATCAAGAATAAAAAGTAGAATTGCTTAGTTGATTCTTTAAATTCCTTGCTTTGACCCTTGAAATCAATTTTAATATTCTCACCAAGCTTTTCCTTGGAGATACCTTCTAGCTTTTGAATTGCTTTTCCAAGTGAATATTCCTTTGAAAGGCCTCCCTTTAAAGTAATTGATCTCGTTCTGTTATATCTATTTAGTTCTTTAGCTTCTGCAATTTCCATAAAATTTAGAAATGAATCTAATCTTACAAGCTCACCATTATCATTTTTGAGATTTATGAGTGATAAATTTTCTTTAATTTTTCTGGATGAATCTTTACCTTGAATAATTACATAGTATTCCTCCCCATCTTGTAAAAATGTATTAATTTTTCTACCAGCCAGAAATATTTCTAGCGTCCTGCCTATTTGTTCAGAAGAAATCCCAAGTTCATTAGTTTTTTCTCTATTAATTGTAACTTTGAGTTGCGGTCTAGTTTTTTTATAATCAGTGTCCAAAAATATAAATTTTGGATTGTTTTTTAACTCATCAATAACAATTTTCATTTTTTCTTCCAAAGTTTCATAATCGTCCCCTCCAAGGACAAATTGCAATTGAGGTCCAGCTCTTCTTTGACCAAGTCCTCTTGGAGGAAATACTCTCACTTGGGCATCAGAAATATTTATATTATTTTTAACATCTTCAATAATTTGATTAATTGGTCGCCTCTCTGACCAATGATTTAAAATAACAATACCAATACCATCACTAAAATTTTCAGAACCACTAAAACTTCTAGGAACTTTTAGTAAAACTCTCTTGGCTTCGTCATTTTCATAAAATTTTAATAGTTTTTTCTCAAGTTCTAACATCTGATTTACTGTATTGTTGAAGCTGCTTCCCTCAGGAGAATTCATTATTAAGAAAAAAGCTCCTCTATCTTCCCTAGGCGAAAGTTCTTTCGGAAGTTTTACAAACAATATTGATGAAATTAATAAAGTTGCCAAAAATATCGAAACTATGATTTCTTTTTTATTAAGATAGTTTAAAAAATGAATATATTTCGTTGTAACTTTTTTTTCATTATCACTATTTTCTTTTTTTAATTTTAGAATTTTTGAACATAACATTGGGGTTAGTATAAGTGATGTAACTGTAGAAAAAAAAATAGCACTGATAATCGTTATTGCTAATTCATCAAAAAGTTTTGCTGTGTCACCTTGAAGAAAGATTACAGGCAGAAAAACGCTAACTAAAACTATTGAGGTAGAAATTATTGCAAAAAAAACTTCTTTAGCCCCCTCAACAGCTGCGTCAAACTTTGAGTGTCCTCGCTCAATTTTTTGATATATATTTTCCAGCATTACTATGGAATCATCTACAACAAGTCCAGTACAAAGTACTAAAGCTAGCAATGTTATAAGATTTATTGAATACCCAAAGGCGTATAAGAAAATAAATGTTGCAATAATTGAAATTGGTACAGTTATGAATGGAATAAGAGAAATTGAAATATTCCTCAATGAAACTATTATAACACCTGCGACTAATAATGTCGCAACTAATAAAGTAAATAAAACCTCGCTCAGTGCCTCCTTAACGAAAAGGGAAGTATCCCAGCTCTTATAAATTTTTATATCGTCTGGAAGGGCCTGACTTATATTATTAAATTCACTAATAATACCTTCTGAAACCTTGATTAAATTTGCTGATGTTTGTTTGACAATTCCAAAACTAATCATTTCTTCACCATTGCCTCTAAAGAGTTCTCTTGGTTCTTCAGGTGCAATCTCAATTTTAGCTACATCCTTTAATTTTACATATGAGAAATTATTACCTTTCTTCACCACAAGTTCTTCAAATTCTTTTATCTGATTTAACCCACTGTAAAGTCTTACTGAAAAATCTCTAGTCTCAGATTCCAATCGGCCAGCGGGAAACTCATTATTTTCTTCAATGATTTTTTTTTCGATATCCAGTACTGTTAAATTATAGGCTGCAAGTTTCTGTGGATCTAACCAAATTTTCATTGATTTTTGTTTTTTGCCGGAAATATTTATTTTTGCTACTCCAGGGACAACAGAAAGTCTATCAACAATATATTTGTCTGCATATTCAGTTAACTCCATTTGATTTAAGGTCGTACTTGCCAAATTAATATACATCACAGCATTGGCATCTGAGTCAATTTTATATATTTCAGGGAATTCTGAGTCTTTTGGTAACCTGCCTACAATACGTGATACTGCATCACGGACATCATTCGCAGCTTCATTGATATTTTTACTAACATCAAACTCTATATTTATTTTAGATCTACCATCCCTGCTAACAGAAGAGATTGATTTAATTCCCTCTATACCACTGATTTGATTTTCAATTACTTCTGTTATTTTAGTTTCAACTATTGATGATGCAGAGCCAGGATATCTTGTATCGATTGTAATTTGTGATTTTTCAATATCAGGGTATTCTCTCAAAGGAAGCTTGTTCATTGAAAGTAATCCTAATAAAACTATTAAAAGAAATAAAACTATTGAAAAAACTGGTCTTTTTAAAAAAAAAATTATCATAGTTTATTGAATTGATTTTACTTTAGAACCCGATTTTATTTTATTTGTGCCCTCGTAAATCACAAGGGAATCCTCCGTAATACCATTTGTGATCTCAATCAAACCATCTTTTCTTTTTCCAGTTTTAACCTTTGTTTTTATTGCTTTAGAGTTTTTATTAATAATGTAGACAAATGTATCATTAGACTCAGGTACAATTGATCCCTCTGGTACAGTTAGAGCTTTGCGTGAGTCTAAGACTATCTTTACATTTACCATCATGCCAGGTTTTAAAATATAATCTTCATTATTTTCAATTAAACCAATCAACCTAAAAGTTCTTGTCTCCGTATCAATGTATGGATCAATAGCATAGACATAGCCAGAGAAATTTCTACCTTTATTTCCAAGACTATTAACAGTAATATTCCTGTCCTTATTAATTATATTTGAATACTTTTCAGGAACAAAAACCTCAATTTTTACAGAGTCTATATCATATAAATTTGCAATTATGTCACCAGGCTTAACAAAGGAGCCCTCGCTAAAATTTTTCGTACTAATAACTCCGTCAAAAGGGGCTGAGATTGTAAGATCTCTGATTTGAGCTAAAATTTCTTCAACCTTTCCTTCTAATTTTTTTTTTTCTTTTAACCTTTTGTCTAAAAGTGCTTGAGATGCATTTCCTTCGTTAGTCAACTTTTGTGTTCTCTCGTAATTTAAGACTGATTCTTCAAATTCTGCTTTTGCTTGTTTTAGCACTGCCATCTCTTCATCATTAAATAATTCAACAAGAACGCTTCCTTTAGAAACTATTGAACCCTCTATAAACTTGATATTTTTTATTTTTTCTTGAACAACAGATGTAATTTTTACACTCTCATTTGCTTGAACTGATCCATTGATTTTAATTTCATCAATAAAAACACTATTCGATACTTTTACGGATTTAACTTCTGTAATAATTGAATCCTGAGTGTAAGAATAAGTCCCAGAAAATAGAAAGAATGTTACAATGATAATTGAAATGAATTTTAAACACCTACACATCAGAATCTAAATATTTTAAATCGTTAATATTTTTTTTATAATTCCTATCCTTAAAAATTGAAGAACCAGCTACAATTACATGAGCACCTGCTTCAACCACCTTCTTAGCGATAGACTTATTGATTCCTCCATCTACTTCAATTTCTATAGACCTACCGTTTATCAATTTTTTAACTCTTTTGATTTTTTCGACTTGAGAGTCTAAAAATTTCTGACCTCCAAATCCTGGTTCTACAGTCATTATTAATACTAAGTCAATAAAATTTAAATATTTCTTCAAAATGTCTTCTTTTGTATTAGGTTTTATTGAAATACCGGCTTTACAACCACTTTTTTTTATTACCTTAATGCAATCCAATACATCATCACTTATTTCATGATGGATTGTAATTATATCTGAGCCAGCATCAATAAACTTATTTAAAAACTTTTTTACCGGATTAATCATTAAGTGAACATCGAAAACTTTCTTAGAGAGTGGTCTTATAGATTTTATTATATCATGTCCAAGAGTTATATTAGGAACGAAATGTCCATCCATTACATCAATATGAATATAATCACATCCAGCCCTATCGATTGCCTTTATTTCTTCTCCTAGCACTGAAAAATCTGCAGATAAGATAGAAGGAGCAATTTTGACTTCGCTCATTAAATTTGTTCTTCTAATTCTGTTTTATAATCTCCAGAACAAGCTAGAGAATTTAATTTAGATCTTAGAATTAAATTATCTTGAGCATTTTGAACATTTGTACTTTTACCTAGCCAAGATGAAATAACCGGTTGTTGTAAAGCTCTTCCATAAGAATAACTCAATTTAAATGGAAGGTGTCTATTTTTATTCATTTCGTTTAGATTTTTAGTGGCCAAAATATTTGATTGACCACCTGATAAAAAAACTATTCCAGGAACTTCATGAGGTACATTTTCAGTTAAACACTTTATTGTTTCAGACGCTATTTGTTCACTATTGATGTTAATATTTGATGACTCTCCTGGTACGATCATATTTGGCTTAAGTAGAATACCTCCTAAATAAACTTGTTGAAAAATCAATTCATCAAAAACATTTTTTAAAACTTTTGTAGTTACCTCATAGCATTTTTCTAAACTATGGTTACCATCCATTAAAACCTCTGGTTCAACAATTGGGACTAAATCAAATTCTTGAACAATTTTCGCATAACGTGCCAAGGCATGCGCATTTAATTTTATGCAATAGTCAGACGGAATATCACCACTTATTTTAATTACTGCTCTCCACTTAGTAAAAGTGGCACCAATATTTCTATATTCCGTAATTCTTTCTGGAAGGCCATCTAGGCCCTCAGTAATTTTTTCATCTTGTGAACCAAATAATTTTTTTGCACCTTTATCTACCTTTATTCCGACCTGTATACCTTTTTCATTTAATAATTTTACGAAACTGATATTATTAGAATCACTTTGTTTAATTGTTTCATCAAAAAAAATAATTCCACTTATATACTTTTCAAGTTCGACCGTTGAAAACAAAATTTCTCTGTACATACGCCGATTTTCAAAATTAGATTCTAAATTTATCTGTTCAAATCTCTTAGAAATTGTGCCAGTACTTTCATCTGCAGCTAATATTCCCTTGGAATCCTCAACAAGAGAATTAGCTGTGCTATTGAGTAATTTTTTATCCATATTTTTTAATTTAAACTACTTATTTAAAATCTCAATACCCGGTAGTTTTTTTCCTTCAATTAGTTCTAAAAAAGCACCTCCTCCAGTAGAAACGTACG
>CESW01020435.1_pt1 | contig 13127 bp, 10 predicted proteins | sample 531171 | NCBI WGS metagenome assembly CESW01 (sample SAMEA2621859, study PRJEB7988) | marine metagenome | biome: marine biome (ENVO:00000447); feature: surface water layer (ENVO:00002042); material: "saline water (ENVO:00002010), including plankton (ENVO:xxxxxxxx)" | depth 5 m
TCTCTTCTTGACCATAAACAGTTTTTGCATATGAAATTTGCTGCATTGTTTCTTAGTTTTTTGTTTAATTAAATTTTATCAAAGGATATTCCTTTTTTTGAATTAAATATTGTTACTAGAACGACCAACTCTGCGACCAAATTGGCAAAAACAGTTGCAAAACCTTGTTATGGCTTAGTTGGTGATCTACATGGCATGCAGGGGGGCAGCGGTTCGAGTCCGCTTGGCTCCATCAAGGTTTTCGATGTTTATACCAATTAGTTTGGTCAATAATCCACAATAATCCTTATCGGATAATAATGGATAAATATGGGTTATTATGGCTTATTATGGGTTCTATGCGAGCTAACCTGCGAGCTGATAAATAAGCCAATCTAACAATATCAAGGAGCAAAACAATAGAGATTATGGGTTGATTTGTAAAAACTCAATGTTGATTTTTTTGATTATTGATAAGCTTTAGAAGATTTAAAAACTTAATTATTCACAATGGGTGAATTTAAAAATCAAGATTCACTTAATCTCCCGAAGGATATTTGGGAATATAAAATACTAAACTTAGAATTTGATAATACACCAAAGGATCCTTCTCCTAATCCAGAAAAAGATAGTCAGAAACTTAAAGGTTCACTTAGTCCAGATTTTATAAAGGAACAATTCCCGGAGCAATATACTCAAAAAAAAGAATTACATCCAGCTGATCAATTGCAAAATATCCTTAATATTCTAGGAAGTGAAGGTTGGGAATTAAAATGTACAGAAAATGTCGGAAATTTTTTGTTCTTTTTCTTTATTAGGAAAAAAACTTTAAACTCGCAATAAGACCAAGGCCTGTTTTTTTGTCAGCTATTTTAAATATTGTTTTCTCTGCGAGCTAGTCTGCGAGCTAATCAGCAAAAACAGTTGCAAAACCTAGTTATAGCTTAATTGGCGATCTGCATGGCAGGCAGGGGTTAGCTGTTCAAATACCCTTGGCTCCACTGACTTTTTCTAGTGATACCAATAGATTTCAAGGACAATTTCGTAAAGACATAACTTTTGTACCCACTTGTCCAAGCTAGTTTTGTCAATTCTGCACCCTAAAATGCACTTAAGGACATTCTTAAGTTGCTATAAAATGAAACCTTTAAATTGGGTCAAACTTACAAAACAACAAATCAAAGCGAGAAATGGTTTTGGTTGGTCAATACAAGGAATAGAAAAGCAAAATAAAGTACTAATCATTAATATTAAATCTCTAAAAAATTCTAAAATTTAGAAACTTAATTGTGATAATATTTAATCTGAAATATTTTTGAAATTGAAAGCAATAATTTTAGCGGGGGGGTACGGTACGAGAATTACCGAAGAAACTTCTAATAAACCTAAACCAATGATTGAAATTGGGAGTAAACCTATCTTGTGGCATATCTTAAAAATTTATAGCCATTTTGGAATTAATGAATTTATTATTTGTTGCGGATATAAAGGTTATGTAATCAAAGAATATTTTGCTAATTATTTTTTACATACTTGTGATGTTACTTTTGATATGAAAGATAACAGTATGGATATTCACTCTAAGAATACTGAACCTTGGAAAATAACTTTAGTTGATACAGGAGAAAATACAATGACAGGGGGTAGACTTAAAAGAGTGGCAAAATATATTGGTGACGAAACCTTTTGCTTTACGTATGGAGATGGAGTTGCAGATATTGATATTCACAAGTTAGTTGAATTCCATAAAAATAAAAAAAGAAAAGCAACACTTACTGCAGTAAGTCCTCCCGGTCGATTTGGATCTTTGGAATTCGAGAGAGGAAAGGTACTTTCATTTAAAGAAAAACCTAAAGGGGATGGTAGCTTAATAAATGGAGGTTTTTTTGTCTTAGAGCCTTCTGTAATTGAATTAATTGATGGAGATGGATGTACTTGGGAAGATTATCCCTTAAAGATTCTTGCTGAGACTGATAATCTATCTGCTTATATTCATGATGGGTTTTGGCAACCAATGGATATGTTAAGGGACAAAAATTATCTTGAAAATCTTTGGGATAATAAGAAAGCACCCTGGAAATGTTGGTAATAAAAAATGTATTCTCCTTCTTTTAAGAAACCAAATCAATCATTTTGGTCAGGTAAAAAAGTTTTAATTACTGGACACACTGGTTTCAAGGGATCCTGGCTATCACTTTTGCTCTTAAAAATGAATTCAAAGGTAAGTGGAATAAGTTTAGAGCCTGTGGGATCTAAGAATTTATTTGATAATCTAAAAATAGAAAAAGACTTAAACCATATAATTTGTGATATTAGAGATAATGCATCCTTAAAAACTTTTATTAAAGAAATAAATCCTGATATTGTTTTTCATCTAGCGGCACAACCTTTAGTAGTTAAATCTTATGAAGATCCTATATATACATGGGAAACTAATCTGATGGGAACAATAAATGTTTTGGATGGAATAAGATCGCTTAAAAAAGAGTGCAATGGAATTTTTATTACAACTGACAAAGTTTATAAAAATAATGAATGGGTTTATGGATATAGAGAAAATGATGAATTAGGAGGTCATGATCCTTACAGCAGTAGCAAGGCAGCTTGCGAGATTGCAATATCTTCATGGAGATCAAGTTTTCATCCTCGGAATAACAATGATTCATTAGTTTCTTTAGCTAGTTCAAGAGCTGGAAATGTCATTGGTGGAGGTGACTTTGCAGATAATAGAATAATCCCTGATGTTATAAGATCATTGCAGAATAATGAAAAGATTCAAATTAGGAATCCTTTGTCTACAAGGCCTTGGCAGCATGTGTTAGAACCTCTTTTAGGTTACTTATTACTTGCGGAGGCACTAAGTAATGATAAAAAAATTTTTTCAACATCTTTCAATTTTGGTCCCTTCGTAGAATCAAATAGAACTGTTAAAGAATTAGTAGAGGAATGCCTTAAGCATTGGGATGGAAGTTATTGTTTCGATAAAAATTTAAATAAACCACATGAAGCTGGATCGCTTTACCTAACTATAGAGAAATCAATCAAGGAATTATGTTGGATACCTAAATGGAATTTTTCTAAAACAATTGAAAAAACCATTAACTGGTACAAAAATGTGCATTATGGAAATATGACACCATTAGAATGCTGCCTAAAAGATTTAAATGAATATCTAAATACGTAATCTTTAAATTACTTTTTTAGGTATTTATTAAAGAAATTGAGTTTTAAAAAAGAATTATGTATGCAAGTTTATTTCCAATTAATTAATTAGATTTAGCCAAGACCAAACTTGAATATGAATTAATTAAAATAAACTTACTTTATTAATTAAATAGAGGTATAGATTAAATGAGAGTTTCAGATTTTATTGCAAAAAGATTAAAATTCCTAGGATGTGAAGATGTATATATGGTCACTGGAGGAGCAGCTATGCATTTGAATGATAGCTTTGGAAAAGAATTCAATAATAAAGTACATTGCCTTCATCATGAGCAATCATGTGCGATATCTGCTGAAAGTTTTGCAAGAATAAAATCTTCTCCCGCAATAGTTAATGTTACGGCAGGCCCAGGAAGTATAAATGCTATTAATGGAGTATTCGGAGCATATGTAGACTCAATACCAATGATAATAATTTCTGGTCAAGCCAAAAGAGAAACTTTAGTCAAGAATTCAGGAAGCTTGACATTAAGACAATTAGGAGATCAAGAGGTAGATATTGTACACATGGTTAGCAAAGTGACTAAAGATTCTATATTGATAGAAGATCCAAGTTTAGTGGCACAAATTATTGATAATGCCTTTATTAAGGCTAATACAGGAAGAAAAGGTCCTGTTTGGGTTGATGTCCCAATTGATGTTCAAGCTTTCCCTTTACCCAAAGAATATGAAGATCTAGTATTCAAGCCATTATGTTTGCCTAAAATAAATCCTAAATTATTAATTTCTGATATAGATTTAGAGACAATCGCATTAAAACTTATTTCCTCTCATAAGCCTGTTCTTTATGTAGGTAGTGGCATCAGGTTGAGTAACTCATACGAAGATTTTTTAAGTTTTTTAGAAAAATGGAAAATACCTACAGTTACAGGATGGAATAGTAATGATTTGTTATGGGATGATCATTTTTGTTATTGTGGAAGGCCTGGATCAGTAGGAAACAGAGCGGGAAATTTTGCAGTCCAACTTTCCGATTGCGTAATAATAATTGGTTGCAGATTAAATATTAGGCAAGTAAGTTTTAACTGGAAATCATTTGCAAAAAACGCTTGGACTTGCCATATTGATATCGACAAAGATGAATTAGATAAGCCAACTTTAAATACAAATTTAAAAGTTAGAGCTGACATAAAAGGTTTATTCCATAAATTAGATAAAAAACTAGATTCAGTATCATATGCAAGTAAAACAAAAAATTACAAAGATTTCTGGGAAAAATGGCAAATCTTCAATAAGTCTCTCCTCAATGAATTTCCATCAACAATACCTTGTAAAAAAATTAATAAAGACAAAATAAATCCTTATTTCTTAATAGATACCTTATTCAAGGTATTAAAGGAAAAAGATATTATTGTTTGCGGAGACGGTACTGCATGCGTTGTTACTTTTCAAGCAGCTCTTGTAAAAAAAGGACAACGGCTTTACCATAACTCAGGTTGTGCCTCAATGGGTTATGAAATTCCAGCAGCAATAGGTGCATATCATGCTTCACAGCAAGAAATTATTTGCATCGCTGGTGATGGCTCAATTATGATGAATTTGCAAGAATTATCAATTATTGGCTCACAAAAATTACCTATAAAAATTTTCTTACTTAATAATGAAGGATATCATTCTATAAGACAAACTCAACAGAATTATTTTCCTCATAATCCTGTTGGATGTGGAATTGAATCAGGATTACCTTTCCCAAGCTTTAAAGAGCTTGCCAAAGGTTTTTCACTACAATATGAATTCAGTGATAAAGAAAACTCACTTCATCAACATATTCAAAAAACATTACAGAACGATGGGCCTATAATTCATGAAATAAAATTGAATTTAAAACAAACATTTGAACCAAAGCTTTCTAGTAAGAAACTAGAGGATGGCACAATGATTACTTCTGAGTTGGAAGATATGGCTCCTTTTTTATCAACAAAAAGAATGAGTGAGATAATTAAACTGGCAAAAGATATATGATAAAAAATTTTATATTTGATTTTGATGGTACTCTTGCCGATTCATCTTTAGGCATATATAAAGCTTTCGCATCTAGTTGTGTTAAAAATAATTTAAAACCACCAGATATATCAAAATTCAAACAAAATATTGGTCCTCCTATTTATAGATTAATTTACAAAATTTATCCAAATATAGAAGAAAATAAAAAAATTAATTTTGTAAAAACTTTTCGTGAAGAATACGATAATGTATTTTATAAATATGTTGATTGGTATGAAGGTGTCTTTGAAACAATAAATTTCTTAAGTAAAGTGCAAAAATTAAATTTATTTATTATTACAAATAAACCTACTAAAACTTGTATAAAAATATTGAGGGATGCAAATATTTTAAATTTTTTTAAAATCGTTATTGGAGTTGATTATAGGCTTGTTAAAAAAGAACATAAAGCTAGCAATTTTGATGACAAATCTAGTGCTTTTGATTATTTTTTTTCAAGAAACGCTGTTATTAAAGATGAAAGTATTTATGTAGGTGATACTTTTAATGATAAAGTAGAGTGCGATAAATCAGAATTAAAATTTATTGCGGTTAATTATGGTTTTTATAAATGGGATTCAAAAATTAAAAATCTTCCACAAATTAATTCAATTGTCGAATTACAAAAGTTAAATAATTTTTTTTAATTTTACAACATATATTTATTGCTAATTAAATATGAATAAACTTGAGAAACAAATGTGCGATATCCTCAAAAAAGGTATAGATCACTATAACGTAGTAGGTACTAAAGCAGAGTTTGAAGCTGAAGGGACTAGAACTGATGAGCTACTAAGACTTATTGAAATTTCACATAAAGCTGGAGCTGAAATTGGCCTTAAGATAGGAGGATGTGAAGCTATTAAAGATCTATATGAATCTAAGCAGCTCGGAGTAAATTATATTATTGCTCCAATGGTAGAAACTTCTTACGCATTGGGGAAATTTATCAATGCAAAAAATTTGGTTTATTCAGAAATTGAAGCCGAAGATACAAAATTCCTTTTCAACTGTGAAACTATTACTACATTAAATAATATTAATGAAATAATTGATACATGTAGGGAATTTAAGAGATCAATTGATGGAATTGTTTTTGGTAGAGTTGATTTTGTAAATTCGCTTGGTTTTAGTAGAGATTTTATAGAGTCCGATCAAGTTACTAATTCAATAATTCAAGTTTCTCAAAAATGTAAGGAAAATAATATTGAATTAGTTGTAGGCGGTGCAGTTTCATATGATGCAAGAGAAAATCTAAGAAAATTTCAGTCTGTTCATTTAACTAGATTTGAAACTAGAAAAATAATTTTTGATAGTAAATCTTTAGATAATAAAAATCTTGAAAAAGCCCTAAAAGATGCTGTACATTTCGAACTCCTTTGGCTTTTTAATAAAAGAGAATATTACAAGAATATAAATAGAGAGGATGATAAAAGGATTGAAATGTTAGAAAAAAGATGGAAGATTTTAGAAAATATGTAAATTTTTATTTATCTTAATGAAAGAAATATTTGTATTAACTGGAAGCACAGGATGGGTTGGAAGAAATTTTTTACATGAGCTGCAAATGAGATATCCTCCAGATATGTTTAATAAAAGAGTTATTGCTTTTGGTAGCTGCAGGAAAAATATATTAAGTACAGCTTACCCATCATCAAATAAAATTACAATTCCTATCTATCCGCTTACTCTAATAAAAGAAAAGGTTAATCAAATTGAGAATTTAAATTTGATACATACTGCTTTCGCTACACGAGAGAAAATTAATGAATTAGGATTAAAAAAGTATATTGAAACTAATCAAGAAATCACCAACAACGTAATAACGTCTATTAAAAATAAAAAGAATGTTAAATCACTTATAATTTCATCTGGAGCTGCTGGATTCTTTAATAATAAAAACAAAACAAATAAAAAATTAGAAAAAGATCCTTATGGTTTTCTTAAATTAGAGGAAGAAAAAAAATTCTGTGAAATATCTAATCCTTTAATATTAAGAATTTATGGTCTAACAGGTAAATTTATTAGAGATCCAAATATTTTTGCTTTTGGTAACTTTATAACTTCAGCCATTCATAAAAAAAGAATTGTTTTAAAATCAACTCGAGAAGTTATAAGGAGTTATGTATTTGCTGGCGACATCGCTAAAGGTGGATTGTCTTGGTTAAATTCTGATAATAATAATTGTGAAATTATAAATGCATCTACATTAAAAATTAATTTGAAAGATCTCGCACAAAGAATTTCAGATATTTACAATTTACCCGATTTAATATCAGATATAAATCATGATTTAGATAAGGACGATTATTCTTGTGATGCTAGTAAATTTAAAAAATTATTATCAAAATTTAGTATTATTGAGCAGGATTTAGACACTCAAATTATTGAAACATATAAATACCTCAAGTTTAATTTAAATAAACATTAGAAAAAGTTAATTTTGTATTTATTTATTTTTAATTATAAATAAATTTTTAAAAATCTTGTAATAAATTAATGATATAAATATAGCAATAAGACCAGTAAAATATGGGGGATAATATTTTGAAAGAAAATAAATATTAATAAACAAAAATAAAGAGCCAGGAAGTATACTTAGATAGTATTTTAAGATAGTTTTTCGCCCATCCACTTTAACTTTAAAAACAAATTTCTTTAATGCGAAATATCTCCAAGTTTGCATAGCAAATTCAATAATTATAGAAGATACTAATTGTTCAAAATAATTTGATAAAAGGATAAAAAGTAAGTATGAAATAACTGTATTAAATATTCCCAAGATACCATATCTACTAATCCTGTAAACTTTTTTTAGTCTGTATAGATTTCTCTTCAAATCAAATTCATAGTTTCTAAATTTCCACACCTTTCAGAAATACTATAAATTGGTCTCCCAGAAGTCAAGTTTAAAGTTCTATAACAATATTGAAGAATAAAAGTAATAGCTAATAATGAAAATGAAGCACATAAATATATAAGAAGTAACAATATTAGATTAATATTTAACTTTACTATTAAAAGAGTAGTTATTATAAACAAAAGACTAAAAAACCACTGACCTAAGCCTACATAAGTAATTAAAGTAATTGTTCTTGAACCAAATTGAATAATTCCGTCTACGGCGAGTTCAAAAAGAGAAAATATATTATTACTAGATTTTCCACGGCTTCTTTTAGGTCTTTTATAACCAATAATTTCATATTTAACACCAAGATATGTTGGTAAAAGCCTCAAGTAAGGTCTTATATCTTTGTAATTTTTAAATAACTCTATAACTTCTTTTGAGTAAAGTCCAAAACCGTGAAATCCAGGGATGCTAAAGTTTTCAGTTATTAGCTGCATACAAAAATAACCAATTTTTCTAGAAAAAACCCTCCAAATTGACTCATCATCATTTTCTCTAGCAGCACATACCATATCTAATTTATTTTTAAAGTAAATATCCAAAAGCTTGGGTATTAAATTCGGCGGGTCTTGAAAATCAGAACACATTAAAATAGTAAGATCAGCCTTGGATTGAATTAAAGCCTTGAAAGGCGACAAAAGTTGGCCATAATTAAGACCGTTCTTAATACCCGAAACGTAACTAAATTCTCCTGTTAGTTTTTTTATTATTTCCCATGAATTGTCAGTAGAACAATTATCTACAAAAATTAAATGATATTTTGAAATTAAACCATGGTTTGTTTCTTGAAATAATTCAATATTTTTTTTAATTGTTAGTAGTATACTTTCTATATTTTCCTCTTCATTAAAACAAGGAAGAAGAATATTTAGGTTTTTCCCAACCATTAGAAATTATACTTAATTTAAAACAATAATAACATGTAGATTATTTAAGATAAAATCATTAACTTATTGATGGAAAAAAGATATGAAAGATAAGAAGATCACATTTAATTAATATCAAATATTATTTTAGTTTAATATTATCCCGCTAAGTACTATAGTTTATGATTGATATATGCAGCTTTTAAAGTCCATACTTGAGAAAAATTATGCGATTTAATATAAGTAAATTAGTTAAATTTTTTTTAATAGTTTTGCTAATTAATGTTGGTAATGTCAGAGAAATCGAGAGTGTTGAAAAAGAAGAAAATAGTAAATGCCTTAAAGCAGATACTGAAGTGGTTAGAAGACTAAATAGCACTTTAGTAGGTAATAAAATATATAGAAAAGGTGACAAATTAACATTTACATTGTACAACCAACTCTTCGATCAATTAATAGAGAGTACTAGTGAAGAAGTAGAAACTGTAATAGAAACTACAATCGATTCTTTAGGTTATGCTTACTTGCCAAAAACAAAACCTATTTTTGTTGATGGTTTATCGTCTGAAGAAGTAAAGGACAAGTTAATAAGTGCACTAAAAGTAAGATATAAAAACCCTCTTATTAGTATAGAAACAAAAGTTCCAACGAATGTAAGAGTTTCTGTAAGTGGTGAAGTTCTTAACCCGGGAAATTATATTATTTCATCTTTCGAAGAAGAAGAGGATCTAATCGTACTTAGTCAACCCGCAAGAACGTTGAAAAAGCTTTTTGTTTTGTCTGGTGGAATACTAAATTCTGCAGATTATGAAAATGTCATAATTCGCAGAAAAGATGAATGTTACTTAGTTAATGTATTAAATTTAATCGCAAGAAAAAGACTTGATTTCATATTGGAACAGAACGACACAATTGAAGTCAATCCCGTAAAAAAACTTAGAACTTATACTCCTGATTATATAAAATTAGGTAATTCACAATTATCAACGAAGCAGCAAATAATTTACATCTATGGATTAGTCGAACAAGGTGGTCCTTTAATTACAGATTGGTTCAATAGTCCAAATACAAGTGTTGCAGCTGCGGGAGGTATAAAAAAGGGGGGAGGATTTAATGTTCTAATAGCATATAAAAATAACTCTGATCAGTCTTATAAAATCAAAAAAAGCAGAATTTCATTGAAAGATAAATCTTTTTTAAAAGGTTTTGATTTACCACTTACCCACGGAAGTATAATTGTTATTTCAAGATCACCATATTCAAAAATTATGGAATTTCTAGGTGATGTTTCTGCACCTTTCTTTACTATTAGATCTTTACAAGATACTTTGGATAGTTAATTATTAAAATGAAAAACCTTTTAAAAGATTTTAATTTTAAAAATATAAACCTCTTTGATAAAAGAAAGAAAAATAAATGGAGAAATTTTGTAATAATTTTAGGACTAATTATTCCTAATTTTCTTATAGCTAAAAACACTATAAATTATTGCACTTTTGAAATGGATTTACTTGTTGCTGATCCTGTTACCAGTGGTAAAACTTCTGGTACTTCAGGACTGGAGGCTTTAGGATTATCAAGCAAATCAACTGACGAATCAACCCTTAAGGCTGTTTTAGCTAGCAGATCAGTAACTAGTCTATTAACAGAACAATTAAAAAATAAATATAAAAATGATAGAGAGGTTTCTACACTTATTAGTAAGATTAATTCATCATGGAATATTGAGAGTAATAATACTACTCTTAGAATAAATACAAAGAGAGGAGATAGGTTTCAAGATTTAAGTATTATTAGAGTCTCTTTATTAGGAGACCATTCAGTATTAAAAAAAATAAATAAAGAGGTTATTAATTTCTACGAAAATTATGGGCCTATCTATAAAGCTAATAGAACTAAAATGGCTACACAATTTGCAAATTCCCAAATAGATAGATTAAAATCTGAATATGCTAGTGCTAACAAAACTCTTGGAGAGATTAGAAAAGAATCATTCGGATTGGATCCAAGCTACGTTATTGAGCTATCGATAAGGGCTTATCAAGATATTGAGGCTATAAAAACATCGGCAAAATTTGATATTGCTTCAAATGCAATTAACGCTAAAGGAAAAAATAGTTTCTCACCCATAGCCGAAGAAATACATAAAAATAATCTTCAACCTATTGTTACTTCTTCCTCTTTTCTAAAGATATTAGATTCATACAATATTTTAAAAAATAAATATGATCTTTTATCAGTAACAAGGTCTCAGAATGATAGAGAGGTTAGTTCTCTTAAAGAAAACCTTATTATTCTTGAAGATAGCTTTAAGAATAAGTTAGGAGATACTAAATTCAATATAGAGGATTTTCCTAGTAGTGAGTATATTAGTGAGTTAATTGGCGAGGTGATTAGGACACAAAAAGCTTTTTCTACAATAAAAAAAGCAAATGAAGAGCAAGAATTTCATTCAAATAATTTGAAGAAAAGCTATAAGTTAGATGAAGATTATAAATTTCTTATTGCAGAAGTAGGTTCAATTTCTGCGACATTAGCTGCATATAGAGATTTAAAAGAGAAGTTGTTATTAGATGCTGCCCAAGATTTATCTTCATGGAATGTAATTGGTTCAAATATTAAATGCTCCTATTTTAAATTTATAACTTTTTTGTCAATTTATTCATTACTATATTTATTTATAGTCTTATATTTTGAGAACAAGTCTATTAGAAACCTAGTAAAAGATATTTTTATAAAGTTAAAAGAAAATTTCTAATATTTTATGAAAAATAAACCCATACTAGAAATATCTAATATTTTCAATACCAAATTTGTTTGGTTTATTATTTTTACCTTTTACTTAATTTTTTTTTATAGAACATTTTTTTTAAAAATTTATCCATCCCCACCTTTTTTTTACGATGAAGGAGATTCTTTAGCTGATTGGTACAATGCTTGTGCTTGGAGCTTTAGATTTGATAGATATACGACTTGGCAAAGTTTATACACACCCTTTGCCCATTTAGTATGTGTAATATCAAGAATTTTTTATGGAACAATTGAAGTGGATTGGTATAAAGGTTGGAGACAATTTAGCAATACTAGTTTTTTAATAACTTTTTATCACATCTTATTTTGGCTATCTATTTTTATCCCAATAAAAAAAATAGAAGCTAGTAAATTCATTGATAAATTAAGAATTTACTTTAAAGAAAGATTTCTATTTAAGTTGATTGTTTTTTTCTCTTTCGCAGCTTTATATTCATTTGAAAGAGGCAATTTATTATCTCTTTGCTTTTTATGTTATGTCTTAAGTCTTAAATTTTGCTATTCCAACAAACTAAAGTTTATTTCTCCGATTCTTATAGGTATTAGCGCAGCAATAAAACCTTATATATTATTCTTTAAAATTTATACATTTAAAACAAAAGATTTTTGGAAATCGATTTTAGTAATTATTATTCTGACAATTATTTCTATCGTTTTAATAGGAGCACCAGGAATTAATTTTTTAGGAGATAACCTTGAATATTTCTCGAACTTCAATTCAGTTGCAGATATTTTAAACAAATCAATATCTATTTTTTCCTACAAAGGATATGATGTTATTTATGAAAAATTAATTGATTATGGATTTGGAGGAACCGAAATAAGCTTTAATTTTAAATTTGGAATAGCCTTTTTAAAAATTTTATCATTTATATTATTTTCATTATCACTAATATTTTGTTTTAGATTAGTAATTAAATTAAATAGGTTAAGAAAAATAGAAAATAATTTATTTACCTCAACTCAAGAAAACTTACTAAAACATATTATACCTTTGCTGATATTAACTTACTATTACAGTTCTCAATCAATATCATCTGGAGCATATACAATTTTGTTTTTTCTAGGTCCATTACTTTGGTTAGAAGAAGAAACTAATTTCATAACAAAAAGAGCGCTATTATTCTTTTTATTTATATTATGTATTTGTATGTTTGATATGTTTTCTTTGGGCATTAAATCATATTCCTGTGGTTCAGAAGATTCATTTAGACTTTATGGGTTTGACTATACTCCTTTAATTACTCAAATTACTGGAATACTTTTTAAGTGCACTGGAAAACAAATAGGGTTTTTCTCTCTGATTAGACCCCTTGCTTTTAATTTATTTGGACTTTTACTATTTTTTAGATTAAATA
>CESW01030447.1_pt1 | contig 13102 bp, 14 predicted proteins | sample 531171 | NCBI WGS metagenome assembly CESW01 (sample SAMEA2621859, study PRJEB7988) | marine metagenome | biome: marine biome (ENVO:00000447); feature: surface water layer (ENVO:00002042); material: "saline water (ENVO:00002010), including plankton (ENVO:xxxxxxxx)" | depth 5 m
GCGTTTTTGTGTAGACAAACAGATCTCCTGGTTGCCGCTGCAAAAACAAATTTGATTGTTAATGTTAAGAAGGGACAATTTCTTGCTCCTTGGGATATGAGTAATGTAATAAAAAAAATAAGTGACTCAAAAAATGATAAAATTTTTGTTACAGAGAGGGGAGTCTCTTTTGGTTACAATTCACTCATTTCAGATATGAGATCTCTATCAATTATGAAAAAAGAAAACTATCCAGTAATATTTGATGCCACTCATTCTGTACAACAGCCTGGTGGACAAGGAAATTCTAGTGGCGGAGAACGAGAATATATTTATGATCTTTCTAAATCTGCAATTTCAATTGGAATTGCTGGTTTATTTTTAGAGGTTCATGATGATCCAGATAATGCACCGTCTGATGGTCCTAATATGTTAAAAATAAAAGATCTTGAGCTTTTCCTATCAAAAATAAAAAAAATTGATCAGTTAATCAAGAATGATAAATTATAATGCCAAAAATAACAAAAGTTAAATCTAGACAAGTATTTGATAGCAGAGGTTTGCCAACTGTTGAAACAGATGTATTATTGCAGGATGGATCTATTGGATCTGCAATAGTACCATCTGGTGCTTCAACAGGTAGTTATGAAGCAAATGAGTTAAGGGATAAAGATCCAAAATATTTAAATAAAAGCGTTTTTAATGCAATTGAGAACGTAAACAATATAATAGAAAAAAATATAAAAAATTTTGACTCTCTTGATCAAGAAAACATAGATAAAATCTTAATAGATTTAGATGGAACAAAAAATAAATCAAAATTAGGAGCTAACGCAATTTTATCTGTATCTATAGCCAATTGTAAAGCTGCGGCTAAAAGCACTAATAAAGAGATTTTTCAATATCTTTCAAAAAATAAAAATTATAAATTGCCCTATCCGTTAATGAATATTATTAATGGAGGTGTACATGCCAATAACTCATTAAATATACAAGAATTTATGATACGTCCTGATGGAGCAAAAAACTATCAAGAGTGTATGCAATTTGCATTTTTAACAATACAAAATCTAAAAAAATTTTTAGAAAACCAAAATTTTAGTACATGTGTTGGTGATGAAGGAGGCTTTGCTCCAAATTTAAATTCAGATGAGGAAGCAATTGAACTTATAATAGAAGCGATAAAAAAATCAGGTTTTGAACCTGGCAAGGATATATCAATATGTTTGGATATTGCTTCAAACGAGATATTTGATGGAAAAAAATATTCTTTTATTAATGATAAAAGTATCACCTCAGATAATCTTATTAGATATTATGAAACTTTAGCAAACAAATATCCAATAAAATCTATTGAAGATCCTATTTTTGAGGATGATTGGAATTCATGGTCTAAATTAACTGATATGATTGGGAAAAATGTTCAAATAGTGGGAGATGATCTATTTGTCACTAATTATCAAAGGCTAACAAAAGGAATACAGGAAAAATCAGCTAATTCAATTCTTATTAAATTAAACCAAATTGGAACAGTTACTGAGACATTAAAAACTATTAACCTAGCTCAAAGTAGAAATTTTAAGACGATAATATCTCACAGATCAGGAGATTCTGAGGATACATTTATTTCAGATTTTGCAATAGCTACCAATTCAAATCAAATTAAAACCGGTTCATTAGCAAGATCAGAGAGAGTTGCAAAATATAATAGAATGCTTAGAATTGAGGAATTATTAAATAATCCTGGAATGCAAAAGTTGTAATGTCAAGTTTTAAGAAGTTTTTAACAAAATATAAATTTATAATTATAAACTGTTTTTTATTCTTATATTTTATTATTAATTTTTTTGATGGAAATAGAGGATATATAGCTTTGCAAGATAAAAAAAAAGAATATGGAGAATTAGAAAATTTAGAAAAAAAACTAATTTTAACAAATATTAAATTTAAGCAAGAGAATGAAGCTTTGACTACTAAAATTGATAAAGATTTGATAGATGAATTATACAGAAAAAATTTTGTAGTTGGAAAAAAAAAAGAAAGATTATTGATTATTAAATGAAGCCAAGACACCCAGAAAAAATCAACAAGCCATCAAGCCCGATACAGCGTAAACCAGACTGGATAAGAGTGAGACTAACAAATTCATTAATTTATAACGATACAAAAAAAATTGTTAAAAAAAATAATTTGAATACTGTGTGTGAGGAAGCAGGTTGTCCGAATATAGCAGAGTGTTGGAGTAAAAAACATGCAACTTTTATGATAATGGGTGATACATGCACTAGAGCTTGCGCTTTTTGTAATGTTAAAACTGGTTTGCCAAATTCATTAGATACAAATGAACCATTGAGAGTTGCTAACGCGGTGAAAGATTTAAAACTAAATCATGTTGTAATCACTTCAGTTGACAGAGATGATCTTTTGGACGGAGGAGCACAACATTTTTCAAAAACAATAATTGAGACTAAAAGATTTAATCCAAATACAACAATAGAAATTTTAACTCCAGATTTTTTAAGAAAGGGTAATGTTTTTAAAAAAGTAGTTGACGCTAAACCAGATGTATTTAACCATAATATTGAAACTGTTCCATCAAATTACACGAAGGTTAGACCGGGTTCTAGGTATTTTCAGTCAATAAATTTGCTTAAGCAAGTCAAAGATTATGATGAAAAAATATTTACAAAATCAGGGTTAATGCTTGGTCTTGGTGAGAGAGAAGATGAATTATATCAAGTAATGGATGATTTAAGATGTGCAGATGTGGATTTTTTAACATTGGGTCAATATCTCCAGCCGACTGATAAGCATTACCCTATTAAAAAATTTGTTGAACCTAAGGATTTTGAAAAATATAAAAAAATTGCGTACTCAAAGGGTTTTTTGCTAGTAGCCTCAAGCCCTATGACGCGATCTAGCTATCATGCGGGTGAAGATTTTCTAAAACTTAAACAAAAAAGAATTAAAAATCTTATATAATTTGCCAAAAAAAAAAATTAATAAAAAATTTAAATATCCACTTGAGCTTATAGAGAGATTAATATTAGATATTAATCAGTATAAAGATTTTTTACCCTGGTGTAACGACTCAAGAATAGTTTCTAAAAAAGAACATGGTCAAATATTAGAAATAATAGCAGACCTAGAAATTGGATATTCTTTCGTTAAAGATACTTACAGAAGCATTGTTAAATACGATAATAATAAAAAAATTGTTGTTGTTCATTCAATTGATGGGCCACTTAAAAAATTGGAAAATATTTGGGAACTTGAAAAAATTAATGATCTTGAGTGTGAAATATCTTTTTTTATAAATTTAGAATTAAAAAACTTTTTATTAAATAAAATGCTTTCAAAAATGTTCGATGTTGGATTTGACAAAATTGTAAAATCATTTGAAAGTAGAGCAGAATACCTCAGTAAATTAAAGTAAATTTTTACAGATTTTAAAAATTTTATTAACAGTGTTTATCTGAATCATTTTTCTTTTTAGTTTTTTACTAAAATTAAACTTAAAAATTTTAGTTTTTTTTTTAAATTTAATACCCACATAAACTAAACCAATTGGTTTGGTTGATGTACCACCACTAGGTCCAGCTATACCAGTTGTTGAAATACATAATTTTGATTTTGACAATTTGTATAAGTTTTCTACCATTTCTTTACAAGTTTCTGGACTTACTGCTCCATTTTTTTTTAAAGTCTTCTTTTTTACTCTTAAAAACTTTACTTTTGCTGTATTTGAATAAGTTACAAATCCTGAATTAAATATTTTTGAGCATCCAGAAACAGATGTAATTTCACTTGCTAATAGACCGCCAGTGCATGACTCTGCAACTGAAATAGAAATTTTATTATTTATAAGTTTTCTTATAAGTGAGTTATTATTCATTGATACATTTGAATTATTAAAATTAGAATTAAACTATAAATACCAGCTACAATGTCATCACCAATGATACCAATAGATCCTTTTATTTTTTTATCAAAAAAATTAGCAGGAAAAATTTTAGTGATATCAAAGAATCTGAAAGTAATAAAAGATATTATAATAAGGACTACATCACCATTACAAAATAGTAATGGTATTGACTGACCTATGAATTCATCAATTATAATTTCTTTTGGATCTTCGTTTTCAAAGTTAATTAAAATATATTTTAAAAAAAATAATGAGTAAAATAAAATAAATAAAAAAATAACTATAAAAATAATATTTGAGAAAAAATTATAAATTAAGTAGTAAAATATAATTGTAAAAAAACTTCCGAAAGTTCCTGACAAAGGTAATTTGCCTATATTTAAAATTGTAAATAAATAATAATTAATTTTAGATATCATTTTCGAGAGTTGATATTACTTCGCATGCTAATGCTTTGCTTTTTCCTATAATACCTATTTTGTCTGTTGTTTTTGCTTTAATATTAATTTTATTTTTATTAATTTTACAGATCAAAGAAATATTTTTTTTTATTTTTTCTTTATATTTTTTTAAATTTGGTGATTGTAATATAATATTTAAGTCTATAGATGAAACTTTTAAATTAATATTTTTTAGTTTTTTTACTACATCATGAAGTAATTTAGTTGATCTAATATTTTTATATTTTTTTGTGTTTGGAAATAATGTCCCAATATCTCCTAATTTGGCCGCACCTAAAAAACTGTCTATTAGGGCATGTATTAAACTGTCCCCATCACTATGACCTACGCTACCAAATTTCGAAGGTATTTTTATACCTCCGATATATAAATTATATCCAGGTCGCATTTGATGTATATCATAACCAATCCCAATAAATTTTTCTTTTAATATTAGATCTTCTAAATAAGTAATTTTTTTATTTTTTTCTTCTCCTTTAATAAATTTTATTTTTTCTTGATTATTACAAAATAAACTTGCATCATCTGTAATCAAATTATTTTTATTTATTTTATGAAATTTACAAATTTTGTTTAAATTAAACCCTTGCGGTGTTTGAGCTAATTTTAGGTAATTTCTATCAATATATTTTTTTTTGTATATTGTGCTATCAGCACTATTTACGGTAGGAACAACACAGTCATTTTTTCTTAATTCTCTGATTAATCTCTTTAATAAATTAATTGAAAAGTTAGGCCTCGCTGCATCATGTATCAAAACATGTGAAAATTTATTTTTTAACTTAAATATTGCATTTTTTACCGAGTCGCTTCGATACTTCCCTCCTTTGGAAAATTTAATTTTTTTTATTTTTTTTATTATGAAGTTATATTTTTTTTGATTTTTTGGGTTTATCGCAATATAAATTTCTTTAATATCTTTTATTTGATTTAGTTTTTTTATACTATGATTTAATATTATATCATCATTATAAAAATGAAATTGTTTAGGAATATTACTTTTAAATCTCGAACTGGTACCAGCGGCTAAAATTATCGATACTAACTTCATGAAATATATTTTAAAATTTTTTTCTAATACATATCTACTATCAAGTTTATTTATAATTTCAATCGCAGTTGGTATAATATCACTACAAACCTTTATAGGTGTTGGCTTTTTTCAATTAAACAGATTTAATGTCGAAGCATTACTTTTTTTAAATCTTATTTTATTCTTAACTTTAATCATTTCAATATTTACGAAGATTTATAATAGTTATTTAAAAAAAAAGGTAAAAGAACTTGGCGGAGAAACTAGCAAAAACCTAGTCATTTCTTTTTTACTTATTTCTTCTCTCCCTTCTTTATTAATTGTTATTTTCTCAATAATTATTTTTAATTATGGAATTCAAAATTGGTTTGATAACAAAATTTTATCACTAGTTAATAATTCAAGAAATATTGCATTAAATTATTTAAATGATTATCAAAAATCTATTTTTAAAGATTTAAAACTAATTGCAAATGATTTAAACAGAAATAAAAACGTCCTATTAAGTGATAAAAATAAATTTCAAAACTATCTTTTATTCCAACTAAAATTTAGAGATGTAAAAAATATTTTTTTAATAAATGATAATGGTACTTTAATGCGTTTCGCAAATAATCAAGATACGTATAAACCTCCGTCAAAAAACATGTTAATTAAAGCGAGCAATGGTAAACCTTTAATTATTTCTAATGCTATAGAAAAAAAAACCTATGTATTAATAAAATTAAATAATTTTAAGAACTTATATCTATTTTCATTCCAAAATGTTGACGAAAAAATTAATTCTTTTATTAAAGAAACTGGGGACGCCTCAGCATATTATTATAAAGTCAAACAAAATACTTTTAAAATACAAATTACTTTTTTTATAATTTATATAATCTTTACCTTGATTTTAATATTAATGTCTGCACTATTTGGTATAAACTTTGCTGCAAAAACTACCAAACCATTAAATAATTTATTCAGAGCAGCCAAAAGTGTCAGAGAAGGAAATTACGATGTTAAACTTAAGGATGATAAAAATCTTGATTTTAAAAATTTAAATTTAATATTTAACGATATGATTTCTCAAATTAAAAAACAAAAGCAAAAAAATATATTATCAGGTCGTTTTGAAGCATGGCAAGTGATTGCTAGAAAATTGGCGCATGAAATTAGAAATCCTTTGACCCCAATACAACTTTCTTTAGATAGGATTGCAGATAAAATATCAACTGATGATAGTTCAAAAAAACACTTAACAATAATTAATAATCAAATTTTAGAGATATCAAGTTTGGTAAATAATTTTTCTGACTTTGCAAGAATGCCTAAACCTATTTTTGAAGGTAACAATTTATTAGATATAATTAATAATAGTATTGATACATATAAATTGAATTATGAAAAAATTAATTTCATAACTAATAATGAGTTAAAAGCTACTCGAATATTTTGTGATAAACATCAGATAAACAGAGTTTTGATTAATCTTTATAAGAATTCAGTTGAGTCAATTGAGGAGGTTAGTTCAGAAAGAGAAGATTTTGGAGAAATTATAACTAAAATATCAGACGACAAAAAAAATTTTATAATTACAATCTATGATAACGGTGTTGGTTTTAAAGAATCTGGAAAAGACAATGAACAAGACCCTTATTTTACAACAAAAAAAGATGGTAGTGGTTTAGGACTTTCTATAGTTTCAAAGATTATACATGAACATAATGGACAAATATTCTATGATAATAGATTAGAAAAAAAAGGTGCATTCGTAACCATAACCTTACCTAAAAAAAATGAAAAAAATACTTATAGTTGATGATGAAAAGGATATTCGTTTTATCCTAGCAGAAATATTAACAGAAAATAAATATTTTGTTTATACTGCGGGAACCATTAAAGAAGCTGAAACTTACATAAAAAAAAATACATTTGATATAGCTCTTTTAGATGTATTACTTGATGAAAAATCAAGAGATGGTTTGTTTTTGCTTAATTTAATTAAGAATAAAAATAAAGATTTACCAGTTATCATGATGTCTGGCCATGCAAATATTCAAATAGCCGTTAACTCAGTAAAAGAAGGTGCGTTTGAATTTTTAGAAAAACCTTTCAATCAAGAAAGACTACTAAATTTTATTAAAAGAGGTATTGAATATTCAGATTTAGTAAATTCAAAACAAGAATTGCAAGAGAATATTTTTAAATCATTTGATTTTATTGGTGAAACCAAAGAAATATTAAAAATTAAAGATACAATTGAACAAGTTTCAAATTCTAATAGTAGAATTTTAATTCAAGGCCCAAGTGGTTCAGGTAAAGAGTTGTTAGCCCGTGAAATTCACAAAACATCAAATAGAAGAAAAAATAATTTTATAGTCTTAGATTCTCTAAGACTTAATAAAAATAATTTTGAAGAAAATTTATTTGGAATTTCTAAAGACGGAACTATTATTAAAGGTTGTTTAGAGAGAGCAAATAATGGTTCATTATTTATAGATAATATTAATGAATTACCACTTGAAACTCAAACAAATCTTTTAAGAGTTATTTCAGATCAAAAATTTAGACGCATGAATGATTCTCTTGATATAAAAGTTGATTTTAGATTAATTTCATCCTCTTCAATTGATTTAAAAAATGAAGTTTTAAAAGGTAATTTTAGAGAGGATCTTTTTCATAGATTGAATGTCGTTAAATTTGATTTACCATCGTTAAAAAATAGATCCTCTGATATTCCTCTTTTGGTAGATTATTTTTTTGATAAATTTAATAGAAATAATATTAATCTTAAAAATAATATTAAAAATATTGATATATTTTATAGTTATGAATGGCCCGGTAATGTAAGAGAATTAAGAAATCTGGTGGAAAGATTGTCAATTTTAAAGAATGATAGTATGGAAAATATTGATAATATAGTTTATAATTATTTTAATACAAATACAAATATTGAAATTAAAAATTCTATAAACAGTAATCTGACATTGAAAGAAGCAAGAGATAAATTTGAAAAAGAGTATTTAATGAGTCAATTAAAAAAATATGATGGTAATGTGTCTAAAACAGCACAGTCAGTTGGTATGGAAAGATCAGCCCTTCATAGAAAATTAACTAATTTAAATATTAAATATTAAAATGAATATAATTATTTGTGGTGCTGGCCAAGTTGGCTATTCAATAGCCGATCAATTATCTCAACAAGGTCACTCAATAACTGTAATCGATAAAAGTAGTTTAGATATTCAAAAGATTAATGATAATTTAGATGCAAAAGGAATAGTCGGCATAGCAACATTTCCAAATGTTTTAGAATTAGCAGATGCTAAAAATGCGGATATGATTATTGCTGTTACTAGAAACGATGAGACAAACATGATTGTTTGTCAGATTGCGCACTCACTTTTCAATGTATCTAGAAAAATTGCAAGAATTCGCTCAAAAGAATTTCTTAATCCATCATATAGCAGTCTTTTTAGCAAGTCGCATTTACCAATTGATATTATAATATCTCCAGAATATGAGGTAGCTAAATCATTACTAAGAAAGATAGAAGCACCAGGTGCGATTGAAAGTTTCCCATTTGTAAATGATTTGGTACGTTTGGTTGAGATAAATTTAGATGAAAAATGTCCGTTAGTAAACACGCCTCTTCAAAGGCTTACAGAGTCTTTTTCAGACTTAAATTCTAATGTTTTAGGAGTACAAAGAGAGGATAAATTTTTAATTTTAAAAAAAAAAAATGTTCTAATAGAAAACGATAAGGCTTTTATTTTAACTGACTCTAAACAGGTTGATAGAACAATGAATGTCTTTGGAAAAGATGAAAAGATATCTGATAAGATTTTAATTATTGGAGCTGGAAATATTGGGCTAGATTTAGCAAAATCATTAGAGGATCTTTCTAGTAATCCGAGGATTAAAATTATAGAAAAAAATGAGGAAAGAGCTCAGTATGTTGCCAATGAATTAAATGAAACTATGGTGATTAAAGGAGATGGATTAGACGAAAATATATTAAAAGAAGTTAACCTAGAGGAAATTGATACCGTTCTTTGCATCACTGATGATGATGAAGTAAATTTAATGAGCGCTCTATTATGTAAAAAAAGTGGAATTAAAAGAGTAATTGCGATTGCTAACAGTCATAATTATAGCTTGTTACAAACCTCACTTAAAATTGACGATATAGTTGATCCCAGGATGACCACAGTTTCTACAATTTTAAAACATATTCATAAGGGTAAAATAGACAGTGTATTTACTTTAGATGATGGTGAATTTGAGATTATCGAAGCAAAAGTAACAGAAAATTCAGAATTGATAAATCAAACGTTAGAAAAATCCTCTATACCGGAAGGTATAAGAATTGGATTAATTGTTCGTGAAAAGAAAGTTTTGGTACCGAAAAAAGATTTTGAATTTAAATTAAATGACATTGTAATTCTTTTGTCATCTAGGGCAAATGTTAAAAAAGTTGAGCAACTTTTTCGTATTAGTGAATATTATTAGTCAATTAAATGAAATTAAAGATAATATATTTCTATATTGGAAAAATTAATTTACTTATAATTTTTTTTAGTATTATTAATTTATTTTATTGTTTTTATTTTGATTTTAAAACTAATCTAAAAGCATATTTTTTTACTTTCTTAATTTCTTTGCTTTTTTATTTATCTACTTTAAAAATAAAAGTTGATGATAAAAAATTAAGAACTGAAACCCTTATTTTTTTTTCTATAGCAGGATGGATTATATTACCTTTTATTATGTCAATACCATTTTGGTTAGGTGGTTATTCAAGTTTTTTAAACTCATATTTTGAGTCAATTTCAGGTTTTACATCTTTTGGAGCAAGTATTTTTTTTGAGCAGATTAACTTGTTAGATTCACCAATTTTATTGTGGAGAAGTTCAACTCAATTAGTAGGTACAATATTTTTTATAATGACTATAATTTTAGTTCTAGGAAGCAGGGAATTAAATTTATATCCTCTTAAATTTATTACAAGAAAAAAAGAACCTATATCATTTTCTCTTAATTTTAAAAATATTTTTCATAATACAATTTATGCTTATTCAATAATTTTTTTCATTTCACTATTTTTTTTAAATTTTACTGATTTAAGAATGCTCGATAAATTTAATCTTTCTTTAACTATTATTTCAACTGGTGGGTTTCAAACATCAGAAATTATTTTAAACAACTATGAAAAAGTAATAATCTCTTTTTTATTTATTTTATCATCATTGAATATTTTTTTAATATTAAGAATATTAAGAATTAATAATACTTATAATTTTTACGAAGATAGAAGTTTTCTTTATTTGTTATTATTTTTTTTCATTATTTTATATATTTTTGGAACAAATGTTAGTATTTCTGATAAATTATTATATTTATCATCTTCTATCTCAAATTCTGGAATAAATTTTACAAATAACTATAACAAAAATATAGTATTTATTTTGTTATCAGCATCTTTTTTCGGTGGTTGCTTAATTTCATCTACCTCTGGTTTTAAGGTTTCTAGAATTTTAATTATTTTTAATAAGATATATTTTGAGTTATTACGTTTGCTATCACCTTCTGCTGTCATAAATTTATCAATATTCAAATCAAATGAAAAAATAAAAACAAGTGATTTTTATTCGTGTTGTTTATTACTGTTATTATATTTAGTTTTGTTTATTAGCTATTCATTTCTATTGACATTTGAGAATATAAGTTTTGAAAATAGTTTTTTAACCTCATTTTTAATAACATTTAATACTTTGCCATCAACTATGTATATGTCTGAAAGTGTCAATTTTACAAAATTCTCAGATTTATCCTTAGTATTAACAATCTTGATATTAATATTTTCAAAGATAACCCCTTTAAGCCTCATTGCTCTGATAAAATATAAATTTATTAAATAACAATTAGTTTACAGTTATCTTAAAATTTTGTAATAGATTTGTAAGCGCCCTTAGCTCAGCTGGATAGAGCATCGGTTTTCTAAACCGAGGGTCGGAGGTTCGAGTCCTCCAGGGCGCGCCATAAAACCTAGCTGTTAAACTTAGGTTATTTAGATATTCATAATAAATTTTATCAAGATAAATTCAATTTTATAAAACTTGAATATTATAAGGTTAATAAAAACTTTCCTACTTTGTTGCCAAGTAATTGCAGTAGTTTTATCACAGATTTAACATTTAATTTGAGTCTTGATGGATGTCATGATTTTAAAACTGATGAAAGTTTTTTAATTATTTAACGATTATTATTGCTTTTTTTTAAATATTATTTATTATGTAAATTGATCGACAAAGAGCTTCACATAGATGTATCGCGTTGAAGATCAATTTCAAAAGCTTAAAAAATAGCCTTTTGCATTGTACTTTCATATACACATAGTTTTTTGTCCTAACTAACAACTAGGAGAAAAGTATGATTAAAAAACAACCAGAGGTCTCAACAGAAGAGACAGAAAACGTTATAAATGTAATGTTTTCAAGATTAAAGCCAGAAGACAGAGAGAGAATACTAAATTATATTGATGATTTTATGATTAAAAGTCTTAATATACCTAAAGAGCAAATCCCTTGGTTTAATCCAAAGAAAAACAAAGCAGAGGATTGCCGTCACGTGTGTAATTTGATGAGGATAGCTTATGCGAAAGTATTTAATCATCTTGAAAAAAATTTTAAAAATCAAATTCACTAATGGATAAAATAGAAGAAATTAGGGTAGAGGAGGTCCAAGACTTCGAAGAAAATAAACATTTTTGGCGTATTTATGCGACTATAAATGGAAGAATTGTTATTCTTGGAAACTCCAAAATTAAACCAGAATTAGTTAGAATAAAGGCGGTATATAAATGATTTATAAGTTTTCACCAAATAACTTTAATTATGCCTCATGCAACAGATGTTTTTATATAAAATATAGATGGAGCAATGAGATAAAAGGAGGATTTCCTGAAATTTTTAGTGCTTTAGATATTAGTCAAAAAAGTTATTTTATTGATAAAAAAACAACAGAGATCACTGAAAAACTACCAGAGGGAATTTTTTTAAAAACTATCACGAAAGTTGAGAGGGATAAAAGAATAAAAAATTCCGTCAATGAGTTTAATGATAATGAAGTTCCTGCAAGGATTTTTTCTAAGGAACTAAAAGATAATAAAAATAGAAGCTTTGAGTTATACGGGACCCCAGATCTTGTGGTTAAGTTTAAGGATAGTTATGGAATACTTGATTTCAAAACCACTAGCACAAAAGATAAAACATTAAATTATAGATATCAGTTAGAATCTTATTGTTTAATTTTTGAAAATCCTAAAGATGGTCCCGTATTAACACCTTTTTCACATCTTGGTTTAATTCAATTTACCCCAGATGAAATTACTGAAAATGATCATTCTCATTTAACACAGAAAATGAAAATTAATTATTATTCTTTGGAAAGAAATCCAAATTCTTTAATTAACTTTATTACTGAAAAAATAGATTTTTTAGAGCAGCCTAAATTGCCAAAAAAGGATGATAGATGTACAATTTGCAATGGAGTTGATAAATATCTTGGGTCATTTGTATAAAAAATGAAAAAAATAGACTTAGACAAAGCAGTAGAGCATAGTTAAATAGTGTAAAAATAGTGTAGGGTAATTTTACTAACGTCTAATTGCATAATAAAATCAACGGTTTTATTTTACACTTGCCGATAGCATCAAAT
>CESW01037433.1_pt1 | contig 13084 bp, 11 predicted proteins | sample 531171 | NCBI WGS metagenome assembly CESW01 (sample SAMEA2621859, study PRJEB7988) | marine metagenome | biome: marine biome (ENVO:00000447); feature: surface water layer (ENVO:00002042); material: "saline water (ENVO:00002010), including plankton (ENVO:xxxxxxxx)" | depth 5 m
ATTTGTTTTTCATATATATGTTTTAGTTTAGTTTTAGTTGTTTGCTTCTAAGCAAGCTCTGCATTCATGCTTTAATCATGCCATAATTATATAACTAAGCTAAATTGAGAAATTATTTTCGATAAATTAGGTTATTTTAAAAAACTTTTTTCATGGCTAAATATTATTACTTATTTGAATGAATGTATTTAATTCGTAAGCCGTGATTAGGATGGAACTTGCTCTTTTTTATACAGCAACCTAGGAATAAAATTTATGCGTATTTTTCTCAAATTCGGTTTACCCTGGGCTTTTTCCTTAGGTATCGTGTTTTTTATTGGGCTTAAACTTGGAAAAAAAGAAGAAGTTTCCCCGCTTTTAACTCGCATTTCCTCCCAAGTTGAAAGTACGATCCCGAATAAAAAAGAAATTTCAATCATTTCCCCTGGTTTGATTCCCCAGAATCAAACAACTACCCAAAATTCATCCGATATCGTAAATTCACCTCCCCTTCCTCCTAACCTAATTCGAATTATGAAGGGGGGGGGAGTTCTGGAACGCATGGGTTCTTATCTCGATGCTTTAAGATCCATGGACTCCACGAATGTACAGGATGTAGTGGGTGCATTTGAAGCCTTACCCGCTGGCTATGGAAGGCATTTGGAAATGAAGCTTCTTATGAGAAGCTGGTCCGCAATAAATCCAGAATCTGCCCTTGAATACGCCTTAAAAAACTTGGATGAAAAAAGTGAAAGAAGATTTGGCGTTTCGGAAGCTCTGGCAGGTTGGGCAACCCAAAACCCGGACTCCGCACTGGCATGGGCGAAGGCAAATAATCAGAAGAATTCTCCGGAAGACAATCCCTACATTCTTGGAGTCATTAAGGGTGTGGCCGAAAGTGATCTTGATGCTGCCAATCGCAGGATGCTTGACTTGCCATCTGGTAATGCCAAGTGGCAAAGTGCCACTTTCCTTGCCCAAGAGTATGCCAAGAGGTCCACCGGGGAAGCGATTATATGGGCCAACCAATTTCCGAACCGTGACCCCCGATTACGCGAAACCATTCTGGGTCAGATCGGGGCGAGGGTAGCGAGGCAAGATTTACAAGCCACTGCCAATTGGGTTGAGAATATGGCACTCGAACCAGCAAGCAAAAGAATCATGGATAACCTGCTCACTCAATGGGTCGCTCAATCCCCCGAGAATGCATCGAATTGGATCTCGGAAATGAAAGGCGGGGAACATCAACAATATGCGATGCAACAGCTCACCTCCCGCTGGTCCCTGGTCGATCCGGTTTCGACTGCCAAGTGGCTCAATAGTTTCCCACCCTCTCCCAGTCTGGATCCCGTGGTAGGTGAATTTGTGAACCGAATCAGTGGAAGAGACCCGGAAGGCGCTGCCGGATGGGCCCTTTCTATTATGGATCCAGAGGCTCGACAGAAGGCGATTAATAAGGTGATGAATACTTGGAGCAAGGTAGACCCAGAGAGGTCAAAGGCATGGCTCCAAGAGAATCAATCCACCCCTTAAAAACAGGGCTTGCTACTTTCCAATGGTTTCAATGATAGCTACGATGGGTAAGAACAATGCAATCACAATGAAACCGACCGCAACCGCGAGAAATACGATCATAACCGGCTCGATCAGTGAGGTCATCCCAGCCACAGCATTATCCACATCCTCGTCATAATTATCCGCAATCCGGGTTAACATATCCGGAAGTTCACCAGTTTCCTCCCCAATTTCGACCATGCTCGTAACCATGGTGGGGAAAACCGTTTCACGACCCATTTGTACTGCCATCGCTTCCCCGTCGCGAACGGAATCATGAACATTGCTCATTGCTTTCATAAAGAAGGTATTGGAAAGGGTATCCCGGGTAATTTGCAGAGCCTGAAGGATAGGCACTCCGCTACTCATTAGAGTTCCAAAGGTGCGGGTGATTCGTGAAATATTAGATTTGCCAACCACATCACGAACAGCAGGTACATTCAATCCCAACCAGTCAAAAGTTTTCGCACCAATCTTGGTTTTCTTAAATAACAAAAGACCGCCAACCGTTCCCCCCATCCCACCAAGAACTAGTAAAGGATAGGTGGAAAATAATTCACTTATTCCAATCACAATTTGAGTGGGACCCGGTAAAGGGGCACCCCGTAGCATTTGCTCAAAAATGGTTTGAAATTGAGGGACCACCACCATCATCAACAGGGTAACAATGCCAACGGCAACAAACATGATCACACTGGGATAAATCATTGCAGACTTTACTTTCTTGATCGTCCGGATGGATTTTTCCTGAAATTGGGCAAGTCGATCCAGCACCAGTTCCAAAACTCCCCCGGCTTCTCCGGCTCTGACCATATTGACATACAAATTGTCAAAGGTCTTTGGGTACATCGCCAGCCCATCGGAGAGATTCCCACCGGAGGAAACTTTTTCTGAAATGGCTTCAAGCATGGCTTTAAACTTTGGCTTTTTTTCCTGTTGCTTAATCATTACCTCCAAGCTTCGAAGCAATGGAAGCCCGGCATGCACCAGGGTGGACATCTGGCGGGTAAAAATAGAGATGTCTTCGCTCGTAGGCCCACCACCAATCTCTATTGCAAGCAAGCCACCTTTCTTTTTTTTCTTTTTCGCGGCTTTGGATGGCTTCGGGGCTTTTTCCTTTTTTTTCTTTTGCTTCTTTTCGGGTTGGGCCGGGCTGGGAACCTCAGGGGCAGATTGGGTCGGGACAAGTTGGGTAACGGTTAGTCCGTACTGTGCCAATTGTGCCAAGGCTTGTTCTTCATTGGCAGCTTCATAACTACCTTGGGTTTGGGCTCCAGTTTGGTCAGTGGCAACATATTGAAAAATTGGCATAATAAGAGATATTGATAAATTTTAGGTATATTTCAAGACTTCCTCAACAGTACTTTCACCATCAAAAATCGATCTTAGTCCATCTTCACGCAGGCTTTTCATACCCTGTTCAATGGCACATTGCCTTAACACTAAAGTAGCGGCTCCAGAATTAATCATTTCCCGAAAGGCATCGGTGACTTTAATCATTTCAAAAAGTCCAGTTCTTCCACGATAACCTGATTGGTTACAGGTTTCACAACCGCCACCAAAATAAAATTTCCGTTCTCCAAGTTCATTGGGATTCAGCTCTAGATTTTGTAGCATTTCTTTTTTCGGAACATATTCCTGTTTGCAGTCCGAACAGATTTTCCGGACTAGACGTTGGGCCAGAACAAATTCAAGAGAAGCGGAAAGCAAAAAGGGTTGGAGTCCCATATCCACAAGCCTAGTTACTGCACCAGGGGCATCATTGGTGTGCAGGGTACTTAAGACAACATGACCAGTAAGTGAGGCTTGCACCGCAATCCGGGCAGTTTCTATATCCCGAATTTCACCCACCATAATCTTATCCGGATCTTGCCGTAAAAAAGCTCGAAGCGCACGGGAGAAGTCAAGTCCGACCTGATGGTTTACAGGAACTTGCATAATGCCTTCTATTTCATACTCCACGGGGTCTTCAGCAGTCAGAAGCTTGGTATCCAAGAGGTTTACCTCTTTAAGGGCACTGTAAAGGGTTGTGGTTTTACCGGAGCCTGTAGGTCCGGTAACAATAAAAATTCCATTGGGTCTTCGGACTGCATCCCGAATTCCAGTTTTTACATTTTCTGGTAAGCCTAGGCTGTCCAGATCTAGATTGACTGCAGACTTGTCGAGTACACGAAGTACCACACTTTCTCCAAATTGAGTAGGTAAGGTTGATACCCGAAGATCAACTGCCCGTCCTTCGATGGTCATTTTAATTCTTCCATCCTGTGGAATTCGGTGCTCCGCAATGTTTAACTCCGCAATCACTTTAATTCTGGAAATAACGGGTAATGCCAAACTTTTTGGCGGGGGAGACATCTCATACAACGCACCATCTACTCGATATCGAATTCGAAATTCCTCCTCAAAGGGCTCAAAGTGAATATCGGAAGCTTGTGCACGGATTGCCTGCTGCATAACCAAGTTTACGAAGCGAATAATCGGCGTTTCATTGGCCGCATCGGTAAGGTCTGATTCTTTGGATTCATCCAGATCTTCAAATTCATCAAAGCCAACATCCACGAGTAAATCCTGAATGGAGCCTTCTTGAGATGGATAATATTGATCCAACAATACGCTTACTTGTTCAGGATCGCAGACCACGAGATAGATCTCTAGATTTAGGGCAAAAGTAAGGTCATCAATGATAGAAGAATTGAAGGGGTCAGCTGCAAGAAAATGAATTCCTCCCTCCGAAAGGTACAAGGGAACAATGGCATATTGCCGAGCCACCTCTGCCTCGATTACTTGCAGGGCATCCGGTTCGATTTGTCCAACCTCCCCGATTTGCAACTCGCAGCCCAAATACTCGGAAACCAAGCTAAAAATATCTTCTTTGGTGGCCAAACCGGCTGCTATAATAGACTCTGAGTAAGATTTTCTTCCTTCCCTTACTTCATCGTCGAATAATTCGTCTAAACCATGTTGCGATACACCTTCAACTTGATTGAAGATGTCGCGGATCGTGGAATTGTAATCAAGATAAAGCATAAATTTTATTCTTCCTCTGTAGTTACAAGCATGACTTCACTCAGGGTGGTAACTCCGGCTAAAACCTTTCGGAATCCATCTTCCCGCATATTGCGCATCCCCATTTCCCTGGCTTTTTTACGCAACTCTACGATACTAACATTGTGATAGATCATTTCCTCAAGCTCTTGGTTGACGGTGAAGATTTCAAATACTCCTTTTCTACCTCTAAATCCTTTGTCTCCACACTTATCACAACCTGCACCTTGCATGAAACTGGCATTGGATGCTTGCTCAGTGTTAATCCCTAATAGTGCTAATTCACTCGCGGGTGGCTCGTAAGGCTGCTTACAATTTTGACAGATCGAACGGACCAGCCTTTGGGCAAGTGCAGCCCGTAAGGAAGCCGAGACCAAAAAGGGCTTCACCCCCATGTCAATCAGTCTAGAAACCGCACTTGGAGCATCATTGGTGTGCAAGGTACTGAAAACCATATGACCGGTTAAAGAAGCATTAATTGCAATCTCTGCAGTTTCCAAATCACGAATTTCCCCGACCATGACAATATTGGGAGCTTGTCGAAGCATTGCCCGAAGAGCCGCCGAGAAAGTCATACCCACATCCGCTCTGACTTGTACCTGATTAATTCCAGCCACTTCATACTCAACAGGATCTTCCACAGTAATAATTTTCCGGTCTGGTTGGTTGATTACATTCAGGGCTGAATACAAAGTGGTAGATTTACCAGAACCTGTGGGTCCAGTTACCAAAAAAATGCCGTCCGGCATGTTAATGACTTGTTCGAAAACAGTTTGATCATCGGAGAAGAAACCCAATTGAGGAAGACCCAGGCTAAGACTTTCCTTATCGAGAATACGCATAACAATGCTTTCTCCGTGTACCGTGGGTAGTGTCGATACCCGTAAATCAATCACTTTTTCCCCGACCTTCACATTGATACGACCGTCCAGTGGAACCCTTTTCTCTGCAAGGCTCACATTTGCCATCAACTTCGTTCTCGAAATTATGGAAGGTTGCAGTCGTTTCGGTGGATCAGGTTGCTCCTGCAGTCTTCCATCAACCCGAAAGCGCAAACGAAACTTTTTTTCCAAAGGCTCCATGTGAATATCAGAGGCCCTCATTTCCAAAGCATCTTTAATTACGGAATGGACATATTTTATGATCGGTGCGTCTTCTTCACTGACATCTTCAGGTCTGACTCCATCTCCGATTTCGATTCCTTCTCCTTCGACTCCGTCGAAGAATTCATGCATCTTTCTTTCCTCAGCACTGCCGTATGCAGTATCAATCGCTTTGAGAACATCGCCACGGTAGGCAATTTTAGGGTAGATCGCTTTGCCGAGCAGATGGGTTAGGTTCTCCAAACCATCCTCGTCCAAGGGATTTCCAAATACAATTTCAATTTCGGTTGGGCTATCACCAATGGGTAAAGCCTCATACTGTCTTGCCCACTGGGCTTGCAGTAAAGAAATGATTTCTGTGGGCGGGTCAATGTGCTCCATATCCACCGCTTCCATATTCAATTCTGCGGCAAGATAATTGACCACTTCTTGTTGAGGTAGCCCAATTTTTGCAAGTAAACCTTCCATTAAGGCAAGATCTGGATCTGAAACTTGATCCTCAGGAAGATTATCTACACTAGTTTGAACTTCCGAAAGAATTTCATCGGTAATTAAGCCCTGTTGCTTGAAGGCATCGATCAAATATTCATCAGTAGGATTCATGTTTAGTTCTTAAAGCTAAACCTGAATGGTTTTGGGATGAGTTACAAGCTCATCTGCCCAAACCAACCAGAAACTCAGGATTATTTTTTGTTTTGCGTACCCTTTGGATAAACATTTCCATCGCCTCTGCCGGAGGAACCCCTTTAAGCGATCTTCGAAGCGAATAAATCTTGGTAAGTTCTTCAGCATGATAAAGAAGTTCTTCCTTCCGAGTCCCACTTTTTTCGAAATCCAATGCGGGAAAGATACGCTTATTGGAGAGTTCTCGATCCAAATGCAACTCCATGTTTCCAGTACCTTTGAATTCCTCAAAAATCACCTCATCCATTTTACTCCCAGTCTCCACCAAGGCGGTGCCGAGAATGGTCAAACTCCCTCCCCCTTCAATATTCCGAGCCGAACCAAAAAATCGTTTCGGTCTTTGTAGGGCAGTTGCTTCCACTCCACCACTAAGAATTTTTCCACTGTTTGGCATGGTTGCATTGTAAGCCCGAGCCAAACGGGTAATGGAATCTAGAAGAATCACCACATCCTGTTCGTGTTCCACCATGCGGCGGGCTTTCTCGATTACGATTTCTGCGGCATGAACGTGACTTTCAGCACTTTCGTCGAAAGTGGAAGCAATTACCTCGGCATCCGGGACTTGCCTGCGGAAATCAGTAACCTCCTCAGGCCTCTCATCGACCAGCAAGACAATTAAATGGGCTTTGGGATTATTGACTCGTAACGCCCTTGCGATTCCCTGTTGCAAAACGGTCTTCCCCGTTCTGGGAGGAGCCACAATTAGCCCTCGTTGCCCAAAACCGATAGGGGAAACGAGATCCACAACCCTCATGGAAACATTATCCCATTCCACTTTTTCATCCGTTTCCAGAAAAATTCTTTCCAAGGGATAATAAGGGACTAACTCGGTAAATGGGGTCACCCGACTTGCCTCTTCTGGGTCACCGTCCATAATTTTCTCGATTTGTAGGAGCAAGGGACATGTTGCACCATCCATCTTAGATCTGACAAATCCTTGGACGCATTGGCCGGTTTTGATGCCATACTTTTTGATCAAGGGTGCAGGCACAAATGGAGATTGCGATTTGAGCCGGTAATTTTCTTTTTCCTGGAGTAAAAATCCATGGCCGTCTTCCATCACTTGAATGATTCCAGATACCTGAACTGGAACCTTTTGCTCCAAGCAGCAATCCAACAACAAATCAATTACTTCTTCTCTAAGCGGAGCCGCGGGCAAGGATAATTCAAGGGAAAGAGCGGTGACCTTTTCCTTAAGTTCAAGTAAGCTAAGAGGAAGTAATTTATCTAAAGAGATAGGTTCATCTCTACTTGCCGCAAATTCTTCGGCTAAAGCGAGCAGACCCGCTTCACTCTTAAAACTCTCATTCTCGAGTAAATCTCCAATTTCTAGGGGACGAACTTCAGTTTCTTCAAAGGGAAGCTTTTTTGGCTTTTTGAATTTCTGTCTTTGCCGGTTCTGGGGTCTTTTCTTATCTTGCCAATTTTGTCTCTTGTTTCCTTTGTTTGGATGCTGGTTTTGCTTGGGATGATTTCCAGTATTTTTTCGTGGTGGGTGCTGCTCTTCTTTTCTTGGATTCCCCTCTTGGTTATCTCTTGAAGGGGAGGAAGCAACCGGCTTTTGAGGTTCTTTGCCTTCTTCTTGGTAAGGATTCTCTTTGGTAGCCGGAGATTCCTCGCCATCGGTACTAAAAAATAATTGCCCCCCTTCCCCGTCAGTTGAGTTTTCCTTTGCCATCTCAGTGGATAACGAAGTGTCTTTTGTGGGAGGATCTTTTTTTTCTGACTTAGGATCTTCTTGAGCAGATTTAGGAGACGATGAATCTTCTTGGGATGTCATAAATGGAGTGGTTAAATTCAAAATCGTCAGGAAAAATTCCTAGAAAATTCTTGTACTTGACCAGAAAGAAAAACATCTGATCCGGTACCCAAAAAAACGACATCTGCCTTTTTTGCTTTTTCTTCGCAAGATAGTTGAGATGCAATTCGGGATCTCGCTTCATCCTCACTAAAGCCTCGTCTAAGCAATCTAGAAAACTGAATTTTAACTGGAACGAACACTGAAATTATATAACTGAAATAAGGTTCTAAGTTTTTTTCATAAAGCAATGGCACTTCAACTACTTGGAGTTTACCGTTCGACTGCTCGACATGAGAAACCCATTTTGATCGAACGAGCGGTTGAATGATGTTCTCAAGCCAAGCTCTTTCAATGGGATTATTGAATACTATCCGAGCAATCTTCTCCTTGTCAATATTTCCCCGAGAAAAAATTTCACCTTTGCCCCAATGATCCTGCACAGCACGAATTAAATTTTCGTCGGAGCTCCAAAGATCTGAAACGATTTCGTCGGTTGAAATCGTGTTCCAATCAAGTTGAGCAAAAGCCTTAAGTGCGGTGGATTTGCCAGAGGCGACACCACCGGTGATGCCAACAACGATTTTATCTGCAAAATAAACCATTGCTGATCATTTTCCTAAATTTGAACACTTCAGCAAGTCTGGAAAGAGCAAAGATTAAATGGAGTATCGTCTTGCGTCCATTAAAGAAATCCTTTTTAAACATCCCTTCCTTAGCTGGTAGGGTATCCAAGTGGCTAAAGGATGCGGACTGTAAATCCGCCCGCTTCGTGCGTTCGTCGGTTCGAATCCGACCCCTACCACCATCCATCCATTAGGCCATTTTGAAAACCCGAATACTAAAGGCAATGAAAAGTTCATGGACCCTACCGTTTTGTTTCCCACTATGAAACGAAGTAGAAAATGGTTGGCTATTGTTCTTGGGGGAGTCATTTTATTTCTTTTTCAACTTTGTTCTGGTAGGTTTTAAATGGTGTTGAACCCAAAGTCGTCAGGAAAGAGAATTCTCTATGGTATTGGCCTCGGAATTATCCTTTCAATAATCCTTGCGGAATATGCGAGTGCATCCTTCTTCAGACTCTATCATGATTCATCTTATTTCCGTAGTTTAACAGGATGGTCTCCCAACAAATTATCTGAAATTTTTCTTAAGTTGTCTTGGGCGGTCACTTTTTTGGCTAGTTGGTGGATGATTTGGAAATTAGACTTTCTTTTGTCTTTGCAAACTCCAAGCTCACAAATACCAAAAACTTGGCAAAAAGAGGAACCACCAGTATCCAAGGGAGAAAACAATGAAAAAATAAAGCCCAGTCAGGGTGAAGAGAAAAAGGTAAGAAGAGAGACGGATGAAAAGAAAAAAAATGAAAAAATAGATTTTACGAGCCTTGAGGATTTACATTTTGGTAAAATTCTGGAAATTGATGATTTGCAGGATTCCGAAAAAATAAAAGCATCTTACCGTAAGAAAATTGCCCAATATCACCCAGACCGAGTTGGAGCAATGGGTCCAGAAATTCGTGAGGTTGCAGAGAAAAAGGCCAAGGAAATAAACGAGGCGTACGAACATTTCAGAAAGAAATTTAAATCTTTGAAATAAGATTCAATTTTATCGCTTTGAAAAAAGTTGGTGCTTGAAGACCACCTATAACTAAATACCATGATTAGCTTTTTTATTGAATTATGACTACCAAACCTTCTTCACATGAATTCCAAGCCGAGACTAAGCAAGTTCTCGATATCGTAGTTAATTCTCTTTACAAAGATAAGGAAATCTTTGTTAGGGAACTCGTTTCAAATGCATCAGATGCCCTCGAAAAGTTAAGGCGTCTTCAACTCACCGAGAAAGAAGTGGGTGACGATAATTTGGAACTGGAGATTAATGTATCCACAGATGACACCAAAAATCAATTAATCATTCAAGATTTTGGCATTGGAATGGATGAGGAAGAGCTGGTCCAAAATCTTGGTACCATTGCCCACTCTGGATCAAAAGACTTCATTGAGGCCCTGAAATCAGATGGAGAAAAGAATGATGCTCTTATTGGTAAATTTGGAGTCGGATTTTACAGCGTTTTTATGGTCGCTGATAAAGTTCAGGTTTTCACCAAAAACTGGAAAAAAGAAGCATCTGGATACTGTTGGGAAAGTGATGGCAGTGGAACTTATCAAATTGAAGAAGTTGAGGGGCAAAGAAGAGGTGCCAAAATTATTATTAATTTAAAAGATGATTTTTCTGAGTTTGCCAAGGAGGATAGAATTAAGGAAATCATCAAAAAATACTCTGCATTTGTTCAGTTTCCAGTTTCACTAAATGGTGAAAAAGTGAACACGGTCGATGCCATTTGGATGCGTTCTAAAAAAGACATAACCGATGAGGAATATGAAGAATTTTACAAGTTTCAGAGTAATGACTACGAAGCACCTCTCATGCGGATGCATTTTAGTGCGGACGCCCCTTTGGAGATAAATTCCCTTCTGTTCGTCCCCAAGAGAAACATGGAAAAGATGGGGCTCTTTCGAAATGAAAATAAAGTCGCACTTCACTGCCGAAAAGTACTGATTGAGGCAGAACCCAAGAGCCTCTTTCCGGAATGGTTGCGCTTTTTGAAAGGGGTCGTTGATAGTTCCGACCTCCCGCTCAATGTCTCCAGGGAAACGATGCAGGACAGCGAATTATTGAGAAAACTAAACCAAGTGCTGACCAAGCGATTTCTTCGATTTTTGAATGAGCAATCTCACAAGGAGGAAGAAACATACCTTGCATTTTGGAATGAGTTTGGCGTTCTGATCAAGGAAGGGGCAGCCACAGACTTTACTTACAAGGAAGACTTGGCAAAACTCCTTCGGTTTGAGTCTACTGCTTTGGACGCTGGAAAGTTAACAGGATTGGATAACTATATGGACCGCATGGCAAGCGATCAGGAAGAAATCCTTTTTTTATTTGGCAAAAGTAGAGAATCTATTGAGGCAGGCCCTTACTTAGAAGCGTTGAAAGCTCGTGGTCTAGAAGTACTGCTTTGCACTGAACCCGTAGACGAATATGTAATGCAGACCATTCGGGAGTACAAAGAGAAAAAAATTCTTTCGGCTGATTCCGATGAGGTGAAACTTGAAAAAATCGATCAAGATGAGGAGGGCGAATCCCTTGGTAAAAAAGAAATCAAAGCTCTTTGCAAATGGTTGAAGGAATCCTTAGTTGACAAGGTTTCTGATGTGGAGACTGGAGATCGACTTATTGATAGTCCTGTCTGTATCGTTGGCGGGGATGCTATGGGTGGTGCATCTGCCCGTCGGGTCATGAAAATGATGCAAGGTCCGGAAGGGGGAATGCCTGGAATGCCAGCGCCATCGGTTAAGCTCCAGATTAATCCCAAGAATTCAATCATTCGGGGTCTTTATGAACTAAAAGATAAAGACGAACCTACGGCGAAGTTGGTTGCCAATCAATTGCTTGATAACGCCTTGGCTTCTGCCAACTTACTGGATGACCCAAGGGAAATGATTGCTCGGAGTTATCAGGCACTTGAAAAGATAACTGCCAACTAATCCAATCGGTCTTGGTATAAAATTATCGATTACTAAAAAAAGATATTGCGCAACAGCGCCAAGAGAGGGTATGGAACATGCTATGAAGGTGAGAAACATTTCTTTCTTGCGAGGTGCTGTACTTGCATTTTCGTTTGCTTTTTTTGCGGTTGGTTGTGGTCCTAAGGACTTGAGTCCCTTCGCGAAGAGTGACGAACAGGTCGACGAGAATGTAGCGAACTTAATGGGATTATCCGTTGGTATGACCAAAGGCCAAGTATTTGACCTGGTTGGAGTGGCAAATTACATGGAAGGTTATGACTGGGGAAGTGTATGGCGCTACAAAATCAAAAAAGGAGGAAAATCTGGATCCTTGGCAAATAAGGAAGTGGAACAAAATTACATGCCCGTGGTTTTCGATAATACTGATAGGGTTATGGGTTATGGTCAGAAATTTTACGACCAGACACTATCTGATCTCGGTACGGGTCAATTTTAGAGCCAATTTACAGTTCGCTTTTTTTGAATTGTTCAGTTGACGAAAGACTGCATATCCGTCATTTTCTTTCTTTTCTCGTATTTTCATGAAGACCACTCTTGCAAAACCTGAAACTGTTACCCACGACTGGAAAATTGTCGATGCAACTGACCATATCCTTGGACGGCTCGCCGTTCTGATTGCCAACGCATTGCGGGGGAGAAACAGTCCCCTTTATACTCCTCATGTTGATACAGGTGATTATGTGATTGTAACGAATGCGGATAAAATAAAACTCACAGGATCTAAAGAGGAACAGAAAAAGTACATGTTTTACAGTGGTTACATGGGTAATGAAAAATACCGCTCTGTTGCTGATTTTCGCTTAAAAAGACCAGAGTTCATTATTCAGAACGCGGTTCGTGGGATGTTACCCAAAAACAAACTAGCGAGCCAAATGTTGAAAAAACTTAAAGTATATCGTGGAACAGATCATCCCCACGGGGCTCAAAAACCAACCCCTTTAATTTCCTAAAATCATGAGTGCCAAATCAAGCCCTAAAGAATTTCTTGCTACCGGTCGTCGCAAAACAAGCACCGCCCGGGTTCGTATCAAAGAAGGTACTGGATCCTTTACCATCAACAAGCGTGAGCTATCCGATTATTGCAAAACAGAACAGCAAAAAAAGACGGTATCGGGCCCGCTTAACACTGTAGACATGGCAAAATTGGTTGATGTTTCTGTGAATGTTACTGGTGGTGGTGGTACTGGGCAAGCCGGTGCGATCCGACATGGTTTGTCTAGAGCTTTAGAAAAAATGGATAGCGACTTGAGGTCACCCCTAAAAAAAGCGGGTCATCTCCGACGAGATCCTAGAAAAATCGAGAGGAAGAAAACAGGACAACCGGGGGCAAG
>CESW01051373.1_pt1 | contig 13064 bp, 9 predicted proteins | sample 531171 | NCBI WGS metagenome assembly CESW01 (sample SAMEA2621859, study PRJEB7988) | marine metagenome | biome: marine biome (ENVO:00000447); feature: surface water layer (ENVO:00002042); material: "saline water (ENVO:00002010), including plankton (ENVO:xxxxxxxx)" | depth 5 m
GAGTAATTTATTGCCTCAAAGTTATAAATTAAATCTCTAGTCTTAATGATCTTTCCATCTGAAGTAATTAATTTTTCAGAATCTGAAGAAATCCAATGATAATGATTATTTAAATCAATCTTTTCAAGGATCATTATCACACTTGCTGACCTACCAAGATTTACTCTTGCAAAAGAATACTCTATGGATTCAATTAAATTTTCATCAACTTTAATTTTTTCAACGCCAAGAATTGCATTTCTTGCAAGGGGTATTACTTGATTATAAGAAATATATGCACAATTACTAACAAATAAACAAAAGCTAAGAACAAAAATTTTAATCATAGAGATCATCCCAGTCCCTATTAATATTTAAAAATTGTCCTTGTTCTGTTACACCATAGAGGGTGTGGGTATGTTTCAGTGATGCTGCACCATCTCTTGTAAGAGGTCTTAATCCAAGTCCTACAGCTCCTTTTGAGTACTTATCAAAAAAAGACTCCACAGGAATATAAAAATAAAAGCCCTTATCGAAACTGCCCTCACCAAACTCATATTCAGAGATGTCTGTTAATGAGAAAAAAACTCCCATTTTTGCACCGCTTTTAAATCTTCTTGAGAAATCAAAATTAATACCAGAATCTTTGGCTAAAAATCTACCGCCTTTAATTGCAAACAAAACTTGAGTTTTGGGCTCTTTATAAAAAAGATTGATGAATCCAGTTACAGTTTCATAGTCTAAAAAATCAAATTTCATATCGTATGCCCTTTGTTTTGTTTGCCATGCTTCAAGTCCAATCGCAAAATTTCTAAAGAACGGTCTATATAAAATTTCACCGCCAGCTGCAGCATGCATATTTTCAACGTAACCAGCAGTCAATTTAGCATAAAAATCATCTCCAAATTTAAAGAATCTATCCACTTGAAAAGTATCTAGTGTTAAGCCTCTGCCTTCCCTTAGATAGGAAACAATATCTGTTCGAACATGTGGCAAAACACTGTCAGATGCTAACTTCAAGTTAGCAAAATTATCAGTTAGGCCATATGAGGCAGAAGTTTTTAATGAAAAGTTTCTTGCTAACGATAATTCTGCCTTACCTGAGATTCTTAAATTCCCAAAGAAAAATCCATCTGGTCCACCAAGCTGCATTCTTAATGTTGGCACAATTGACCAAAAAAGCTGAGGGAATTCTACTTTTGGAGTAAAGTCATATGTCTCCCTTTGATAATTAAATGGCTTAATTTCAGCTTCTTTTAAAGCAACAAGCGGTGTATTTGTATCGATATTTTGAGCAAAGTCATCTCTATCAATTTTCACTTTAAACATTCCAAGGCCACCGTTTACATTTCCAACTTCAAGAGTCTTAATTTTCTCTGGAGCAATCTCATCTAGAACTCTTAAAACTCTACCTGTAGACCTCATCCAACTAGCATGTTTAGACTGCGAATATACAACTGTAAGAGTATCATCTTTTACTTGAGCAGTTTGGAGCTTTAAATCCCTAGGATTTAAATGCAACAATGACGCTCTATAAAGATTTTCATCACTACGAGTTGTAACAATTTTATATATGTCCTTATCAGGTACCTCGATATGGTTATCTTTCTTTTTAATAAGTGGCATCTTTCTTCCGAAATCTGCTTGAAATGAAAAACCAAAACTTAGAGTATGACCTTTTACGTGAAATAACTTTAAATGAAAATTTTCAGAAATTGGATAAACCACTCCAAAATTTATTTTTGAACTAGGCTGACGAACATTCTCGAAAGCAAAATTGAATGATTGTCTTCCGAAGGGAAATCCTTCTTTTTCATAATCTGTTGAGTCATATTCTATTTTTAATCTTGTACCTCTAAGATTTGGTAAATAAACCTCGACACCTCCAAATATTCCAACCTCTTTACCGCTCAAATAGTTTCCAATGCTAAATTCGCCACCTTGTGTCTCGTTACCACTAACATCACGTACATCAAATCCATCGTCTATGTACCTAAATGGATTTTTTATGCCATTATCAGAAAAGGTACCCCAACCCATACCAATGGTAAAATCAATATTATTAAATCGTTTTGATGCAACAAGATACTCAGCTGAAAAAACACCTGTGCCTGCTAAGTCTCTTGCACCAAATGCTATCGCAGGTAAAAAGTCTCCTTCCTTTAGTAGCAGAAACTTTGCATCAAAGCTTTTATCTTTGTAAGTTTGATCTCCACTAAACTCTGGAGAAAGGCTATATAAGGCATTATCTACGTCAGTATATTGATATGAAGCCTCAAACCAATTAAATGGTGTACCAATTATTGAACCTCTTTGGTAAGGATCTATGTTGCTAAGGTTAAATGCCACAGATCCTTCAGGCATCAATCTTGCAGAGGGCATCTGTATAAGACCAACAGTTCCGTTGTTACTATGACTTGGATATTTAGAATATGGGTAAATATAGTTACTTAAGTCAGCATATACATTAATTGAAAATAAAAGCGTGATTAAAGAAATATTCCCTCTAAAGAAATATTTCATATAACTTTAATCTGAGATGCTGTTTAGTGAAGCAATAGTCAATGCCAAACTACTTAGAATTGGTGAGACAGTAGAAGCATACTGAATACCATCAAGTTTTCCGACATCTTTTGGAGCATAAACGATTGTTCCAGGATAAACAGGAATGTTTCTGGGTAACAATGAAAATCTGCTCACTACATAATTATTTGCTGTGCCATCTGGATCAATTACAACTAACTCTTTATAGGCAGAATCTTTTAGGCCACCAGCTGATTTAATATAATCCGTAAGGTTCATTTCATTGCTGTATTTTAGAGTAGTTGGAAGTTGAAATTCACCAAACATGTATACTACCTTTTGAAGTGAAGGCACTATAATCCTATCATTATGAAAAAGTACAATATCATGTTCTGAATCTTGAATCTTGTTAATAGAAAAATCTGTAATAATTCTTCCTGTATATAATTTTGATCTTAACTCCTCAGCAAGAAAATCTAACACCTCCCTTCCAACATTAGCATTAGATCTACCAATATTTGAAACAATATAATTAATAGTCTCTGAGTAATTCAATTGTGCAAATTGTTTTTCTTTCTCAACTGCATCTTCTCGAAAGAGTGCAGCTCCATAAACATATGCTCCGTCTCTATAGCCTCCGGCTTTATTGACTAAATCAAATAATGTTTCTTTTTCATTTAAATAATAGACACCAGGTCGATTTACGAATCCTGTAATCTCAACTCTATTTATGCCTAATATTTCTGTTTTGTATGAGGGTACTCTTATAGAATCTCTTGGTTTTAAGTTTACTGTCATTAGGTTAATTAGATTGATAGTGCCTTCATTTTGAGAATCTAAATCATGTCTTTTTATTTCGACATACTCAAAACCTGAATGTCCCTCTGAGAATCCTCCAGCAAAATTGATTACATCATTTACGGTTTCACCATCAATAATTTCAAAAATTGCAGGATAAGCAACTCCACCTGTGACAGGCACCTCAAAAGATTTTGGCTGAACAAAGATTATATCGCCTGTTCTCAGTGTTGTAGAAAATTCAAACTTAGCGTTTACAAAAATATCATATAAATCATAAACATTTAAGATTTCGCCATCTCTCTTATGCTCTATTCTCCTAAATGAACCAGCTTCAGATATTCCACCAGCAGCATTCAGTGCACTTAAAAAATTTGATCCTCCTGGAAGTGTAAATATTCCAACTGTTTCGACGCCACCAATCATTAGTACTTGAACATCTCTCATTTCAACAAGTGTGAGGTAACTATCAACTCCAACAGTCTTGGATTCTATAAATGATTGCACAAGCTTTTCTGAATCATTAAGGGATTTTCCAGCGATATATATTTTACCAAGTTCAGGAATTAGGATTGATCCATCACGCTGCACTGTTAATTCTAATTCATCAGCCAATTTACCTGTTAAAAGGAGATTAAACTCATCTCCAACATCTACAAGATAGTCTGATGATATATTTGGGACATTTACTGGCATAAATGATGATTGGATGGTTGTAAAGAATGCTTCTCCAAATCTATCAATTCCACTAGATCCTGAGTCCTGATCATCGAACCTTTTTTCTAGCGCGATAAGCTGATCTTTTAACTTCTGCAAAATAACCTTATTTTTTTCAATGGAAGTCTCGGACTGAAATAAGTCTTCCAATTCTTTCTCAGAATCAACTTCATTTTGAACTTCAATTTGCTCTCTTACGGATGGAGGAAGTCCCTCTAAAAATTCGTCAGATAAATTTGTAAGATTCTGTGAATATAGCGAGTTTGTTAATATTAAAAAAACAAATAAAGTAAATATATTTAATATGTTATTTTTTAAAAACATTTATCACCCCATGAGAAAAAATTATAACAGATGCGTTGTTCTTATATTTAATTTTCATTAAATATGTCTCGTGTAAAAATAACTCTTTTTTCTAATGTGTTAAGAAAATTATCTCCTCTATTGGCAATTATAATTTCACTCTCATTTAAGAATTTATCTATCTCCTGAGTAAAAGAAACGTTTTTCTTTTCTGGAAATACATCAATTGGTTTTTTATCAAATATCAATATCCTTTTATTTGCAATTAAAAGCATATCAATGATGTCTAAGATTGCAGCAGATCTTGAATTTGATGAGCCTTTTTTCATATCTAATTTATAAACACCAATATTATCTTTATTCTCTGAAAGAATCTGATCTACTATGAATTTTTTTCTTGTATCATTTGACTCAACAATCGCTTGAATAAGTTTTTGAGGCACATTTTGATAGCTAGACAACAGTTGTTTAGAGTCTTTAGGTAAACAATAACCGCCGTAACCAAAGGAGGGATTATTGTAATAGTTTCCAATTCTTTGATCTGTACAAATCCCACTTATGATTTTCTTTACATTCAATGTTTTGGTCATGCTAAATGTATCTAGTTCATTAAAAAAAGCTACTCTCATTGCAAGATAAGTGTTTGCAAAAAGCTTAACTGCTTCAGCCTCCGAGGAAGACATATAAATCACATTTGGTTCATTTAAGGCGATCTTTAAGAAAATACTAGCAATTTTTTTGCTACTTTTTATTTCATTTCCAATAATTACTCTTGAAGGATAAAGATTATCCTCCACTGCATTAGCCTCTCTTAAGAATTCAGGTGAAAAAATAATATTTTTATTATTAAATTTTTTTCTTGCTTTTTCAGTAAATCCAACAGGTACTGTTGATTTAATAAGTATAGGGCTTTTCTTAGTTACCTTTGAAATTTCTAAAATTACGCTCTCAACAGTCTCTGTATCGAAGTTATTGGTCTTATTGTCATAGTCTGTAGGAACAGCAAGAATAAACAAATCATGTTCTAATACTCCATCAAAAATTGATCTTGCCTTAAATTGAAGTTCTTTAGTTTCCAGATTATTTATGTTGAAGTCCTTAAGAAAGAGATTTTTATTATTGAGTAAATCGATCTTTTCCTGATCTTTCTCATAAAATGTTATTTGATAAAACTGTGACAAAAGGATTCCAAGGCTGCTACCAACATAACCTGCACCAAAAATGGCTATTGACTTGATATTCATTATTTTACAATTTCAAAAATTTTTATAAAAATTCTGTTTTTTCCGCTGCCTGCCATATTACTAAAACAATTTGTAATATTTGAGTCTTTTTCAAATGAGTATTTTAATTTTGAACTTACAGAATAAGAATCCTTAATATCTTCTAAGAAGTTTATGGAAAGATAGTCATTTTTTACATCACCACAAAGATCAGAGTTTGCACAGATTATCATGAAAGAAGAACTTTCAGATTGATCTATTTCATTTTTTGTATGTATGTATGTATAAGGTGTTTCATTAATCCATTGTCTCGAAAAATTATTATTAATATATGGAAAAAAGTTTAAATTAGTAGTGTGGCCATATGCGGCAATATACTCAACGTTATTTTCTTTTATTAGTGATTTAATGTTCACAAGTTGAAATCCATCGCGTCTCGATTCACGAATTTCATCAAAATTAAGGAAATAAAAACTTAAGCTAATGCCTACAATAATGCTAGCAAATATTAATTTAAAATTCTTAAATTTCATATCAAAAATAGATGATATTAAATGAATACCGCTAGAAACGAGTATGAGAACTACTGGTAACAGTGCGAGTGAATGTCTTGTGGGACTAAAAGTAAGTTTTTGTATAACTATTAAAAAAATCCACGTCAAAATGCTTACTAAGACAAAAATACTTAACTTTCGGAAATTTTTTTGTCTAACTAAATCAAAAAATCCTATTACAGATATTAATAATACTAAGGCTACATAAAAAACTGAAAATCCATTAAGTTCCGATGTGAACCCAAGAATTCCAAATAGCACCTTGAAAGAATTAATAAAGAAAAATTCAGAAGTATAAGATATGCTTTCTAGAATATTGTTTGCGTTTGGTTGATACAAAAATTCTCCATTAGGCCCTGCATTCCAATGCACTCCAGGATTCATTGCAAGTCGTTCTTTTAAAAAAATAAAATAAATTAAGATAACGGATAAAAGATTTATCAATAACGCTGGTAAAAGCTTAATTGCGATGACTAATATGTTTCCATTTTTGCTACTTAACAAAATTGCAATATAAAAAGCTGGTAAAAAGAAAAAGATTTGATATTGTGCAAGACATAAAACTGAAAGAAAAATGCCCACTAGGCAAGATCTCCAAATGCTAAATTGACTTAAATTAATCTTAAGCATCATATGAATTATTATCAATATTGATAAAACTCCTAAAATAAAGTTTTCGCCCTGAGATGAATATACTAGAAACATCCAGGATGTTGTTAAAAAGAAAAAACCAGTAACTTTAAAGATATTGCTGTAAACCTTGTCTTCAAAATTGTTTGCGATCTTAAGAATCATTAAGAGACATAGGAATGAAAAGATTAATGACGGTAATCGTGACAAAATTAAAAAAGATTCATAGGAATTTGAAAACAAAATTAAAACACCAGTCAACAAAAATTGTAGTGGAGCAAATGTGCTTATTAGAGCTATACTCATTGCACCAAGAAACACTTTCGTAAGACCGAAAATGAATGGGATATTTATAGTTATAGATGCTACTGTTTGTAAAAAGTTGTTTGAAGTGTACTTTTGTATCTGTTGATAAAAAAAGTATTCATCATATTGCTGAACAACATTTAGAAGGTAAGGGCCAAACAAATCATCATAATGTGTAAAATGACTGGGCATTACTAAAAAACGACTAATTACAAAAATAATTAAAAGAATGGATAGTAGAGACCGAACTGAAAATATGCTGTCGAGAAATTTATTCATAATTTTTTTGCTGTTTCATCAATATAGATAAGGGTTCTTTTAATCAATTTTATCCTATTGCCAAGGCTACCTCCTCCACCCTTAGCTTCACCAAATTGTCTTTTTGAAAAATTAACATCAAAACTGGTTATGTTGAGCGACTGTATTCTTGCTTCTAATAAAATAAAAAGATCTAGTGAAAAATCATTAGGAGGTTTTTTCACACTTATTAATTTCTCAAAAAATGTTTTTTGAAAAATCTTTGGTTGCGCATTTATATCTGGTATCCAAAAGCCACATCTTATTAATACATAAATTGACATGCCAAATGTAAGTAATTGATCTAACAATGGTCTTGATTTTCTTCTTCCTTTTAAAATTATGTCCTGAGTGTCAGAACATGTCATTAATTTATACCCATGAATTAAGTCATTAAGATCGGTTTGCAAATCAGCATGAGTCCACGCTAAAAATTCATATTTTGCATTTGTCAAACCCAAACATATATCTCCTCCATATCCATTTGCTTTTTCACTTCTTATTAAGTGTATATTCGGGTATGTATTTTCTAATATTGCTTGTTCTATCTTATCTGCAGTTCCATCATTTGAATTACCATCAATAATATTAATTTCGTAATCAAAAAATGCTTTCTCTGCAAAAAGATTTATTTTTTTAAATAGTGGTTCAATATTTTCAAGTTCATTGAAAACTGGGATTACAATTGATAGTCCTGAATTAGATATTTTCAACTTTTTTGTGCTTTTTTGAATGCCTTCCAGTAGGAAATTGTTGAATGATAATCTTCATAATCTTTTGGAGTACCCCAACACAGATAATCAACATCGATAATTCTTACCACTTTATTATCCTTTATATAAAAATTAATTAATTCATCAATATAAAATTTTTCTTTTTTGCCAAATCCCTCTTGAATCATAATCTCAAGATAAGCCAAGAATTCAATTGAATTTTTGAACCAAAACATTCCTGTAGTTGCATGATCATTTAAAAAATTTTTACTAATTGGTTTTTTGAATGATAGTGACTTCACTGAACCTTTAGAATGATTCATTTCTAACCAACTATGTGCAGCAGGATTATTTTTTATATTTAGATCTCCGGAATGTGTTAAGACTATAGCATCAGCAATATTCTTTAAATTGTTAAATTTTTTATTATCAATAATAAATCCATTATCACATGCTCCAATAAAAAGCTCGTCTTGTTTCATTAAAAATTCTCTTGCAAGAAAGCATCCATAAGCTTGATCAAGTTTTACATGATCATGAATAAAGGTTACGTTTTTTATTTGCTTTCTAATAGCATTCTCCAGACCATTTAGGCTATGTTCATGATCGTTAACGCAAACTACTTCACTGTGTTTATTATTTATCCAAGGAATACTTAAAAGTGAGGCAAGTGCCATTGGATATCGTTTTCCATCATTAAATGAAGTTACAGGTAGCATTACTTTATTCACTTTATAACCAGCATCAAAAAAACGAGAACTTTTTCCTCCCATTGGTATCAGATTAATCATAATTCTTTATAAAGCTCTGTGTGTTCCAAAATACATACTCTTCAAGATCAGCTGGAGTCCCCCATTGACAAAAGAAGTTTACAATTGGAGGTGTTAACACAGTCAAATTATCTTTTACCATAAAGTTAAAAGGAAGGCTCATGTAGTATTCATTATTTATGCTTTGCTTACTATTAATTAATTTATAGCAATATTTCTTACATAATTCTCCAGTCTTAAAATAATATAGGCCTGGTGATGTTAGATCATCAAATTTGCATGAATGCATTTGGTGCTTTTCTTGAATCTTTATCAGTTTGTGATTTTTATCACTTTTGCATGTTGCATATAAATTTTCAGGATGAAGTAAATGAGGATGAAATCCTGTATAGCAAGGAATAACTCCATCAGGGTCATTTTTTTTTATGAGTTTATTGAACTTTTCTATGTCCCAAAGGGCAAAGAAATCGCAGTAAGAAACCATTACAGGCTCCTGTAAGTAATTATCTTTATTTAAATATTGAAATACATCATTTGCAGGTCCTTTCTTTTTCCAGGATTTAACTTTGTGAATCTCAACGTTTTTACAAAACTTTTTTATCTCATTTACGACATAGCTATATTTTTTCGCATGAAAATCACGAATGATAATTTCTATTTTGTAATTTGGAAACATTTTACATACCCAAAAAAAGATTGGTTTGCCATGCACTCTTATAAAGGGCTTTAATTTTGAATAGCCTGCTGATTTAAATCTTGATCCGTGCCCAGTCATTGGAATAATTATTCTCATAATTGCTCCCAAATTTCTGGAAATTTTGTACATACCGCATCAATATCAAAACTTGAAATATATAATTTGTATTGTTTTACAAAGTCCAGTGATTCGCCTTGAAGTTCAGGAGATACTATACAAATATTAAAGTTGGCTTTTTTCAATTTATTATAGCTCTCTTCGGTTAAACAGTTACTCTGAAATCTATCTAGCCATACCCATCTGACTTTATCTTTAAAGCTTAAAGCATACTCAACTGGTTCATAATCAGAGAATCTAACAGCCAAATTATCTTTATGAATTTCTGAACTATTAGAATATTTTACTAAATAGGGTTGGCTCATATCTAAAAAAAACCATGACTTAATTTTGTTCCGAACCAAAAGTTTAAGACACTCATTTTCAATGCCCTCGGTTTTCAAATTAATAATTAATGTTCCCTTTAGTCTATATTTAGAGAGGAATACGCTAAATTTTTCAGCATTGCTTCCATGAAAAGGGTCGTGATGTAAAACAATTTCATTTTCATGATATCGCACATCTACTTCCACTCCATACTCAACATTAATATTTTTCAATTCTTTGTAAGAGTTAATTCTATGACAAATTATTTTCATTTTTGTTTCAAATTTAATCTATATTTTTCTGAATCCATTGACCTTATATAATTAATTAATTGAGATTTTAGAAATAACGGAGTAAGTCCAGAACCATTTATTTGCGCAAATATGTAGTTTGCGGCAGCAAAGTTTTCTTTAAAACCGTCTGAGTTACGATCACCTGAATCAGAAAAGACAATTTGATCAGGAAACAAATTCTTTTCAAAAAGAATTGGATCTATATCTTGATTATTTTTAAGAATAAATTTTGGCAATGATAATTCTTTTTTTATATTTTCAGAAATATTTTTATGTATCTCATAACATTTTGTAAGGTTGTCTGAAGCAGTAATTAAGCCGTGATTTTGGAGGAATATCGTACATATATCATCCTTGTTCGTCTTATCAACAATTAATTTTATTTTCATACTAAGCTGCATACCAGGCGCAATTGCCTCTATAAATACTGAATCTGGGTATAAAGTGTTTAAAATAGATTTTCCTTCTTGTGAGCAAAGCAATACATTTAAATAAACTGGGTGAGAGTGCAATACGAATTTTTTAGGGATAATTGCGTGGAAACCTGATTCCATTGAAGGTCTTCCATTTCCAGATTTAACAAATTGGTTGATTTCCTTGCTATATTTTGATTCTATATCTACAGGCATATCATGATAATTTTTCACGTCTTCATAATTTAATATGCAAAATCCTTTTTTAAGAGAAATATTTCTTAGAAATGTACCAGAGGATTTCACAGCCATCAATTTGGAGTCAATCTTCTGAGATGTGTTGCCTCCTCCTGCCTGGACAAGTGATAAATCACTTCCTAATTTAGATGAGATCTCTACAAATTCCCTAAGATCATTCAACTTTAGCTGCCTCAAAAATTAAAAAAGATACCGTCACTACCATTAAGCCAAAGGTATTGGGCTCAATTCTAGAATCTAATATTCCTAGCTCGCTAAGACCAACAATGTTTTCATTTAAGAATTTTTCTATCATCTTGCTTGTTGGCTCACCTGATATTAACAACTCTTGCAAATCATTATCAATAAATTTGTGATCTAGAGAGACCTCAGGATAAAGGGCGAAGAATTTTAATAATGTGTTTACTGACAATGAGTTAGGAAAAATTATTCTATAATCATATACTTCGTCTTGCGATAATCCATCTTTTACTAAAGTTTCAATAATAAGATCAGCAAACTTAATTTGTGATGAAATATATGTATCAGAGTCAATCTCTCTTGTTCTAATTTGGGCTAACACATCAGACTTTGTCTTACCTCTTTCTGAAGTATCTCTATTAATTTTCCAAAAATCATTTAATTCTTTTGATGGATTCAAAAAGATCTTCAAATCAAATACATCTCTTTGCGTTTTTATAAAAAATGGGTGGAGGCCTTCGTAAAAAATGAGGTTCGTACTGGAAATCTTACGAGGATCATCAAATTTTCCACTTTTGTGATTATACTTGCGGCGATAAATTCTTTTACCATTTAAAAGATCTTTCAGTGAATTGAGTTCCATATGAAGCTCATTAGCTTTTGGATCCAAATGTGTAAATTTTGTCCAATTTTTATCGCCCCTTTCCCATTTATGCAAATCATCGCCATTTAAAATGAGAGAATGATTATTGCCAAAAATACTTACCAGTGCTTTTGACAACTTGGTTTTTCCTGATCCTGAATTACCACCAATTCCCACCAAAAAGGGCTTTGAAAATATTTTTAAATTACCAAGATTCAGGATTCCATATCTGTATATCCAGTAACAACTTAAAATCAAAAGTGCAATCAATGTGCTATGAAGGATATTTTTCAGATATGCGTTATCAAATGCCAGAATAATAAGATTGTTATCAATAGGATATGTAGGATTTACAATAAAATATAAGAAATAGCTTAGTTGAAGAGATATTATCAAAAAGCTTGAATTTAAATTATTTTTTATTTGTAAATATAATAGAAACGGCAAAAACCAGAAAAACCAACCTTCCGAGGGTGCAGTAAATACTAAAAAGATTCCCATTGCAAAACCTAAAAATGTGAGGAACGAATTTTTATTTAGATTGGTAATGTAAAGTGAGCTAAAAAATAAAAAAATATATGCAATCGGCAAAAGATATATCTCAGCCGAACTCAAGGAAATCGACGATTCGAAAATTTTACCTTGAGTGCTATTGTTGAAAACCATCTCAATAAAATAAGGGTCAGTCAAAAAAGGTAAGTTTATTAATATAAAGCTTAAACCTAACAAAACTAAATACATAAAAACTTTAAAAGGCTGCAACTTTTGTGAAATCAAGAAGACCAATAAAAACGGTACGATAATAGCGATCATTGTTTTTGTGGATAATGCGAGCCCTAAAAATATAGCAGACTTATGTAGTTGATTTTTAAAAAGAAAATATAAGCTTAAAAATAGAATTGAAATTGGAACAATGTCTAACTGGCCATAAAAATATGATATATAGAAGAAAACAGGAGATAGCCAATATAAAACAAGTAACTTTGTAATTGACTTATGATTGAGCCAAGATTTGATTACGTAAAACAAAAGGATGTCACAAAACAAAAGAGGTATCTTTAGAATCCAACTTGATAATTCAAATACAGATATCGTTTTGAATAAAAATATTGGGAGACTCAGAACATATAACATTCCAAGTGGATAAGGAAATGGTTCTAATGTTTCATCTGAAAAAAATTTATAAGGATTATCAAAATTACTTTCAGCGTAGTAACTTACGAATGGAAAAAATAAATCATCCGTGACCGCAGAGGAAAAAATTATGATAATGAAAATTTTTGCAAAAAGGCCGCATAGGAAAAGAATGTAATCTTGTCTGGAATCTAATCTAAGCTTGTAAAT
>CESW01021577.1_pt1 | contig 13063 bp, 14 predicted proteins | sample 531171 | NCBI WGS metagenome assembly CESW01 (sample SAMEA2621859, study PRJEB7988) | marine metagenome | biome: marine biome (ENVO:00000447); feature: surface water layer (ENVO:00002042); material: "saline water (ENVO:00002010), including plankton (ENVO:xxxxxxxx)" | depth 5 m
GCTCCGACACCTGCGCCAACACCGGCTCCGACACCTGCGCCAACACCTGCGCCAACACCTGCGCCTACACCGGCTCCAACACCGGCTCCGACACCTGCGCCTACACCGGCTCCGACACCATCTACTAGTACTACAACAACTAGTACACCTGCTCCTGCGACAACGACTTCTACCAGTACTACAACTACAAGTACACCTGCTCCTTCACCTAGTTCGAGCACAACTACTACCACAAGTACTACAAGTAGTAGCACGACTACAACTAGCACTTCTTCGACAACTGGTACTTAATTAATTATTTAAGAATAGTGAGTGAAATATCTCACTATTCTCTAGTTTAGAAATCCTTTCCATTGACTGTTGAGATCATTGAAAGTTGAGTTATAAATCAATCCTCTTAGAGGCCTATCATATATTAGTTTTGCGCCTCCATCTCTTGTTAATGGAGACAGTTTAAAAGTTGAATATTCTCCTGAATATTCATTTGAAAAGAAATCAAGAGGAAATTGGAAATAAAAACCCTTATCAAAACTACCCTCTCCAAAAGTTTCAGCTGAAACATTTGTCCTAGTAAAATAAATTCCTGCAAGAAATCCAGAATTAGTTCGTCTGGCCAAATCTAATGTGTATCCATCATCCTTTGCAAGATATCTTCCATAGCTTAAATTTACTTCTATACCGGCTTTAAGCTTATATCCAAAATTAATATGTCCAGTCGAAGTTTTATAATCTTGGAAATCAAACCTCTGATTAAAAGATCTTTGTTTTACATGAAAAAATTCTGCGCCAAGATAAAAATCTTCACCAAAGGGTTTATATAATATTTCAGCCCCAATCCCACCGAACATAGATTCGAATATACCTGTGCTTATTTTTGCATATGTGTTCTTATAAGGAGTCCAAATATAATCTAGTTGAATTCTACCAATATAAATATCATCTTCTTGAAGATATTTAATAAGCCCTGTTCTCACGTTCTCCATAACAGAGTCTGGTCTTGAAACGGCATCATCAAAGTTACTATATATGGGTTGATTTATCTCAAGAGATAACATCAAATTACGTTTAAATTGTATCTCACTCGTGTACTGCAAATTCACTCCTCCAAAATAAAACTTGGATGGATATCCAACATGAGATAAAAGTCTAGGGCTCAGAGAAGAAAATATTACTGGAAACTCCACAGTTGGTTGGAATTCGTCATCAAGGTAATCATTTTTATTACCCGAATTAATGATTGTGTTTCTGATTGATAATTCAACAGGAACATCACTTTCTTTATTAAGATGAGTGGCAATATATTGAATATTATTAAGCTCAATACCAGCATTTATATGCCTCACATTAATTGTGGATAAATCAATATCATTATCATCTGCTACTTGTTTGGCTATATAGCTAGCATAGGATGAAGATCTAATAGCATTTCGGTGATTTGATGTTGATATTGAAATATCTAGTTTTTTTTCATTTGAGTTTAAGTGTGCTGTTTGAAGAAAAAGGCTATTATTGTTTAAATTAAATAAGAGATTTTTATAGAAAGAATCTTTAGATTTATTTGAATTATCAGTATTAGATAATCTTGGATCAAATTTTGGCTTTTTTGAGATAGGCTTATTAAAAACTAATCCCATATTAAAGCTTACGTTAAAAGTATTCCCTTTTATATATGATGCGTCAACAGTCATATAATCATTAATTGGAATACTCAAACCTAAGTTAATATCTGAGTCATTTTTTCTCAATTCAAATATTGCGTCTTCTCTGTTATTTGCTGAAAAATCATTGTAATCAAAGGGATCATACTCTAGCTTTAGTTTTATGCCTTTTCGTCCTATGTGATGCTCAATACCTCCAAAAATTCCTACATCTCCTCGAAACCATTGATCTGTTGAAGGAGAGCCGGCTTGACCTAAATTTCTAGACTGTGATGGTCTGAATGAGAATTTTTCTGTAATTATATTAAGTGGATTTTTGAAGGAATTTTTTGCTGCAAATTTACCCCAACCAATTCCAAGAGAAAACTTTGTATCATTAAATGCTTGAGTTGCAACAATATATTCTCTTGAAAAATAACCTGTGCCCGCAAAATCATCTAAACCAATAGCAACATTTGGCAAATTTTTGAATTTAGGCCTATATATGAATTTTACGTTAAATCCTTTATCCAGATATTGTCCTCTCTTTCTATAATCATCCCAATATAAATCCGATGGCCTGTAATAAAAATAGCTTGCCTCTAACCAATCAAATGGTGAAACTGACAGTGTTCCATATTTCCATATATCATTATTATTTATGGTGAAGTATACAGCTCCAGCTTGCCTAGAATCAGCGGAGGGTATCTGTATCAATCCAACTTGACCAAAAGAATTATACGAGGAGTTGTATAACTCTTTATCAAGTGGTTTTAAGTAATTAAATAAATTAGAGTAAAGTGGAAAGCTTAAAAATAATAAAAAAAAAATTTCATGTTTTAATTAGAATTATTTAAAACTGAAAGAGAGGTTAAACTTAAAGCAACACTACTTATTATTGGTGCCCATATGGAAGCAATCTCTAAATTATTTGTTAGATCAGAACTTCTTGGTACATAAATAATTGAACCAGGATACACTAATAATTCTTTTTCATTAGAGGCTAAAAATGAAAGTCTTGAATTAATCTCTGTGGTTTGTGTTTGACCATTAGGATGAATTATAAAAATTGTATCCAAGTCAGCAGATTCAAGAGCGCCACCAGAGTTTTTAAGATAGTAATCAATATCTTTGCCAGGAGAATATCTTATCGCTCCAGAATTGCTGACTTCACCCTGAATATAAACTTGTTGTGTTTTATTAGGAATTAAAATCTCATCTTCATTTTCTAAAATAGTATCTTTTAACGGATCTACATTAATTACATCCAAATCAAATTCTGCAATAACCCTTCCGTTTGATGGCGTTTCACGAAGTTGTTTTAGAATAAGAGCTAAGCCATCATCATTTTGACCAGCAGATGAGATTCGAGCATTTGAGATTAAATTACTTAAAAATTTATCATATAATTTTACTTTGGCATCCTCATTTATTTCTAAGCTATTTTTATTATTGAGAATACCTCCAAAAGGATATGCTGAGTTTTCGTATCCACCTGCAGTATTTATTAATTCACTCAAAGTTGTACCAAGTGGTAATAAATATGTACCAGGATTTTTTACAGCTCCCTTAATAATTACTGAATTATATTTGTACTCCCTTATAAAAAGACTATCGCCCTTATAAATTTTGTATGAATCTCTATTATCAAAATCAATATCTATCACATTACTTAAGCCACTCTCTGCTCTTTTAATTATTACATTACTAGTATCTGCTTTTAAATTTAAACCATTTGCAAATTCTAGTAATTGATTAATACCCTCACCATCTTTAAGCTCATAGATTCCTGGTCTCTGAACTCCTGATTCAACTGAAACAATCTTTTTTTGAGGTTTTACAAGAATGCTGTCACCAGATCTAAGTTTCTTGCTGAAGTCTATTTTTCCATAAACCAACACCTCATATACGTCTAAAGTATCTATAACTTCATTATTCCGAATATGATTTATTTCCCGATAGCTACCCACTTCATTTATCCCACCAGCCATGCTAAGTGCATGAAGTAAATTAGAGTTTCCATTGAGAGTATATATACCTGGATTATATGCATTCCCTGTAATTAAAACTCCAATGTCTCTAATGTTTGCTAAAGAAATGAATGCTTCCGTTCCAATAAATGTGGATGCAACTTTTGCCTTTATTAATGCAACTGCATCATTTAGTGTAAGTCCAGAGAGATATATCTTTCCAATGTCAATAATATTAATTGAGCCATCTCTTCTGATAGAGTATTTTTCAATTGAGTCTTTTTGGCCAACTAATTGAACTTCTAGAACATCACCAAAATCTAATATATATGATGCATCTAAATTTGGTTCATTTATTGGCATAAAGGATGATTGAATAGTATCAAAAAACTTTGAACCGAAAACTCTTTGCTTATCTAAATCTTTCTTATCTAATTTTGTAGATGCGTTTCTATATATAGGCTTATCGATATCTTCATTTAAATCTATTTTATCAAGCACGTCTGCTCTAATTTCCTCAGGAAGGCTATTAAGAAATTCTTCATCTAATTCCTGAGCTGTAAGATTGAAAGATAGTAAAATTAAAGTCGAGGATATTATTGTTTTCATTAGTTAAAAATTTTCTTTACTTTATTTGAGGATTTAAAAATAAGTTTTTCCCTAGGATTTATTATAAAGGATTCTTTTGATTTTGGGTTTCTGCCTATGCGTTTTTGTGTTTTATAATATTTAAAAGTACCAAACCCATTTATCTTTACAGTTTGATTTTCGGCTTTCTTAATAATAAATCCAATAAATTTTTCAAAAATCTTTTTACTAACAGATATATTTATATCTGTCTCTTTTGAAATTTTTTTAAAAATATCAGCTTTAGTTGTCATACAAATTATAAACCTGGAATATCAACACCATTAAATGATGTTGCAATCCTAATTATATCACTTAATACTTTTTCAACTTCGGAGTCAGTCAAGGTTCTATCTTTAGACTGAAAAACAAATCTAAAGCCAATCTTAAGTTCTTCTTTTTTAACATTTTCGAAAAAATCAAATACAAATATGTCTTTGAGAATCTTATTTTTAATTGAAAGTATTTTTTCTTCGAGGGGCTTTAGCTGACTATAGTCTTTTAATGATAATGATATATCTCTTACTGCATTAGGATATTCTGATATTACGCTGTAAGTGACATAATCCTTTGGATATTCTGAACTAGTATCAATCCTAAAAATATTATCATTAATATCAGATAAATTGATTTCTATGTAAAATATTTCAGTTTTTATTTTTGTATCAAGCTTATCTCTTAAAATTTTTTTAAACTCATAGTTGTTTTTATTTATGAATGGTTTAATGATATTTAAAAAATATTTCTCTGAAATCATATTTCCAAAATCAACATAATTTCTTCCAACTCTTCCAGATGCAATAATACCAATTCTCTTTTCACACTTAAGATCGTCTTTAAAAGTATATAAATCAGATACTTCAAACAACTTAATTGAATCTTTTTGTCTTCTTTCGTTAATTAATAAGTTATTAACCAAACTGGTTTCTAAATTTTTTCTAAGAAAATTTTTATTTTGATCTAAGGGGTTATCAACTTTAATTGATTCATGGCTATTTTCTTCAACAAAGGGGTAGTTTATAACCTCACTAAAACCGCTATCCGTAAGTACTTTCTTAAGTTTATCCTCCTTAGACTCTTTATGGTTAGTTATGAGATTTTTAATGTTTAGCTTTGAACTTTTAATGTTATTGTACCCAACTAATCTTGCTATCTCTTCTGCCAAATCATTCTGATGTGTTACATCATTTCTAAAAGATGGAACAGAGATAGTATTATTATGGCAATTAAATCCAAGTTGTTCTAAATAATTGACATATTTCGTTTTTGATATTTTAGTTCCAAGTATGTTATTTATTATATCCACATCAAAATCTAACTGGATATTTAAAAACTCCTCTTTTTTAAATTCAACCAACTTTATTTCATCTAAGTCTGCATGATCTTTTACAATCTTAATAAATCTTCTAAGGACAGTTTCTTGATTTAAAGGATCTACTCCTCGCTCAAATCTATATGCAGCATCCGACTTGATGTCGTATTTAATTGTTTTACCAATTATCTTTTCAGGATTAAAATAAGCGCATTCAATAATCACATCTCTTGTATTATCTGAACATGCTGTATTGTCTCCACCCATTACCCCAGCCAGATTTACAATTTTATTTTTACTACTAAAAACTAAGTCCTCGCCCTCTAATCTTATCTCATTTCCAAGTAACGTTTTAAAATTACACGAATTTCGATTATTTTCTAATATCAGTTGATCTCCAAGTTTATTTGAATCATAACAATGTGTTGGCTGGCCTGTTTCAAATAGAAGATAGTTAGAAATATCGGTAAAAAAATTATTTTTATTAATTTTTAAGTCTTTAAAATAATTATTTAAGTAATTCTTGTAAGGTTTTATGTCACCACTAATTTGAAGTTTTAAGAATGTGATGTATGGACATCCATCTGGGTCTTTATTTATAAAATTAAAATTAAAATTATCGATTCTTTCTTTGAATTCTTCTGAAAAATTCTTTAACTCATAGAAAACTGAGAGATCTCTTAAAAGACCTTTTAATGATAAGCAGTCGCCTCTATTCGGTGTAAGCTCCATCTCAAAAATATCATCTTCAATCTCATGCTCATGACCTAGTTGAAACAATTTATCAGATACTTCATTAATACTTATATTTGATTGCAGTGCATTACTAATATATTTATATGGTATTTTCATTTGAATTGATTCAAAAAGTCTAAGTTCGACTTATAGAATTCTCTAATATCATTCACTCCGTGTTTAAGCATGGCAATCCTTTCAAGTCCAAGTCCAAATGCCAACCCGCTGAAGTAATTTGAATCTATATTACAATTTTTAAGAACTATTGGATTAACTATTCCACAACCAAGAATCTCTAACCATTGTCCATCATTTGATAAAATGTCAACTTCTGCTGATGGTTCTGTGAATGGAAAATATGAAGGTCTAAATCTTAACTTTACATCTTTTCCAAAAATGCTGTGCACCAGGTTAAAAATAAGATCTTTTAAATGTGAAAAATTAACTCCTTTGTCTACATAGATTCCCTCAATCTGATGAAACATTGGTAAATGTGTAGAATCATCATCTTTTCTATATACCTTACCACCAGAAGTCAATGCAAATGGTGGTTTCTTATTAAGCATCCCTCTTATTTGAACAGGCGAGGTATGAGTTCTTAAAACAAATGATTTGTTTTTAACATAGAATGTATCGTGCATTTGTCTTGCTGGATGGGACTTTTTTATATTCAACATATCAAAATTAAACTCTTCGGTTTCTATTTCAGGACCGTCTAGAATTTCAAAACCTAAAGAAATAAGAGATTTCATGATTGAAATTTTGATATTATTAATTGGATGAAACGTACCAAGCTCTCTTTCAACTTTTGGAGTGTTATTGTTATTTGAGGATGGCATTAAATAAGCCAGTAAGATTAGTCAGTTGCGGTTTTAACAACTTTTTCAAATGCAGAAAAGTCATTAGATGCTAAGTCTGCAAGAATTTTCCTATTCATAATTATATTTTTTTCACTGAGAAGATTTATAAGTTTTGAGTATGAAATGCCTAAATTTTTTGCGCCCGCATTTATCCTGGCAATCCACAATCTTCTAAAGTCTCTCTTTCTGTTTTTTCTATCTCTAAATGCATACTGCAAAGATTTTATGTTTGATTGTTTTGCAGTTTTATACAATCTACTTCTTGCCCCATAGTGACCTTTTGTAGAATTTAGTACTTTCTTGTGCTTGTTCTTCGCAGTCAATGATTTTGTTACTCTTGGCATGATTCTTTATCCATTAATTAATCTTGAAGCCATTTTAAGAACGATACCGTTAATTTTATTTAGGCCTCTGTTATGTCTTTTTCTTTTAGTAGATTGTTTTGTCAAAATATGGTTCCTGTTAGCACTTCTACTTTTAATAGAAGAGCCTGTCTTTTTAAACCTTTTAGCCGCTCCAGAATGTCTTTTTAACTTATATCCCATTATATTTATTTTTTCTTCAAGGGTGACAAAACCATTAACAATTGTCTACCTTCAAGTGATGGTTCTTGATCAACCTGAGCAATATCCTCCAATTCAATTCGTAATTTGTTTAATAATTCCAACCCAATATTACTATTTAATATTTCTCTTCCTCTAAATCGGACGCTTATTTTAGTCTTATCTCCGTCAAGAATAAAGCTTTTAATCTTTTTTAATTTAATTTTGTAATCACCAATATCCGTAGATGGCCTGAATTTTATTTCTTTGGTTGTTGTTTTTTTAGACCTAATCTTAGAAGATCCAGTACTCTTTTTTTTATCAAATAAATATTTGCCGTAATCTAAAAGCTTACAAACCACTGGGTTTGCATTTGCAGGAGATACCTGAACCAAATCGAGAGAAAGGTAAGAAGCCTCTTCAAGTGCCTCTGAAATTGGTATGATCCCTTTTTTTTCACCATTAGAACTAATAAGCATTACTTCTTTAGCAATAATATTTTGATTTATTGGATTGAATTGTTTTTTTTGAGAAGCTATGTTTAGTACCTAATTATGAATATAAAGCATAGGGGACATTCTTTATTTGTAGACAATAGTATTCTTTATATTTTGAAATCATGTTAAAAAAGCAATTTTAAACTAAATAGTATTTTTGGCAAATGTTTTATGGCTGTAAAAATGAATTTATCCATCTATTACTAATAAATTCAAAAACCTCTCTTCTATTCAGCCTGGATTCATGACCTTGCCAAAATTCAAAATAAAATGGTTTAAATGAATAACCACCCCAGTATTCAGGTCTTTTGTCTAAAGCTAAATTATTATTAAGAATTTCGTTATAATTTTTTACAAACGTGTCATATGAAATTGTTTTTTGGGATTGATCTGAAGCAATTGCAAGGGCATTTTTTTCTTTTGATCTATTTTTAAAATGTTTATTAGATTTATCTTTAGATGTTTTCTTAATAAAAGCTCTCATTCTAATTTGAACATCGATAGAACTCCAATAAAAAATTACTGAAACTTGATTATTTGATTTAAATTGTTTCGATTTTGGCCCAGAATAACTTGAGAAAAAAATCCATTCATTGTTTTCAATGTACTTTAAGTTTACAAATCTTGAATCAACAAATTTATTTTTACTATCATATGAACTAATACACATAGCTTCAATATTATTTTGATTCGCTTTTATTGCTTTTTTATAATAGTTTACAAATAATTCATAGGGTCTCGCTGAATTAATATCTTGAAATACAATCATTAAGTTAAGTGCCTCTAATTAAATATTTTTCAATTTCTAAGATCTTATTTATTTTAATAAAAAAATTCTTATTTTCTTTTATTTTATTATTTAATAGTAAATTAGTTTTTATACCAGCTGAAATTCCAGCATCGATATCTGAAATTTTATCACCTACAAGAATTGAATTATCTATATCTACTTCAAATTCACTGCATGCTTTTAGAATCATGCCAGGATTTGGTTTTCTGTTAAACGAATCTTTACGATATTTTCCCTCTCCATATTGAGGATGATCTGGACAAAAATATACCTTATCAATCTCTGCATTATTTTTTTCAAATTGTTCAAGCATCCAATTATTTAAAATATGGAACTCGTGTTCAGAATAAAGACCTCTTCCAATGCCAGCTTGGTTGGTAATTACAAATAGTAAATAATTATTTCTTTTTGCTTTTTTAGCAATATCAAAAATACCTTCAATAAATTCAAAATCAGATATTTTGTGCACATAATTTTTTTCAACATTAATAATGCCGTCTCTATCAAAAAAGATTGCAGGCTTGTTATTTTTCATCAAAAAAATTTTGTGCTTTATTAAAATCAGACGGTATTCCTATATCAATAAAAGAATTATTGCAAACGAATGCATTTAAAGTAATATTTTTTGACTCTATAGCATATGGAAAAAATTCTTCTTCTAAGGAGAATTTATCAAAAAAAGTATTTAAACCATCAAATAATGATATTGGAAAGATATAGCATCCGGTATTTATATAACCAGACTTATTTGCACCCATCTTAGGCTTAAAAGATTTGATAACATCATTTTTAAAAATAACTTCGCCATATCTTGATATATCATCAACTTTTTTGACAACAATTATTGGATTGTTTGTTTTTTTAAATTTATTTAGTAAAGTTCTATGATCGACATCTAGACAAGTATCACCATTTAAAATAAATACTTTTTTTGACTTTGCCATTTTGATTGATTGTTTAATTGCGCCCCCAGTTCCAAGTGGTTTATTTTCAATTGAATAATGTAATTTTAAATTTTTATAATTGCTTCCAAAATGTTTGATGATATTTTCAGACTTATAACCCACAGATAATATAACTCTCTTAAAACCATTTGAAATCAAAAGATCGAGTATTATTTCTAGAAAAGGAGTTCCATTAATTGGTGCCATTGGTTTCGGAACATCACTAATAATACTTCTAAGCCTTGTGCCTCGCCCACCAGCTAAGATTATTGCTTCCATTGTTATTTACCAAATATTTCTTTTTCAATTATTCCACAAATAATATGTCCGACTACAAGATGGCCCTCTTGAATCTTTGGTGTATCTATAGAGGGAATTTCAATTAAAAAATCACACAATTTATTCATAGAGCCTTTTCTGCTTCCAGTCATTCCAATTGAAACTATTTTATTATTTTTTGCTTCTTCAAGAGCCTTTAATATATTTGGAGACTCTCCTGAGGTAGAATATGCTAAAAAAATATCGCCTTCATTTCCTAAAGCCTGAATTTGTCTAGAAAATAAAGACTCATATCCATAATCGTTTCCAACTGCTGTGATTATGGACGTGTCCGTGGTTAGCGCAACAGCAGAAAGTCCTGGTCTATCAAATGCAAATCTACTCACCAATTCTCCTGCAATGTGTTGCGAGTCTGCTGCACTACCACCATTTCCTGCAAGTAAAATTTTATTTCCTTTTTTCAAAATTTCAACACATTTAAATGATGCTTTTTCAATTTCATCTATCAAAGATTCATCTTCAAGAATTTTATTTTGAACAGAAATAGATTCATTTAGTTGATCATATATATGGTTTTTCATGTTAAGTTTATCCTGTTGATTGTTTCTTCAATTGCATCTTCTATCTTAGATGGATGAATATTATAGTATTTTTTAATCTTTTCTGAATCTAGAACAGAATATGAAGGTCTTTTTGCTAAAGATTTATAATCTGAAGAACTTATGGGAATCAAATTAATGGGCACAGGTAGTTCATTTTTTTTTGCAAAACTGAAAATAATTTCAGCAAAAGAATACCAAGTTTCTCTCTGATCTCCAGAGAAATGTAATATTTGATTAAAATCTGATTCATCAACAGACTCTATAAGATTAATAATTGCATTTGCTATATCTATAGAATAGGTTGGGCACCCCTCTTGATCATTTATAACACTTACAGATTCGTTAGTTTTTGCAATATTTAGCATTGTCTTTAAAAAATTATTACCATAAGGTCCAAATACCCACGAAGTTCTCAAAATTAAAAACTTACACCCAGATTTTATAATATTGTTTTCGCCATGAAGTTTTGTTTTACCATAAAAATTTATAGGATTGGTTTTATCATTTTCTTTCATTGGTTTTTTATATCTTTCTGCCTCGCTTGAGCCAAATACATAATCAGTAGATATATGAAAAAGTGCTATATTATTTTGAAGACATATCTTTGATAGACCTACTAATACAGTATTATTTATTAGATTTGAATCATCATTTTTAATTTCAGAATCGTCAACATTAGTAAATGCAGTGCAATTTACAATAAATTCTGGTTTATTGATCTTAATTACTTCTTTAAGTTTTTGTAAATCACTAATGTCACACTCTTTTCTCGATAAAAAAATGAAATGATGGTTATAATTTGTCGAAACTTCTTTAATTGAGGACCCAACTTGTCCTTGAGAACCTAAAATAAGAATTCTCAAAGTTTTATTTCTCCCAGACTAAGCCCATTAGCATCTTTATTTGATAGAGTCGGGTCATCAGTGGGCCAATCTATGTTTAGTTTTGGATCATTCCAGATTATACAAACCTCATCTTCAGGATAGTATAGCTCCGAACATTTATATTCAAAATCTGCTTCATCCGACATTACTAAAAACCCATGTGCAAAACCTGGTGGTATCCATAATTGTTTTTTATTAACTTCATTTAAATATTCTGCATGCCAAAAACCAAAACTTGAAGAATTAGGTCTTAAGTCAACGGCAACATCAAAAACCTCACCAGAAACAACTCTTACTAATTTTCCTTGAGGCTTTTTTAACTGTAAGTGTAATCCTCTTAGTGTATTCTTATATGATTTTGAATGGTTATCTTGTACAAAAGTATTTGGAAAATTATTAATTTGCATATATTTGTTACTATTATAAGTCTCAAGGAAAAAGCCTCTTTCATCTTCAAAAATGTCAGGCTCAATTACAAAACAGTCGTTTAACTGTGTGTCAATTATTTTCATATTTGTTAATCACCTTTAAAAGATATTTAGAGTAACTGCTATTTTGAAACTTATGGAGTCCACACTTAACTTCACTAGATCTTATCCAGCCTTTAGAAAGAGCAGTTTCCTCTATGCAAGCTAACTTAATTCCCTGTAACTTTTCAACAGTATGAACAAATTGGCATGCCTCAAGCAAGGATTCATGAGTTCCAGTATCAAGCCAGGTAAATTCTTTATCAAGAATTGTTACATTCATTTTTTTCTTTTGAATATAAGCATTATTTACATCGGTTATTTCTAGCTCGCCTCTAGAAGACGGCTTAATATTTTTTGCAACATTTATTACTTCATTGTTATAAATATATAAGCCTGTAACAGCATAATTTGAAACAGTTTTTTTTGGTTTTTCTACAATGTTTACTACATTGTTGCTGCTATCAAACTCAATCACTCCAAATCTATTCGGATTTGCAACAGAATATCCAAAAATAGTAGCTCCATTATTTTTTTTCCAACATTCGTCAATTTTTCTACCTAAATTTTTACCATAAAAAATGTTATCTCCTAGTATCAAGGCTACTGAATCATCTCCAATAAAATCTTCACCAATAATAAAAGCTTCTGCCAAACCATTTGGTTTATCCTGTATTTTATACTTAATTGAAATCCCTAAAGCATTGCCATTCCCAAGAAGATTTTCATAAAGATGTATATGATCTTTTGAAGAAATTAACAAAATTTCATTAATATTTGCTTGTAATAAGATATCAAGTGGATAATAAATCATAGGTTTATCATATACAGGCAGAAGTTGTTTTGAGACGCTTTTGGTTGAGGGAAATAGTCTAGTTCCACTTCCTCCAGCTAATATAATTCCTTTCCTTTTATTC
>CESW01044302.1_pt1 | contig 13053 bp, 13 predicted proteins | sample 531171 | NCBI WGS metagenome assembly CESW01 (sample SAMEA2621859, study PRJEB7988) | marine metagenome | biome: marine biome (ENVO:00000447); feature: surface water layer (ENVO:00002042); material: "saline water (ENVO:00002010), including plankton (ENVO:xxxxxxxx)" | depth 5 m
ATTCTTATACCAAGCTTAATCTCATTATTTTTTTTATTATAAAAATAATCAAAAACAAAGATCTCTTTAATAAGATCATTTTTATAATTTAGAATAAAATTCTGTAAATTGCTGTATCCATTTAAATCTTTTATAGAAAAAGATAAATCTCTTATGGAGGATGGAAAGTTAGAAATTGGCTGATATTTTATAAAACTATCGTTACTTAATTTTTTTGAAGGTCTACATTTGTTTTCAATTCCATAGCCCTTTAAGTCATCTAATTCAATCTCCAGATATATAATTTGGTTTTTTGATTTAGAATCTAGATCTTCTCTTACAACGAGTTTTGGGTTAATTTCTATACTGATGGATAGGCTCTTAAAAAGATTAATTAAGTAGTCTTTATCAATTTTTTTTGAGAAATCAATATAGTTTTTTCCAACTCTACCGCTACAGATTATCCCTAATATCTTTTTCTTTTTTATCTTGCAGCTTGAAAAATAAACGTCAGATATTTCAAATAATTTTACTGAATCATGTTGTCTTTTTTCGTTATATAAAAGGTTATCAATTAAAGAATTTTCTAAATCAGTCCTTAGATACTCTCTGTTTGAATCTAATGGGTTGTCTACTTTGATTGAATTTGCTGCTCCATTCTTTGCGAAAGGATTATTGATAACCTCAAAAAAACCATGTTCTATTAAATGATTTTTAATATTTTGTTCCAACAATTTAGAGTCTTCACGATCATTTTCTGGCCTATAAATTTCTAACGGTGAAGACTGAATATTGTTATAACCCACAACTCTTGCAATCTCTTCTGCAATATCATTGATTGTTTTTGTATCTGGTCTATAAGAAGGTGGAAAAATTTTATTATCTTCAATATTGAAGCCGAGCTTGTAAAGATAATCTACGATTTCATTTTTATTAATGAAAGTACCCAATATTTGATTTAACTGCTTTTCATCAAAAGAAATAGGGTTTGAGGGAAATTCTGAATAATCTTTATTAAACATTTCTATATTCATAATATTTGCATGATTTTCAACAATTTTAATAAATCTTCTAAGTACTTTTTCATGGCAAAGAGGGTCGACACCCCTTTCGAATTTATGTGCGGCATCTGAATTAATATCATATTTAATTGATTTGCCAATAATAACTTCAGGATTAAAGTATGCGCATTCAACTATTACCGATTTTGTATCGCTTGAACAAGAAGTATCATTGCCACCCATTATCCCTGCCAAATTGATAACATTATCAGCTTGAAGAAATACGAGGTTTTCATCAATTAATTCTATCTTTTTACCTACTAAAGGTTCGAATTCATAATCCCCTTTAATCATTTCTAATGAGATTACATTGTTAATTTTCTTAGCATCATAACAATGAGTTGGTTGCCCCGTTTCATAAGAAATATAGTTTGAGATATCAGTGAAGAAATTATTTTTATTAATTTTTAAATCATCAAAATAATCTTGTAACAATCCCTCATAAGGTTTTATGTCTTCTTCAATATCTATTTTTAAAAAAGAGATATGAGGGCATGCTTTTGGAGCTTTATTTATAAAATCTAGCTCATAAGGTTTTATATCCCCAGCATATATTTGATTAGAAGGCGTAATATCAAAAAAAACAGCTAAATCTCTTAATAGACCATTAATAGATAAACAATCTCCTCTATTAGGTGTTAGCTCCATATCAAATATTTCCTTATGAATCTCATGCTCATGCCCTAATTGAAAAAATTTATTTGAAATTTCCTCAATACTGGGTTTGGATGGAATAAAATTAATTAAATGTTTGTATGCTACTTTCATTTAAATTGATTCAAAAAATCTAAATTTGATCTATAGAAATCTCTTATATCATTTACTCCATATTTAAGCATAGCAATTCTTTCAACTCCCAAACCAAATGCTAGACCACTATATGTTGTTGAATCTATTTTACAATTATCAAACACAACAGGATTAACAATACCGCAACCTAGAATTTCAAGCCATTTTCCGTTTTCAGATAAAATATCTACTTCAGCAGACGGTTCTGTAAATGGAAAGTATGAAGGACGGAATCTTATCTCAATGTCTTTTCCAAATAAATTATGCAGAATTTGATGAATTAGATCTTTTAAATTTGCAAAAGTAACATTTTTATCAACATAAATTCCCTCTACCTGATGGAACATAGGAAGATGAGTTGCATCATCATCTTTTCTGTAAACTTTTCCAGCAGAAGTAAATGCTAACGGAGGTTTACTTTCAAGCATGCTTCTTATTTGAACGGGTGAAGTATGGGTTCTTAAAACATTACTTTTATTTTCAACATAGAAGGTATCATGCATTTGTCTTGCAGGATGAGATTTTTTGATATTTAGCATATCAAAATTAAACTCTTCACTTTCGATTTCAGGTCCATCAACTTCATGAAAACCCATTTGAGCTAACATATTTATTAAATAATCTTTAACTTGATTTATAGGATGGAGTGAGCCTTTCACCTCTAAAATTAAAGGCGGCTCGATATTGTCTAAGTTAGACATTTGGGTATTATTTTACAGCTGTTTGAACGATTTTTTCAAAAGTAGATGAATCGCTTATGGCAAGATCAGAAAGAATTTTTCTATCAATTGCGATGTCTTTTTTAGTTAAGCCATCTATTAGTACTGAATAGGTGACACCTAGCTCTCTTGCGCCAGCATTAATTCTAGAAATCCATAAAGATCTAAAAGATCTTTTTCTATTTTTTCTATCTCTAAAAGCATACTGAAGAGATTTAATATTGGATTGCTTTGCTGTTTTAAATAATCTACTTCTAGCTCCGTAATGGCCTTTAGTTGCATTTAATACCTTCTTATGTTTTGCTCTAGCTATTACTGACTTTGTTACTCTTGGCATATTTGTTACCTTCTTATTAATGCAGAAGCCATCTTAAGAACAGTTCCTGTTAACTTGTTAAGGCCCCTGTTGTGTCTTTTTCTCTTCGTAGACTGTTTTGTTAGGATATGGTTTCTATTTGCACTTTTGCTTTTTACAGACAAACCAGTTTTCTTAAAGCGTTTTGCCGCTCCTGAATGTGTTTTAAGTTTATATCCCATAATATTTTTCTTAATATTTTAAATTAATTCTTCTTTTTTAGAGGAGATAGAACCATAAGCAGTTGGCGCCCTTCTAATGAAGGCTCTTGGTCAACCTGAGCAATATCAACTAACTCATCTCTTAATCTGTTTAGTAAATTGAGACCCATATCACTGTTTAAAATCTCTCTACCTCTAAAACGGACGCTTATTTTAGTCTTATCTCCGTCAAGAATAAAGCTTTTTATCTTTTTTAATTTTATATTGTAATCACCAACATCAGTAGAAGGTCTAAATTTAATCTCCTTAGTAGTATTTCTTTTAACTTTACCCTTTGATGATGAAATACTTTTCTTCTTATCAAAGAGATGTTTACCATAATCTAAAAGTTTGCAAACAACAGGATTTGCATCGGAGGGCGATACTTGAACCAAATCTAACGAGGCTGAATTCGCAGTATTAAGAGCTTCGCTAAATGGCAGGATCCCCACCTTCTCTCCATTAACTCCAATAAGCATGACTTCTTTCGCTCTTATTTTTTCATTAATAGGAGTAATATTTTTCTTTGACAAAGCTGTGAGAGTACCTATGAATTATAAGAGTATAAAATGTGAAACATTAAGGATTTAACAAGTAATTGGTTTTTGTGTTTTTAAGAGTGATTAATCTATTAAACTTCATGTTTACATGCATTCTATACTAAAAATTATATTTCGCAATATTTATGGCTGAAGAAATGAATGCTTCCAGATACCATCAATTTTATCAAAAACCTCTCTTTTATTTATTCTTGATTCATGTCCTGCCCAAAATTCAAAATAGTATGGTACAAATGAATAACCACCCCAATATTCGGGGCATTTTTTTAAATCATTGCTTACTAATGATCTATTATAGTTTTCTCTCACTTGACTATAAGAATCTATTTGCATTGATTGATTTGATGAAATGGCTAATGCATTTTTTTTCTCTGATCTATTAGAAAAATATTTTTGATTGAATTCCTTAGAAGTTTTTTTTATTAGAGCTTTCATTCTGATCTGAATATTAATACTAGACCAATATAATAATGCGCTTATTTGGTTATGAGTATTAAAAGCAGATGCTTTTGGAGAGTCATAATTACTAAAAAAAATAAACTCATCTTTTGAAATAAATTTAAGGTTTACATATCTAGAATCAACCTCATTTATCTCCTTGCTGTAAGAAGAAATTGAAATGGCCTCAATGCCCTTTTGACCTGCATCAACAGCCTGATCATATTTTTCTTTAAAAAGTTGATAAGGTGTTTCTTTATTTAAGTTATTAAATTTAACCATTGTATTAAAATTTTATATCAATTATAAACACCTAACTACTTTTCAAAAAACTTTAAAGACAAAATATATAAAAAATATTATTAACAATATAGCTTTATCAAAGCATATATATTTTTTCTATCTGAACATTCTTTTACAGCTTAGAACATCCTATACAAATAACTTTTTTATTTTCAATGTGCTTACACTTTTAATCTAGTAAATTTAAATGATATTTATTCTTTGAGAGCTGTAAAGTATTTACTCAATTGTTAAATATTGTAAAAAGGAACAACCATGTAAATTCGATCTGATTAGCATCTACATCACTATTTCAAATTAAAGATGAGGATTTATAAATATGAGCAGAGACTGGTCATATTGACTCACTAGCTGTTGTTCAAAAGCTGATTTAATTGAAGAAGTGGAGATTAAAAAAAATTGTTTTAATAAGATTATAAGAGTAGCAAACCTGCCAATTTAAGTCATGCAGATCAGTAATTTAGTATATAATTCGGTAGTTAGGTAACAATATTTTCCTTTCATTTTATTGACTCAATTGAAAAAAATATGAATACAAATGACTATTACAAAGCCCTCTAATTACTCCTCAAGTTACTACAGTTTTGAAGAATATAATTCGAAACAGCGAATGCTTACCTATTGGTATCAAATTAGGGAAATTCTTGCATTACGCCCAAAAAACGTCCTTGAAGTTGGAATAGGGACCGGACTGGTTACTTCATATTTACGACATGTTGGAATTCAAGTGACTACTTTTGATATCAATCCTGCCTTGGAGCCGGATATAGTTGGCTCTGTCCTTGAAATTAATGATAAAGTTATGAATAAATTTGATGTCGTCCTATGTGCACGTGTACTTCACCATTTGCCTTATGAGGATTTTCCGGATGCAATCAGAGCGTTGGCGAAGGTATCAAAAAGTAACGCCGTTGTGACTTTACCGAATGATGACTTCAGGATCTATTTTATGGCACGCTATACTTCTTCACCATTCTATTCAACATCAATACCTTTACCACTTTCTATTAAAAGACTAATGACTAACCAAGGCAATGTCTATAACAGTGATAATAAATACCGAAGTGGTCTTTGGAAAGTTGGTGAAAAATGGCAAACAAAAAATTCGAACGTTGAGGCTGAAATAGGCAAGATTTGGAGCATAGAGAAGTCTTATGCTATACCTGAAGATTCAGCCCATCAGGTTTTTGTTCTAAAAAAATGTTAAACAAATTTTTTTAAATAGCTACATCCAATGAAGAAATTTGATGTGCTTCTAACATACTCTTGGGTAAGAAGTAGCTATGCTGCACTTCGAAGCTTAAATCGCCTTGGTTTAAAAGTTGCCGTCGCTGATACAAGCAGAGTAGGCATGGGGCAGTGGTCTAGACTTTCACATTTTGCAGGTCGTTATTCATGTCCAATGACAAAGCCTAAATTATTCACTGAAGATGTTGAACAACTGCTGTGCAAGACTGGAGCAAATTTTTTGCTTCCAGGACATGATGAAACAGAAGTTCTGGCGGCGCATAGGGAGCTTATCCCCAAAAATATTATTCTTCCAATTGCATCTGCAAATAAGATAGCAAAGGCTAACGACAAAGCAATAATGGCAGAGCATGCTGATCGTCTTGGAATTCCTGTGCCAAAAGTAATCATATGGAACAAACTGGAAAATCTTGAAGAGATTCTGGACTTGGGAAATGCACCTTTTGTTGTCAAACTAAGACGAGGAAATGGTTCTAAAGGTGTTTTTTATCCTGAAACAAATAATGAAGTTGCTAACCTGTGTGCCAAATTATCTAAAGAATACTCTTTAAAAATTGACCGACTACCGATAGTTCAGGAAAAAGTGAATGGTGATGGCTGGGGAGTTTCATGTCTTTACTGGCATGGAGAACGCATTGCTAGTTTTACGCATCAACGATTACGTGAAAAAATCTCTACTGGAGGAACTAGTACTTTAAGAGTGTCTCGCAAAAACCCTATTTTAGAAGAGTATGCGCACGAACTATTAACCGATATGAAATGGCATGGACTGGCAATGATTGAATTTAAATACAACTCTAAAACCAACAAGGGCTGGTTTATAGAAGTTAACCCAAGGCTTTGGGGCTCAATACATCTAGCTATAGAATCTGGTGTTGACTTTCCTGGGCTCCTTTATACCTCAGCCATTTATGGGCCAGAAGCTGCAAGAAAAATGGTTAAGGAACAATGCGAGGGAATTATTGCGCGATGGTATCTAGGTGACGTCATCGTGGCAGCATCAGAATTTGCGCACTTAAGGCCTGCTAATGCGCTCAAACTATTAATGCCTGGCGGAGCAGATACCTACGATGATTGGTTTTGGGATGACCCAAGCGCTTTTATTGGAGAGCTCGCCAGCTATTTAAAGACATTTGCTAAGCATCGCAGCACTAACCCTGCAGAGGATGGAATGCTTGGCTGATTATTATGAATTTTGAAAAATAGGAAATCCTACATTGCAAAACGCATCTTCCTTTTTTCATTGCTTAGCTTCAAAAGATTATGCAAAGAAGGCACTAGCACAAGGATTTTACTACCATGAAATATTTACTTAACTGGATAGGGTAAACCAACCTTAGTCTTTCAAGCTATTAATCGCTAATTTAATGCCATCTCGCCAGTTAGAACGAGTTACATTAAAAAAGCAACTTTCTATCTTATTACAATCTAATACCGAATAGGCAGGCCGAGTTGCGAGTGTTGGAAAATCGCCTGTCTTAATTGATTTAACATAATTAGGGATTTTTAATCCCTGTGTTTCTGCTTCTAAAAAAATAGCAAGTGCGAATTCATACCAAGAACAAGGTTTATCACCACAGTAATGATATATGCCTGAAGATAAACCTTTTAAATCGAGGCAGGATAAAATAGAAACTATAGACTTTGCAATGTCCTGAGCATAAGTAGGGCAACCAATTTGGTCTTCCACGATACTGACTTCATCACGATTAGCGCTCAATTGCAGCATTGTTTTGAGAAAGTTGTTCCCATATTCACTAAACACCCATGCAGTACGAATAATCAAATATTTACATCCAGATGCTTCAATCGCCAACTCCCCTTTTAATTTTGAGTCTCCATAAATACCTTGAGGATTGGTTGGAAAATCTTCCTTATAGGGAACTTTAGAATTACCATCAAAAACATAATCAGTTGATATATGAATTAAATAACAATCAATTTGATTACATATGGTAGCAATATTAGCCATTGCAAGATGATTTACAAGATAGGCAATTTGATGTTCTTGTTCAGCCTTATCAACTGCTGTATAAGCGGTTGCATTGATTACAATATCCGGTGAGATTTCTAATATCTGAAACTTTGTTAATTCAAAATCACCGATATCAATTTGCCCACGCGAGGTAAAAACAACATCGAAGTCTGAAGTATCTAGCTGATCAATGAGACATTGTCCAAGCTGCCCATTACCTCCAAGAACCAGTATTTTCATGTAAAAATATCAACTAATCGTTTGGCGTTTTCGTCTTTAGTCGACAGGACTGGATTCTTGATTGGCCAAGGTATATTTAAATCTGGGTCACTCCATAAAATGCAACCTTCATCGCTAGAATCATAATAATCAGTGCATTTATACTCAAAGTCAGCAGTATCAGACAGCACTACAAAACCATGTGCAAAACCTGGTGGCACCCAAAACTGCTTTTTATTATCTTCAGTCAAAATAACGCTCTCCCATTCACCGAATGTTGCCGACTCTTTACGGATATCTACAGCTACATCATACACTTCACCACGGACAACACGAACTAACTTTCCCTGTGGTTTAGTCTTCTGAAAATGCAAGCCTCTAAGAACGCCTCTAACTGATCTGGAATGGTTATCTTGAACAAACGACAAATTAATGCCGGCTTCCTGCTTATATCTAAAAACCTGAAATGTTTCTAGGAAAAACCCCCTATCATCACCAAATACACTCGGTTCAATGATTACACAATCTTTGAGTTTTGTATGGCTAATCTTCATTTGTAATCATCTGCTATCTTAGAAAGATACTCACCATATCTAGTTTTCTTGAACTTTTCGACCTGTAGCATTAGAGCATCATATGAGATCCAGTCATTATGAAATGCAATTTCTTCCAGGCATGCCACTTTTAAACCTTGACGATGTTCGACTGTTTGAACGAATTGACCAGCCTCAAGAAGGGAATCATGAGTACCAGTATCTAACCAAGCAAAACCTCGACCTAGCAACTCTACCTTCAAATCCCCTTTAGCTTGATAGGCCTTGTTGATGTCAGTAATTTCAAGCTCGCCTCTGGACGACGGCGTAATACTTTTGGCAATTTCAACAACATTATTATCGTAGAAATAAAGTCCAGTTACAGCATAGTTAGATTTTGCAACGCTCGGTTTTTCCTCAATACTTAGAACATTGCCTTTGCTATCAAATTCAACAACGCCAAAGCGCTCAGGATCTATTACATGATAACCAAAAACAGTTGCTCCTTTTTCTCGAGAGGTAGCAATTTTTAAACTATCAGTAAAATGCTGACCGTAAAAAATATTATCACCAAGCACTAAGGCTACATTATGTTCACTAATAAAACTTTCACCAATAATAAAAGCTTGGGCGAGTCCATCAGGATTTGGCTGAATAGCATAGTCAAAGCAAACACCTATATGAGAGCCATCACCTAGTAGACGTTGGTAACCTGACATATCTTCGGGTGTCGAAATAATGAGAATATCTTTGATGCCAGCTAACATCAAAACAGAAATTGGATAGTAAATCATAGGCTTGTCATATATAGGTAGCAATTGTTTCGATACTCCCATTGTTATTGGGTGGAGTCGACTACCAGAGCCTCCAGCTAATATAATTCCTTTGTATTTAGATGTCATAATCTGCTCCTGTTCTTTCAATTAGATATATGCCTCAAAGTAGGCGCTCCCACCATGACGGGTTATTTAAATACCACTGAACTGTTTTGCGCAATCCTGTTTCAAACGTTTCCTCTGGTACCCAACCCAGTTCACGTTCAATCTTTGAAGCATCAATAGCATATCGAGTATCATGACCTGGACGATCTTTAACGAAGGTTATTAAATCACTATACTTATTTATACCTGAAGACTTATTTGGAGCGAGTTCTTCAAGAATATCACAAATGGTCTGAACAACTTCAAGATTAGTTTTTTCGTTGTGACCACCAATATTATAAGTCTCACCGACTTTGCCCTCAGTGACAACCTTCATTAAAGCTTTTGCATGGTCTTCAACATACAACCAATCACGAATTTGTAAACCATTCCCGTAAATTGGTAAAGGTTTACCATGAATAGCATTAAGGATTATGTGGGGAATAAGTTTTTCTGGAAAATGGTATGGTCCATAATTATTTGAGCAATTAGTAATAATAACTGGCAAGCCATAGGTACGACCCCAAGCCCTAACTAAATGATCAGAGGCCGCTTTACTTGCAGAATAAGGTGATGATGGTGAATATTTAGTTTCTTCAGTAAACATATCATTTGTAAATGCCAAGTCACCATATACTTCATCTGTAGATATGTGATGAAAGCGGAACGATTGTTTCTCATTATCATTTAATTCACCAAAATATTGTCTCGAAGCCTCTAATAAATTAAAAGTTCCATTCACATTAGTTTTAATAAACATCCTTGGTCCATCTATGGACCGGTCAACATGGCTCTCAGCAGCTAAATGCATTACTTTATTGGGTTGGTGTTCAGAAAACACCCGAACCATAGAATGCATATCACAAATATCTGCTTGCTCAAAGTTATAAAGAGGATTTTGAGCGACTTCACCAACAGACTCTAGATTTCCTGCATAAGTAAGTTTATCAATATTTATAACCGAATATTTTAAGTCTCTAACTAAATGCCTAATAAGAGCTGATCCAATAAATCCTGCGCCTCCTGTGATTAATATTTTCATATTTTAAATTACCAAAAAATAATATTATATGTATGCTCCAAAACATATAATCTGAAGTTCATTAGATGCCAACCCTGTTATCTAAAATCTCAAACTCTGATTTTGACATATAACCCTTATAAAATAATCAAATTATGCATTTTTCAAAGGAAATATTTACTACTTTTTAATACTATCATCTCTAGAACTAGATATCTCTTGTGGAATTCTTGGTATAAGATTTAAAAATCTAAACATATCAAAGTTCTTATTCACTACAACTATTATGGTAAAAAATATTATCTTAAAGTACAGAATTAGGGATCTATTCTCAATATACCAGACTTCCAGCTTCTCTTTATATGGCGATATTACAAGTTTGTAAAAACTGGCTGCATCATCTCTATGAGAATAATATGACTCTTCATCTCTCAGCACTAAAGAACCAATACCTGTTAAACCAGGTTGAATTGACCTAATTTTAGCGGAAGCCTCGATACTATAAAATAATTCGCCCTCAGGTACTAGGGGACGCGGCCCAACAATACTCATGTCACCTTTTAAGATATTTATAAGTTGAGGTAGTTCATTTAGCTTTGATTTTCTAAGCATACCTCCAATAGGTAAAACTCTAGGATCATTTTTAAGAGTAATAGTACCGCCCAAAAGTTCACTATTTTTAAGCATAGTAGCGAATTTATATATGTAAAAGTCTTTTCCTTGACGGCCTATACGTTTTTGTTTGTAAAAAACTTCGCCCTCACCAGTAATACGAAGTAATAACACTATTACTAAAAAAATGGGAGAAAGCCCGACTATAGCTAATAAAGAAAAAAATATATCAAAAAATCTTTGCATGGCTTACATTTTACCATCTAGATATTTTCCAGTTTCTTTATGATTAAAATCTGGTATTAATTCATTAAACAGATCAACCAACAAGCTTTTATCCCAAGAATTATTAGCCCGAATATCAGCAATATTTTTTAAGAAATAATCTAAGTGATCTGAATTATAATTAGCCGAATTTTTAATTACTCCAAGATTGGAAAATTTATCCATATCTAATATTTCATTGTCAGTGAAAAATTCCTCAAAATCTTTTTCGCCGGATGTATCAGACTTGAAGAAATAACAGGGCCAGCGATTAGAAGCTATTAATTTAGCTGCGCAGTCGCGAGCTTCATTCTCTGTTTCACACTCATAAACTTCATAACCTAAAGTTTTAACATAACGCTCTGCAATATCTGAGAAAGTAGTGAGATGAAGTTGCTCGCTAAGCTTAGGAAAGAAAATGTCTCTATTTTCACCTAATAAACAAGACATAAGACACAACTCGCCAGACTCTTGAGGGGTAACAAAATAACGAAGAACGTCATTTGGTGCCGAGATAGGCTGCTGTTTAGCAAACCGTTGATTGAATCCATGTAAGAGGGAACCATCAGAGAAGGCGACGTTTGCAAACCTTGCCATAGAAATTATCATCTTCTCACTTTCTCGCATTAAGAACATCTCCATAATACGTTTACTTGCACCCATCATATTGACAGGATTAGCAGCTTTATCAGTAGATACACAGAAATATTTTTTTGCTCCATGCTCCTTTGCCAGCTTTAGTGTTTTAATTGTGTTTAATACATTGACCTCAATTAGTCGCATTAGTGTAAAAGGATCTTTTTCACTACGAACATGTTTTAATGCAGAAAGATTTAATACATAATCATAGCCTCCACTAGACTGCATAAGAAATTCAAACTCTCTACTTCCACAATCAATTGCAAACGTACGAAAATCACCATCAATATACCCAAGGGTACTTCGTATATCTCGAACAAGCTCAACCATATTATTTTCACTAATATCAACAACATGAAGCGCAATTGGATTTCTTTTAAATATCTCTCGAGTTACTGCCTGACCGATTGATCCCGCTCCGCCAATCACCATAAATCTGCTACGAGAAACAAGCTCAGCCATTTCTTGGTGAAGAATAGCAATATCAGTTTCAAACAATGCATGTGTCCTACCTATCAATTTTAAAATATTCAAAGTTTCAATCCTTGGAAAAATCTAATAGCCATCCCTCAGGAACGCTTGAAGGAATATTAACTACATGATTCACGAGCCACTTAGAATTTACAAGGCTGTCATTTTGACAATCCTTAAACATCGAAAGTTCAGACATTAATTGCCAAATAGGTCGTGTCATCACGCCTTTTTCATTAGTGGTAGTAAGAAACTTATCTCTGTCTTCTGTTGAGTCCAGTATTATTGCATTCAACCAGTGGTTTGCGCTATTTGAACCTTCAGCAAGTACAAACTTTACATCATATGCATTAAAAAAATTATTCCATTTGGAAGCTATATCAGACTTTATAGTAAGAAATTCTTCTAGGCGCTCCATTTGAGCACATCCTAAAGCGGCATTTAAATTGGGCATACGGTAATTATATCCAATCTCATCATGTATAAATTCATATGGGTGAGGAACCTTGGCGGTAGTAGTAATATGTTTAGCCTGTATAGCTAGCTCTTGATCATCCGTAATAAGCATGCCGCCTCCACCAGTCGTAATGACCTTATTACCATTAAAGCTTAATGCTGCCATCTTTCCAAAAGTGCCAGTGTGCCTGCCGGCTACAAAACTCCCAAGTGATTCCGCCGCATCTTCAATTAGCGCAATCCCCCAGTCATCACAAATGCTAACTATTTCCTCTATTCGACATGGAAACC
>CESW01001617.1_pt1 | contig 13035 bp, 28 predicted proteins | sample 531171 | NCBI WGS metagenome assembly CESW01 (sample SAMEA2621859, study PRJEB7988) | marine metagenome | biome: marine biome (ENVO:00000447); feature: surface water layer (ENVO:00002042); material: "saline water (ENVO:00002010), including plankton (ENVO:xxxxxxxx)" | depth 5 m
CCAACCTACATGATGCCGTCAAACATTCCATACGAATACAAGATGAAAATACTAGAAGACATCAAACATTTAAAAAAATATGATCTTTCATCAAACATCAGAGACTTCTTAGAAAAGAGTGAAAGATATCTAGAAAGTATAGCCAACGAAGATCCTGACATGAATAATCTAAAAGCATTCTTCTTAATCAATATGAAACAAGACAAGTTAAGAAAACAGAATATATTTGATATAAACTACACCAAAGACATCTACAAAAAAATAAACAAGGAGTAATAAATGATAGACTTAAACAAATACAAAGAATTCGTACGAGCAGTGACATCAGATGAAAGTAATGATTGGAGTTTCACCCAAGCACGTTTACACGAGCTGAATGATGATGTCAACATATCTTTGCTATTGACAGGTGGCATAGGACTATCAAGTGAATCAGGAGAATTTAATGAGATTGTTAAGAAGTGTGTATTCCAAGGCAAGCCAATGGATGAAGAAACAAAATTTCATGCCAAGAGAGAGCTGGGTGATATTATGTGGTACTGGATTAGTTCTTGTCGTGCTTTGGGTCTGGATCCCAACGAAGTGATTGAAGAGAATATCAATAAGTTAAAGAAACGTTATCCTGGTGGTGAGTTCGATGCTCATTACAGTGAGAACAGAAAAGAAGGTGACCTTTAGTCCCAAAGAACCATTTTGAATTGTTCTTTTTCTATTCCAAAGAAATTAGTTTTCCATTCGCTCTGTTCGAAGAAACCTAAATGATGCCATTCATCTTTTCTTTTTAATATTTCTAAGGCACTCTCTTGCCAGTCTATACTGACTAGAAACTTGTCCATCATTTCTTTCTTCGACTGTATTTCTTCATAGCTAAATGAATCCCATTCCCAATGTAACACTTCAAACACATTCTTATCACGATCAACGTAATCAATAGAAAAGTCTAATCCCCATTTGGGTCTCATCTGTATGACTTTGTAGATATGATTGTTACCTCGAGCCCAAGATTCCAATTGCGTTAGTGCATCACCTTTGTAACCTTTTCTCTCAAACATCACTGCATGATTTATATGAGCACCTGTGCTTGGCTTGTCATCAGTGAACCAATCCTTCCTTATCACAACGTGTCTATCATCTCTGTGTTCTAAAAGGTCAACTCCATTTGCCGTAGCAAAGAGTTGTTCTAGTTTGCAAAGATCATAACCATTTTGATCAAAAAGTTCTAACCATCTGATGGAGGGTGTTTCGAATCTTGACTTTACTTTTTCAGTCCAGTAAGGGTTACTGTCAAATTTTTCATTAGTCAGTCTTACTCTCATCATCAAACCCTTTTAAAAAATTCTTTGTATTGGTTGTAACAACATTTCTCAGTCGTTCAATATCTACATACATTTCAACTTCTTTGGTATTATCCCAGAGCTTTGCGATTTTCTGATGATCTATAACTGCAACGTTTGGCACGATGCCACGGATTTCTTGGTTGTTAAGGATTCTTTCCGTACCGTCTTTATATATTACTTTAATTCCTGAAAGGAAGTTGACAGGTATCTCATGAGGAAAAATCTCAGAGAGTAACCTGTCAAACTCTTGATGTTCGTGTTCCGACTTATCGGCTTTAAATTTTCGCATTCTCAGTACTACCTTCATTACTATTTAGTAAAGGTGATACTGGTGCATTCTTCTTAGGTCTTCCTCTAGGACGTTTTGTTTCATCATTTATCCCAGGGACTATACTTTCAGCTTCTGCTCTTTTCTTTCTAGCATCTTCTTCAAGAAGTTGTGCTTGAATGATCAAGTTTCTTGCTTGACCTGTTTTTTCTTCTTCAGCTGATAACTTTCTACTATAGTCACTTGGCCTATCTGTCGTATCTTCTTCTGGTAGATCAAGATTGCCTAGTCTCTCATTGTTCTCTGCTAGGCTTGTCGTTTGACCTGGATTAGAACTTAATACTACAGACTCCGTAGAAACTTTTTTCAAATACTTTCTTGAGTGTAAAGTTTGTAAGATGTTTTCACCATCGAAGAACATCTTTCTGTTTAACACTTCATACAGATCTTCTGTTGCCTGTGCTTCAGTACTTTCAACTGCACTCATTAAACTATCATGATATCTATCTAGAAGAGTTTCTGTTTCTACAACAAGAGCACTGTTCTTATCGTCAGGTAGTTGTCTAAAAACAACCACGTACTTTCTTTTAGAAGAGTGATCATATCCTACGTGCTTAAGGTCAGTCATAATATTAACCTTCCTTTGCTTCTGATGATGTTGCTTCTGCCGGTGCTTCCGCTGGTGCTTCCGCTGGTGCTGGTGCTGGTGCTTCTGCTGGTGCTTCTGCTTTAGCTTTAGCTTCTTCATCTGCTTTTTGTTTTGCTATTGCACCTAAAAAGTTTCCTAGTTTGTCAGCAATAGAACCTACTTGAGTCAGTTCGTTGGCTCTGAAAGCCCCACGTTGACTTGCTAGATCAATTATATTCATAATCAATTGTAGGTCAGTTATTTGGATTCCAGTAGGCTGTTGGGCCTGTGGAGCCGAATCTTGAACCGGTGCATTTGCAACTGCGTCAGTTCCTTCTGTGCTTACTTCTGTCATGTTTTTCTCCTTCATTGTTTGTTATTAAAACACGTTTTAATTCTTAAAAGTATTTATGATAAAAAGATCTTTTATTCATAAACAAGCTGTATTTTAACGAAAATAAATGTAGAAGTCAAGCAACTTCTATTAAATTAGCAGGCCAATTTAGATATTTGTTCCAACTAGTAGTCTTTAAGTGAATTGGATAACGTTTTCTTTTGTTTTCTAGTTCATATATGTTAGGAATGTGTGGAACCTTTTTAGGACTTGTTATGGTGCTACCTTTGTCGTTATTACAAGTTTCGCAGGCTGTGACTATGTTAAGCCAGTTTGATTTGCCACCTCTAGACCTAGGTACTATGTGATCCAGTGTGCCTTCATTCATATCCACATGACAGTTACAATATTGACAGGTAAACAGATCTCGCAAGTGTACGTTGTATCTGCTGAACCTTGGCTTCTTGGCAAAGTTCATATACTCTCTCAACATCATGACACTAGGAACTTTCATCTTCGAACTAGGGCTGTGGATAACCCAGTCGTCATGATATTCTAAAACAGATGCTTTATTGAGCCATAGAAGTTTAACAGAGAGGTGCCAGTGTACCGCACTGAGTGGCATTACACTAATTGGTTTTCCATTTGAATTTAGTATCAGTGTGTCGGACATTTTAACTTATTTAATCTCTTTTAAAAATTAATAATAACATATTAGTTAAAGATTCCGTAAAAGGTTAAATACTTTTATGCAACGATCGATACTCATCATTACATTATTATTCTCACTTTTATTTTCATCTATATCATTTGCACAAGATGAAAAAATGAAATCGTTAAATGATTATCCAGATGACATAGCTTATCTTTCTGGTGTAACAACTTGCGGTGTAATCTATTTTAACTTAGGTCTATATCTCACAGTGACCAACACTGTCATAGATATGTTTGATCCACGTGTGAAGAGTGACGACATCACAGAAGCTAGAGAAACAATAATGAACCTTTGGAACGACTACAATATATTATTAGATGATAAAAGATATGAATTGAGTCAAAGAAATATTAATCCTGCAGAAGTCGAATACATAATCCAGAACGCCTCTGGACTGACAATCAATTTAATATCTCGTACAATGAGTCAGATGAGAGTCGATGAGACAGCCGTTCCAAAAGGAATCTTAAAAATGCTTGAGGAAACTGACAAGTGTGACGATCGTTATCTTCAAGAAATAAATTAAAAGTCTGATTCTTCTTTATCGTATATACAAGTTTGTCCGAATGGCGCCTTGATATCTCTATCGTGATTACTATGTACCACCCATAAAGTATCGCAATAATTAGGATCGCCCCAACTACCAAATGGATATCCATCTGTAAACACAACTAACTTCTTAGGGCTTACTCCATTGTGTTTCATCCATTTCCAATTTGCAGTAAATTCAGTACCACCAAATCCTGCAGGCTTGTAATCTGCAATATCTTTATCTCCAGTGAACAATTCAGGATTATGAACTTCTGTATCAAAACTCCAAACATAAATCTTGTAATCTGTATACTGACTCATTATACCATTTACTTCACTTAAGAAATCTTTCAACATTGAGTTGCTAATGGATCCTGAAGTATCAATCGCTACACAGATATCAATAGTGTTTTCATTTTGTAAGCCAGGAAGTATTGCATCAATGTCCCAACCTTTTCTACTTGGCTTCATCCAAGTAAAGTCATTCTTGATCACACTGGTTATCTGTTGGTCCAACATAGTTCTCCAATCCATCTTAGGATTAGTAATCTCTTTAATCATTCTCTCAACACCACCAGGAACATTACCAGCACCTGCCACTTGAGCGGCCTGTATCACTGCGTTCTTGATTTCATCTTTAAGTTGATCTCTTTCTTCCTTACTAATCTTAATAGGACCTTTCTTACCATCTTGGCTTTCATTACCTTGTCCTGATCCATCAGCATCACCATTCTTCTCTAGTTCTTCTAAGAGCTGATCAATGTGCATATCTAAAGTTTGCTTTTTATCTTTTTGATTAGCATATAGATCTTGATATATTTCATCTGTATAGTTTTCTTCATACCTTGGATCGTGTAGACCTACCTTTGGCATTCTACCTATGTTCTGCTTCTTAAGGTCATCATTGATTCTGTAATCACCTGCCATGTTCCAATATTGTGCGTCTCTTGTAGCACGTCTGTCAATGTGATCATAAACACAATGCATCACTTCATGTGCTATAATAAAATCTAATTCAGGATCATCAAATGCACCTAAAAAATTTCTATTGTAATATAAATGCTTACCATCAGTAGCCGCAGTAGGACACCAATCAGTTGCATCTTTAATTAAAAGCCTTGTTGCTAGATTGCCAAAGAAAGGGTGATTAAGAAGAAGTCTTACCCTACTCTGTACGATTCTTTTCTTTACTTCTTCTGAATCGTATTCTTTAATCTTGTCTTCTTTTTTGTTTGTTTGAAATGTCATATTAAGATCCTATCACTCCGAATACTGTAATTATGCCTATGAATCCAATAGCATATCCAACTCCGTATGCTAAAATAAGTCCTGTAAGTTTTTTTATCATCTGTTCTGCTCCTTCTATATTATAATAATAGCACAGAACAAGGATCTGTCAACCTCTAAAACACCTTGAAATATGGGTTATCTTTAGCCGTTCCATAGTTTAGGTTCTCATATACAGGCTTTTCTCTGTCCTTTTTAAGCTCTTCTATGGAGAAAATAGAACGCATAAGGGATCCAATCTTTTCCAAATCCCTTTTAGTCCCTGCATATATCTTGTCCCCACACATATAGCACCACGATTTAATGTTGGCACTACACCATTCTTCGTCTATATTCTCCTCTAGCTCGTCTGAATATGTGGTATTTTCTATGGACATCTCATAGTAAGGATATTGCTTTTTTAATGCTTCTTCAGATCTTAATATCTTACTGCTCATATATAAAGTCTCCTCTGTACTGTCCTAATGTTTCTTGAATGTCTTTGTAGTGTTTATACACTCTACGGTCGTCGTGTTTGTTTAATACTCTCATTTCTCCAAACACAGGATACCCATTTACACTCCTCGGCATAGCTTTACTCATTTCAGAATACATCATGGACATACCGCTATCCAACATCTCCTTCTTCTCCAATGGATTCAATAAAGCCCATACTAAAAACACACTGCTCAACATACAAGGATCTACTTGCCTGTTGCAGAATACTTTACCTGTGTAGATGTCATGGGCTATTCGCTTGAGCTCTTGCTCAGACCTGTTCTTAAGTTTAGAAGGCTTGTTTACTTTTTTAATTGTATAAAGTTTTGGCATCCAGTTTTTTATTTCTCATCAGTTGCAACTTGACATTTGTCCAATATGCAAACGCCCAACTGCTGATATCTTTGTTAGATAAAACCTTGTTGACATTGTCTAGGTGTTTATCTGTTCTTTGAGATAGTATTTCCATTTCATTATTCTTTAAACTAATCATGTTTCTTTATCTCCTTTAAGTACACTGAACATCTTTCTCTTTTCAATATTTTGTAACTTCTTATCGATCTTATCAATCTCAACATTGATCTTCTTGGCCATCTTCATTAGTGCATACTTCTCACCTAACAAGGACATTGTTTCTGAGTGTTCTTTTATATCACTTCTTCTTGGCATTTTTCTTTTCTTTCTTAAACTTAAACAAATCTTCAAACGTTCCTGTGGACAAAGAACTTGATATCTTGAGATTGTTTATGCTCTTACCTACCCTAGACAGCATAGCCGTAGCCACTTTATCACCTTTGAGTACATCAGACTTCTTTGCACAATACTTCGCAAAGTCTAATATCTCAGCTTCTAACTCTTCATACCACCATATACGAACATCATCTTCGCTGGCTTTAGAGTGTTTTACTTTTGGCTTATCTAGTACCACTGTCATTATCTATCTTTACTCCGTTCTTTGTATCAAGTATATAATGGAAGTTATATACTTTTGGTTTTACTTTCTTGATGTGTTCCATATGTGCCATGGCCGAATCTAACGTGTCAAACTCTGCAACAGGCAGTTCATCTTGTATTCTTGGTATGTACATCACTTGATAGTCTTTCATGTTCCTCCTCCTTTATTTCTAAATTATCTATACAATTACTACAGACTCTATCATCTTGCAATAAACGTAAAGTTAATTCTTCTTTTGTTTTATAACTTTTATCACTTATGTTTCTACAACTGCACACTATCATGGTTACGGTATATAGGGACCTTTTTCCCTTCTTTCCTTTTCTTCTTGTTCTCTTCTTTTTTTCTTTTCATTCCAGGCGATCACTAAACCAGCTATACTAAAACCTATGATGGTCACTGTCGTTCCAAACAAGAACATTCCCCAACCAAAACCAACCGTCATGCTCCTCCTACTTCGTTGATCCTGTTAGGACTGTTATCATCTTGATTCTGTTTTTTCAGCTCTTCGATCTCCTCGTTGAGTTCTTTAATTCTTTTATACAAGGTATACTTCTCTTTTACTTCTTCTTGTATCTGTTTCTTTAGTAGTTCTACTTCGTTCATTAGTACCTCTTCTTTCTTTTAAGTAAATATTCAGCCACCCTATAAATCCTGTGTAGGTTAGTGACACTTCCTTTCCAATACTTCTTCATCAAAGGTTGTGCAATCAATCTCACGGCCTTGCTTTTCTTTGATTCTTTTACTCCCCTTTCAAACACAGATCCTCCTGAAAGTTTTGCTTCTATCTCAAACTCGTCTAATCCTTTTGTCCTAATCATTCTTACCTACCGCCCATTCCTTTGCATCTTTCCATTTCTGTTCAACCGTTCTATCATCATTTCCTTGAACAGGAACTCTGTAAGAGTTGTCTGACCTTCCAATAACTTCGACTCCTTTTACGAACACGAAACTGAAAAACATCAACACCACAAATAATTTTACAATCCCCATACTACTTTACCCTGTTACCTCTTAATGCAAAAAACAAACCACCGCAGTATAACATAAGATGAAAATGTTCATGCAGTAAAACATATGTGATACTCTCTGGTTCCATGATTAATATTACTCCTGTCATGATTCCACATATCACTATGCCGCTGAATCTTGTTATCACATCACCTACACCTTCTTTGAGTGCTATTGTAAGTCCACCAAGAAGTAGACCTATACCTGAAAAAAGTTCTCCCCATGCAACAAAGAACCAAACTGACATCGGAAGACCGAATGCTTCTGCGTCTTCTAAAGTAACTGGTATCTTCTGTAAACCTTGTAATATAAAAACTATTGCAAGTGGTATCCTGATTAACCAATTGGCTCCTTTAAACTCCGGGATCTTTTTTAAGTATTGTTCCAATGTCATTGTGTTCCTCCACCTGGCTTCCTTGGATCTTGTTCTAAAATTTTAGGCGTTTTTAATTTCTTACCAATCACTTTTGCAACGTAAACAATGGTTGCTATCAGCAATGCAGATGACAACATGATGTACATCGTCTTATGGATGTTGTCAAACAACCACATCTCATAGTCTGATTGTGTTCTCACCATTATATTCCATACTAAGAATGCGAGTGCTTCATAGATCAAAATTGTTCTAAATAAATTGTTCATTATGCTGACCCCCATACATAAGCAATCAAGCCACCTATCATTATCATCCAGCTTGTGATTATCCAAGGTTCCTTGACAAGTTCTTTAGCGAATGTTTTTATCTTCTTAATCATTCGAACCACTTCCTTGTCCATATTAAAAAGCCGACACTGACAACCATCACTACTATTGCAGTTGGGTATGGAAATTTCCAACCACCAACAAATAATGCTATACCTCCAAATGTAACAGGCAATATTACTTTCAGACCTGCGAATAGTTCTTCTGGAAATATGTCCCAATGGGATTTTTTCTTTTTCATATATTATTCGTGTTCTCCACCCGGATCGTCCTTATCGAAATATACTTTGTAAGGATTACCTTTTTTATCTCTAGCTATCATAAAACCTCTAGTTCTACCTGCACTATGGTAACCATTAAATTGATAAGGATATTTTTTTCCAACATTGTGAAACTGTTTAAAAGTCCAATACATCGCGAATATAATGGCTAGGTGTCCTATAACTAAACCAGTCCAACCTTCTGCCATACCAGGTCCTATACCCCAGACGAATAAACTAAATGCTGTCGACCATACAAAACTCAGCACGGTCAATATTTGTAGTCTAACAGTTTTTGGTAAAGCCCTCAGATCGTTCCTGCTATCATCAAATAAGATTGTAGCGGCATCAATCATAAAGTTCTTTATACTTTCCATTCTTTCTTCTCCTCAATACTTCTTTTCTCTCTCATATATAGTATGGGTGGGAAACTCACTCTTTGTCGAACAGAGCAGAGAGAGGTGAGCAAGTTTCCCATCTGTTTACGCCTCCGTAATCAGTGAGCCGTATCTTTTATAGAACTCATCAAAGCATTTTAACTTCTTTGGTGAGAAAGGCAATTGATATGTTTTCAATGCAGTTCTGGCTCCTAGAACTACCATCTCAGTCTCAAAGTTATCCATCATAAACTTCAAGAACGCATCTGCCTGTTTGTGCCAAGATTCTAACTTCTTAGACTTCTGTGCTTTCTCACATAGGTCTTTAAGTTCGTAACACATCGAAGTTATCAAAGTGTACATGGCACTAATCTCTTTTGTATCAAGTTTCTTAACCTTACCATCAAGTATGTCTGTAGGGTTAGGTAACTTACTTGCAATCTTTCTGTGAGCTTGAAACTTCACAGCCAAACCTTCACCAACCGAACCTGCAATAAGATCAGTCATCTGTGTAGCATCTAAACTATCATCAATAACTTCAGAAACGAAACTCCAAGATCTTGGAGTAGCAAAACCTCTTGAACTGGAGTTAGGATCAAAATCATATAGATCCTGTTTCGCGAAAGTTAAGTAACCAACCACATCAGGGTGTACTGAATTCTTAGTTGCCCAAGTTAACCAGTCATCAAAATGAACTGTCATTTCAATGTGTATCATTCTATTTGCTAACGGACTAGGCATTCTAAAAGTAACACCTCTGTCTGTTTCTCTGTTACCAGCGGCCACAATAGATACGCCTTTTGGTAAATGATAGTTACCAATCCTTCTGTTAAGTATAAGCTGATAAGCCGCCGCCTGTACTGCCGGTGGTGCCGCATTCATCTCATCTAAGAAAAGGATAGCATTAGATTTAGGATCAGTTGGAAGATCAACTGGTGGTGCCCAATCCATGCAATTATTCTGCTTGTTGTAATATGGAATACCTCTAAGATCTGTAGGTTCCATTAAAAGTAATCTAAGATCGATTACCGGACGATTTTCGTCGTCACCTATTTGTTGAATTATATCGGACTTGCCAATACCTGGAGAACCCCATAACATCATAGGTCTCTTTAGTTTAAGTAGATGCTTGATCTCTGCTATTGCATCTGCTGGCCTTGTAGTCCTAACTTGTAGCTCTTGTCTAGCCATTTTGTACCTCTTTCTGCATTGTTTTTGTTTTACTCTATATTTTAATATTACTACAGATTACATATTTGTCAACCAGAAATATGCAGAAAAATACATTAAATTATATGGGTATTTAATGGCTGTTTTTAGTGGGTGTCAATATACCCGGAACCATACTAGACCCCGCTTAAAAGCCCTTAAAATGCGTCTAACAATGCTTATTTGAGCTGATTTACTGCTATGTTAACTATTTTCAGGTAATGTAGGTGGTTCTTGATATTTGTCATTTACCCATCTTGTCCTAGCCCAACTGTCCAGATCTCCATCATGTAATTTGAAATCCAGTACGTCCTTACCATTAAACAAAACCAGCTTCTTATTATCCAGATAATAAGGATAAGTGAGCTCTTCTTCTAGGTATTTTATATGAACATTCTTGACTTGGAATCCAGGCTTCAAAGGAATTGGATACATCTTGAACATGGCTTTCAATTCATACAATCCAGACTTGTTCAGTCTTAGGCTTTCCTTGCCACTATACTCATTGTGCCATATCATGGGAAGTTCGGGATCTTCGAAATAAGGAATGTCCTGATTGCTTCTTATAGCAGTCATTACTACTTTCTGTCTTTGTGATTGAAGTAACTTATTTACTTGGCTTCGCTTTAGTTTTTTTGTCATCACTACCTTCATCATCTATCTCGGTAATGATTTCACCTTGCGTCAATTTCACTACCTGAAAGTCTTTAGTACTGAATATTTTATTCAGTCTCTCTGATAGATTAAAAGCATGACCTGAGTTAGAAAAAGAAACTTTCTTATACTTCGGACCTGGGTAGTTGACTAGTGTGTTGAGGCTTCTCAGGTTGATAGGTTTGCCCTGATAGAAAACAGAGTATATCGCTTCTGCTTTTAGAACCTGTTCACTTTTATAGTTCTTCGGGTTCGTGTGTTCTAGTATTATTTCTGGTTTAGGTCTGCTCATATTTTAATTACTTTCTATACGAATATTTATCCTCGTTAGCATAAACAAGGGTTATTATACGTATGTAACTGCTACTTCTACGGTGCCCTGCGTTGATGTGCCCGGGTTGAAATATGCAGTTACGACTTGGTCACCACCTGTAGAATACTGGTGTCCTGGTTGAGCAGTGTAGGTTCCTGTGGACTGTAGATCAATCATGTCGTCTTCCATTAATCTATCTTGGTCTCCTGAGTCTCCTACTGTCAGTGTTGCATCTGCTGTATCAAAGGCACTTGTAACTTTGACAGTTACCAATGTTACTCTTGATCCATCACTCATTGTTCCTATGTTTGTGTTCGATGCTCCACCTGATTGGTTTAGTGTTATATTAATTGTGTTGGCATCTGTGTTAGCCGAATCTTCATCAGCAAGTATCTTCCATGCTCCACCACTGTAGACATAGAATCCATATTCGCCGTTGCCTGTGTCTATGACAAATACTGTATCACCTACAGTTGCCGACAAGGCATTTCTTGCCGTGATGTCATTTACAACCGTTGTTCCACCGCCACCTGCAACAATACCTTGTTCCACTGTTACTGCCAATGGTGGTCTTCCGTTGTGTACTGAAAATACTCCTAATGAGTTAAGTGGAGTACCATTAGTTTCATCTAATAATATTTCTCCACCGTCTGTTCTTGATATTTTTAAAAATGCACCCGAACTTGCACCTGTCGACAGAGCAAATCCTGTACCTGATGATGGCCCTGCTACTGGACTACCGTTGCCGTCATTTTGTACGTTCACGATAGTAATTGCACCACCTGTTGATTCTGTTAGTACGACATTTGTTCCTGACAGTGATGCCGTGATGTTTGTAGGACCTGCTGAATTGATATCTGCTACAATGTCAGCACCAATACCAACTGCGATACCATAAGTGGCCTGTCCTGATGTTGTTGTTGTAAAGTTTACTGTTGTTCCATTGATAGTAATCTGACCTCCTGGATAAACACCAACTAGTCCATAAGCCAAACTCTCCGTTGCCGTTGTTGCCGTTGTCGGAGAAGGTGAACTGGCCGCTGTTGCACCGTGTGTCGATGTAAGAGCGTTGATGTCTGAGATCACTTGAGTTAATGATGTTCCTGAGAATGTAACACTTGTCTCATTTATTTCTAATACCCAACCTGCTGTTACAGTTGGATCCAACTGAGTTCCTGTTATACTCGAAGTAATTGGATCAGCAATCTTTAAAAATTGTATCTTGCCTGAACTTGAGTTTGTTGTCAACCCACCTGCTGAGGAGTTATCTGTGTAAACAAAATCTCCTACCGATCCAGGTATCTCTGGTAAGAAATCAATAATTCTAGTATTAGGTCTCAACATAAACATATTTGATCCTAAACCATTTGTAACTGTACCTATTGTTTTATTTGCTGACGCTGAAGTTGTTTTTGCAAATCCTGAACTTGTAATTGATATCACATCACCTGAAGCAAAGTTATGTCCTGATTGTTCTAATACATAATGAAGTTGTGGATTCAGATATTGAAATCTTGAGTTGACGTTTAAGTAAAAGTCTCCAGACGTGATTGATAAAGGAACCGGATCCAACATCGGGTGACCATTTTCATTCAGTTGAAATATAACTGCGTAACCTGTACCAAATATACCGTTACCAGTTGATGCTCTAAACGTGTTATATCTTAACCAATCTTCTACAACCATCGTAACTGAAGTTGCTGACTTGGCTGATATCGAAACTATTCTTAGACAGGTACCTGTTGTTGCACCTGCAATCCAATCTCCTACTTGTACATCTAATCCGTTGTACTCAAAATCTTTTCTTGTTAAGTGTGAACCATGTACCTGAGCTGATATTGTACCTGTGATTTCCCATTGGTAGTATTTCGGTGAGGCTCCACCTGACCACCATCTATCACCTTGACCATCATTCTGATCCCATTGTGCGTGATTGTTGATTGAATTAACTTGTATGCTTAATACTTTAGCTGGTTT
>CESW01019362.1_pt1 | contig 13029 bp, 12 predicted proteins | sample 531171 | NCBI WGS metagenome assembly CESW01 (sample SAMEA2621859, study PRJEB7988) | marine metagenome | biome: marine biome (ENVO:00000447); feature: surface water layer (ENVO:00002042); material: "saline water (ENVO:00002010), including plankton (ENVO:xxxxxxxx)" | depth 5 m
TAATTTTAAAATTTTTTGTTCTCCAAGTGTTACCAGCATACCTGCTGTTAGACCTTTAAGATTAATTAATGAGTCCTCTAATCCTAAATCCTTAATTCTTTGAGAAATATCTTCTTGATCTTTTTGATAAAATTCCTTAGCCCTCTCTATTAACGCTTTTGCTGTTTCTTCTTCTATCCCCTCGATTTTTATTAAGCTTTCTGTTGAACTGTCTTTTATATCGTCAATTGTTGAAAAGCCTTCAGCAACTAATAATTGACCTAATGTTTCGTCTAATTCTAAATTTTTAACAAAGTTTTCAGTTTTTTCCTTAAATTCTAGTTGTCTTCTCTCAGAGTCTTCTTGGTCAGTCATAATGTTTATTTCATAATTTAATAACTTTGTTGCTAACCTTACATTTTGACCTCTTCTTCCTATAGCCTTACTTAAATTTTCCTCACTTAAAATAACATCAAGTTTTTTTCTCTCTGTATCAACATTAACTCTTTGTACTTCAGCTGGTGAAAGAGCATTAGAAACTAAAATGGCTGGATCGTCTGACCAGTTAACAATATCAATTTTTTCACCCTGAAGTTCGTTCACAACAGCTTGAACTCTAGATCCTCTCATACCAACACATGCACCTACAGGATCTAAAGAAGTGTCAACTGCTCTAACACAAATTTTTGCTCTACTCCCTGGATCTCTAGATGAAGATTTAATTTCTATTAACCCGTCATAAATTTCGGGTACTTCCTGGATGAAAAGTTTTTCCATAAATTTAGGGTGTGCTCTCGATAAAAAGATTTGTTGTCCTCTAGGTTCCTTTCTTACGTCATAACAATATGCTTTTATCCTATCACCTGCTTTAATATTTTCTCTAGGTATCAACTCATTTTTTTGGATAATTGACTCTGTTCTACCAAGATCAACTATCACATTTCCAAATTCTAGCCTTTTAACTATTCCACTTAAAATAGTGTCTTTTTTATCTATAAAATCATTAAACTGTCTTTCTCTTTCAGCTTCTCTAACATTGGAATTGATTACTTGTTTTGCTATTTGTGCTGCTATTCTTCCAAAATCAAATGATGGCAAGGGTTGTAAAATTTCATCACCAATTTTTTTATCTTTAAAGATTGCATTCAAATTTACAGCATCATCAAGTTTAATTTCTTTATTGGAATCTTGAGGATTTTCGCAAATAATTAACTTTCTAAAAATTTCAATATCACCATTTTCTCTATTGATTAAAACTTGTATTTCATTTTCCTGACCAAATTTTGACTTTGCTGCCTTTGCAATTCCCGTTTCCATTGAATTGATAATTAATTCTTTATCGATAGATTTTTCTAAAGCAACTGCTTCGGCTATTCGTAATAATTCTAATTTATCTGCTCTTTTATTTAACATATTTTATAAATTCCAAAAAAAAATGGGCTAAAGCCCATTTTGTAAATTCAGCAATTTATGATGAATATAGTAAAGTTTTGATTGAATTCAACTAATCTATTATGAAAAAACGCCAATTTTATTAGTTTTTTCCCATGAAAATGAGCCGTTATCTTCAGGTGTTCTTCCAAAATGGCCGTAAGCTGAGGTTTTTTCATAAATAGGTTTGTTCAAATTTAACATTTCTCTAATACCTTTTGGACTTAAATCGAAATTTTCTTCTATTTTTTCAACAACAAATTTATTTTTATCTAAATCATTGTCAAACAAATCAACATAAATAGATAATGGTTTAGAAACACCAATAGCATAAGCTAATTGAATTAAACATCTATCAGAAATTTTTGAAGCAACAATATTTTTTGCAATATATCTTGCTGCATAAGCTGCTGATCTATCAACTTTGGTAGGATCTTTTCCGGAAAAAGCTCCTCCACCATGAGGTGCTGCACCACCATAGGTATCAACTATAATTTTCCTACCTGTTAGTCCACAATCGCCATCTGGGCCACCAATTACAAAATTTCCAGTTGGATTAATATAAAATTCATCTTCATTAAAATCTGAAAGAAAATTTTTTGGTATAGATTTTAACATATAAGGTTTTAATAAATCTTTTACTTGATTTTGATTCACATCTGGTGAATGCTGAGAAGATATAACTACCGATTTAACCTTAAAAGGTTTTCCGTCTAAATATTCAAAAGTTACCTGGCTTTTAGAGTCTGGTTCAATATTTTTCAATTTTCCAGATTTTCTATCTTCTGCCATCAATCTTAAAATCTTATGAGAATAATGAATTGGTGCAGGCATCAATTCTTCTGTTTCATTACATGCAAAACCAAACATAATCCCTTGGTCACCAGCTCCTTCATCTTTATTCTCTGAAGAGTCTACACCCATTGCAATATCGGTTGATTGAGAATGTAGATGACTCTCAACTTTTGTTGCCTCTTTCCACGTAAAACCATCTTGATCATAACCAATATCTTTTATACAATTTCTAACCTTTTCAATTAGTACTTCTTTTTTAATTTGTGGTCCTCTAATTTCACCAGCTAAAACAACCTTATTGGTTGTTGTGAGAGTTTCACATGCCACTCTAGAGAATGGATCCTCAGTCAAATAACTATCAACCACCATATCTGAAATTCTGTCTGATACTTTGTCTGGGTGGCCTTCAGACACTGACTCACTAGTGAAAAGATAATTTTTCAGATTACTCATTTTTAATTTTATTAAATGAAAAAATTAAGAAAATATACAAGAAAATTAACAATCCAAAAACTTTATTACCGTATTTAGAAAATATTGTCGGTTGTATTTTTCTAATTTCTTTTAGATCTATGTATCCTGACTGACCATGGTCAATCTTTTGCTCTATAATTCCTATTGGATTTATTATTCCTGCAATCCCGTTATTTGAAGAGCGTAAAACATATTTTCCGCTTTCTATAGCCCTTAGAATGCTATGTTCAAAGTGTTGTTTGGGTCCTATCGATTGTCCAAACCATCCATCTTCTGAAATATTGATAATTAAATCAAAATTAGGTTTTTTGAATAATTTTCCTGAATAAATTATTTCATAACAAATAAGTGGTAAAATTTTTAATGAAAAATTATCTTCTTTAATTTCTATTATTTTTCTTTCTTTTCCTTTTGAGAAAGACTGATAATTATTTGTTAAAGATCTTAGACCGAAATTTTTAAGTATATTCTCTAAAGGTAAAAATTCACCAAACGGGACCAAATTTACTTTGTTATATGAGTTTAAAAGATTTAAGTTATTATCGTATATTGAAAAAGAATTATAATAATCTTTAGACCCGTTAATTTTTAACTGACTTTTTGTTCCTATTATAAAAAGATGATTCTCATTAAAATCTTGGTTAAATAACCTTTTATATTTATTTAATTCATCTTGATAAATATCAGGTACTATTGCCTCTGGCCAAATAAATATAATCTTTTCATCAATTTTGGAATTACTTATCTTAATTAGATCTTTTATAATTAGCGAAGAATTCTTGTTTGAATTGTACTTATCAAGAGTAATATTAGAACCAATGACCCTAATTTTATAATCATAGTTCCTTTTTATCAAACTTTTAAATGACTCTTTATAAGATAATCCAAATATAAAGAATATTATAAAAAGAAATACAAAAGCAATTCCTACGACTAAGTCTTTATTTGTTTTACTTAGCAAAATTATTACTGGACTTGTAAATAGCGATATACAAAGTAAATTTAGGCTATATGTCCCAATTATAGATATTACGCTTAATATTTCTAATTGTTTAGAAAGACTATAAATTATAAGATTCCATGGAAATCCAGTTAATATTGTACCTCTTATAAATTCTACAACACCAAAAATTAGGGAAAAAATTAAAAATGAACTAATAATGTTTTTTTGTTTACATAAAATAAAAAAATAAGAAATTAAACCATAAAATATACCTAAAAAAGCAGGTATTAAAAATAAAGTAAATGGAATCAAATGTTTAAAATTTTCATCAAAAGTTAAAGAAATTGATATCCAATATAAACTAATCGCAAAAAAGCCAAAGCCAAACAACCACCCATAAAAAAAGAAAAGACTTTTACTATTATGTTCATTTGATTTTTTAATTAAAAAAAAAAAAAATAAACTAAACGTAAAGAAATTTAAAATAAAAAAATTAAATGGTGGTAAACTTAATGAGGTTACTATTCCTAAAAATATTAGGAGTATCAATTCTAAATATATTTTCTTAATCAACTTAATTTAATTTTGAAATAACTGATTTATAAATTAGATGTTCTTCCTTAAGCATTTTTTTATAATCATTATCTTTGATATGATTAAAACCAATTAAATGAAGAAAACCGTGAATGAAGATTTTGATTAATTTTTTTTTAAAAAACTTCAAATCTTGTGACTTTGGTTGATCAATAAAATTATAATTTATTATAATGTCACCAATATAAGTCTTTTTTGATATTTTCATTTTTTTATTTAATGGGAATGATAAGATATCTGTTGATTTATTTTTATTTCTAAAATCTTTGTTTAATTTTTTGATATTTTTATCATTAGATAACAACAAGGTAAAACTTACTTTTTTATTCAAAAATTTATATTTTTTTGGAAAAGAATTGCAAACTTTATTGAAAAATAACTCTTTTTTTCTAAGTTTTTTTGACCAAGCCTTCTCGTTGGAGAAGACATTTATATTAATCATTTTGAGAATATACTTTTACTATTTTTGATACAAGTGGATGTCTAACTACGTCAGAATGATCAAAATCCACAATTGATATTTCATTTAAATGACCCAATAATTCTTTAGATCTAACTAGCCCAGACATACTTTTATTAGGCAAATCTATTTGGGTTGGATCACCATTTACTACAATTTTTGAATTTTCACCTAAGCGTGTGAGAAACATTTTGATTTGGGTATCGGTTGCATTTTGTGCTTCATCTAAAATAGCAAAAGAGTTCTTTAGTGTTCTTCCTCTCATAAAAGCTAATGGAGCAATTTCTATGTCCCCAATTTCTATCATTCTTTGAATTTTTTCAAAATCAAATAAGTCATAAAGTGAGTCATATAAAGGTCTTAAATATGGGTCAACTTTCTCTTTCATATCACCTGGTAAAAAACCTAAACGTTCGCCAGCTTCCACTGCGGGTCTAGACAAAATTATTCTTTCAATTTTTTTTTCTAATAACATAGTAAGGCCTACCGCTACTGCAAGGAAAGTTTTGCCTGTTCCAGCTGGACCTGCTGAAATTATAATATCGCTTTGTCTCAAAGCCCTAACATATTCTTTTTGTTTTTCAGATCTTGGAATAATAGATTTTTTTGGCGTCTTAATGATATCTGTTACATTATTATTTTTTACTTTTTCATTAATCATAAATTTGTCCAATGATGAGAATATATCCTTATCCTCAATACTTCCATTATTAATAAACTGGTTTGCCAAAAACTGAATAGCATTTTTTAATAATTCATTATTTTTTGGATCAGACTTAATTAATATTGAATTACCTCTAGAATATAAGTTTGATTTAGTAATTTCCTCTAATTTGTTTAAATTTTTATTAAACTCTCCAACTACCCCCATCAATAAATCATTATTATGAAATATAACACTTATTGAATTATTTTCTGAATAAACAAATTTTAATGATGAATTAATATTTTTTTTTATTACGTTACTCAATACTATGCTACCTTTTGATCTAAATTATCGATTTTTTCACCATATAATGTACTTCTATTAGATTTTTTAATTTTTACAGGAATAATTTTGCCAATATCATCTCTTTCGCCATTAAATATAACTGACGTCATATATTCCGAACGTCCAAAAACCATTCTTTTTTCTTTAGTTAGGTTTTCTACCAAAACATTTAAAACTTTGTTTTCTAAAGATTTATTAATATTTATTTGGTTTTCATATAGTTTATTTTGGATTATCTTTAGTCTTTCAGACAAAATTTTTTTATCTATCATTTTTAATTTTTCAGCTTTTGTTCCTGGTCTAGGACTAAATATAAAAGAATATGAATTTATAAAACTAATCTTATTAATAAGATCAAAAGTATCTCTAAAGTCGGACTCTTCTTCACCTGGGTAACCTATAATAAAATCACTTGAAAACATAATTTTTGGATTAATTTCAATCAGTTTATCAAATACTCTTAGATATTCCTCAACCGTATGTTTTCTATTCATTAGATTTAAGATTTTGTTAGAACCACTTTGAATAGGAAGATGAACTAAGGGCATCAATTTTTTTGTTTCTTTATAAACATCTATTAAATCACTCGTCATATCTTTAGGGTGAGAGGTAGTGTATCTTATTCTTTCAATTTCAGGAAATTTTTCAATTTCTAATATCAAATTAGATAATCTTTTATTACCACTCTTGTAAGCATTAACATTTTGACCTAATAAAATTATTTCTTTTACACCATTATCAACTAAATTTTTGGTTTCGTTCACAATCTGACTAAATGGTCTAGAATATTCTGGTCCTCTAGTATATGGAACAACACAAAAGCTACAAAATTTATTACAACCTTCTTGCACAGTCAAAAATGATGAGATCTTACTTGAATTATTTTTTATTTTACTCAAATAGTTAAATTTAGTATCTGTGTCAAATTCTGTTTCATCAATTTTTTTTCTTTTATTAATATGATTTAATATTGAACTATTAATTTTATGATATGACTGCGGACCAATTATTAAATCAATATAAGGTTCTCTTTTGATCATTTCTTCATTTTCTGCTTGAGCAACACAGCCAGTAATAATTACTATCGGTTTTTGTTTTGCTCTAAAAATTTTTTTTACTCTTCCTATTTCGTGATAAACTTTTTCTTTTGCTTTGTCTCTTATATGACATGTGTTAAGTAAATAACAATTTGCATCCTCATAATTTTCTGTTTTTTGGAAACCAATTTTTTTAATTATATCAAAAATTCTCTTAGAGTCATATTCATTCATTTGACACCCAAAAGTTTTAATAAATATTTTTTGGCTCATTTTTTAGGATCTTTTTTAATCCCATATAATTCCAATTTATGATCTACTAATTTATAACCGTATTTTTCAGCAACTTTTCTTTGAAGAGTTTCTATTTCTTCATCAACAAATTCTATGATTTCTCCTGTTTTAACATCAATCAAATGATCGTGGTGACTCTCTTGAATTTGTTCATACCTTGCTTTACCTGCTTTAAAATCATGTTTAATCAATATACCTGCTTCCTCGAGAATTTTTACAGTTCTATAAACAGTGGCTATACTTATCTTGGGGTCTATTTTAGATATTCTACTATAAAGTTCATCTACATCAGGATGATCTGACTCTCCATAAGTTTCTTTTGATTCAGAAAGTACTTTTACAATTATTCTTCTCTGATCAGTAAGTTTTACACCTTTAGCTAAACATTTTTTTTCAATTATATCTGACATATTTAATTTTAACTTATGTAAATAGGTTTAATCAAATTCTTTTTAATTTTAAATTTGTCGCATAAATTGGGAATATTTTCATATTCAAATTTTTTTACATTAATGAAATCATCTAAACTGTAACAATAATAATCAATTTTTTTCACCAAATGGATTGCTTTTATTGTGGATATAGAGTTTCTAATTCCTGCAAAACTACCTGGTCCTCTATTGATATAAATTTTTGAAATGTCATTTATTTTTAAGTTTTTTGAATTTAAAAAATCATTTATTAAGGTTATCATTTTTTCAAAATTAATTTTAGTATTTTCATGTGAAATATAATAGTTAATATCATTGTTTATGACCATAAAAAAAATTTTATCTTTTGCAGCGTCAATAATAAGTTTTTTCATTTTACAAATATATTTTATAACTAATTCTAATTCAGAAGAAAATAATAGTAAATATTTTTCAAACGATAGTGGTGTACTTTCTTTAATGTATCATAGATTTAATGAAAATAGGTATCCATCTACAAATATTAAAATGAATATCTTCAAAGAACAAATGGAAATAATTAAAAATAATGACTATCAATTTTATAATCCAAAATTTTTTGTTAATGAATTTAGTATACCAAAAGAAAGAAAGAAAATATTAATAACTATTGATGATGGATTTAAATCTTTTTATGATGAAGCATGGCCATATTTAAAGAAAAATAAAATACCATTTATTCTTTTTATATCTACAGAACCTGTGGGAAAAAATGGTTATATGAATTGGGATGAAATAAAAGAGATAGAAAGATCAGACCATGCATTAATAGGACATCATTCTCATACACATGAATATTTAATTGATATGAGTGATTCTAATTTTATTAATGACATAGAAACTGCTTCAAAAATTTTTAAAAAAAAGCTAGGATATAATCCTAAAATTTTTTCATATCCTTTCGGTGAGTATTCTAAATTTATGAAGGACTATATTTCCAAAAATTTTGAAATTGCATTTGGTCAACATTCTGGAATTATTGATGTTAATAAGGACAAATTTGAATTACCTAGATTTCCGATAAATGAAAAGTATGGTGATTTAAAAAGATTTAATGCATTAATTAATTACGCTCCATTAGAATACAAAAGTTTAAAACCAGAAGAAAAAAAAATAAACAATAAGGACAATCCTCCTCAATTAAGAATAGAGTTTTTTGAAAACCAAAGAGATATAAAAAACATAAACTGTTATTCAAATGACGGTGGGGACTGGAAAAAATCAAATTTAAAATTTCAAAATCAAACTCTAATAATTAATTTTGAAAACAAATTTTTACCTCGAAGAGGAAGAGTAAATTGCTCTTTGAATGATGATGGCACATGGCGATGGTTTGGTACTCAATTTATAGTTAAGAATTAAATCAAACTCTCGAGTTCAATACTTGAAGGAAGTAACTTTGCATCATCAAAATCTTTTAAATTATTTTGTTTAATAATTTTTTGTAAAACTTCAACATACTTATCACCAATTTCAGCATACTCATCTAAATATTGGACAAGAATTAAACTATCTAAATCTTTACCTAAATCCCTCAACCTGGCTCTTGCTTTTCTAAAATCTTTGTAAGATGAATGTGTATTTAAATTTCTTTGATAAGCCCTTACTGAAGCTTGTAGAACATTAAATCGCATTACTTTATGACCTTGATCTTTATCAGCGTCCTTAGGTTTTAATCCTTTGCCTGACCAAGTCCATTGTCCAAATAATGCGTTTCCCTCTTGAGCAAACCTTGAGGTCCCCCAACCTGTTTCTTTTGCAGCTTGTGCAATAGCCAATGAAACTGGTATTTCATCCATTCTTATTTTCAAAACAGTTAAATCTTTTGAGGGAATACCATACTGTTTATATTTTTTTTCAAGCCATTTTTTTTCTAAACTAGAATTATTACTTTTATTTATGATTGTAAAAAGTCTCTTTCTATCTAATTTAATGTTATTATTTTCTTTCAAAATTAATGGTAAAATTATTTGTATAAAAAATTCTTTTCTTTTTTTAGTACTTTCAATCTTTTTTATTTCTTGAGGAAGTAGTGTTAAAGCAACTGGTTTTACTAATTTTTTTTCTCTGACATCATCAAGTTTATAATTAGTGTCCTCAAATAACTGTTTAATTGTTGCAGCATTTAATCTTACTGTATCAGTTTCTAAATCATTCAAACTAAAAATATCCACCAAAAGATCTTTCTCGTCTAAAATTTCATTATTTGATATATTTTCATTACCTTCGTTATTTAAGGTGTACGCTAAAATAGCTTTCGAATTATTTTGAAACTCTACATTTTGATTATTTAAAAAATTTATAAAAATTGGAGCACAATAAAATAAAAAAATTACTAAAAAAGAGCTCAAAAAAATTCTTGGTAATGAACCCATATTTCTTTGATCAAAAAATTTCAAAAATCTGAGATTATAATTATTAAATCTTTTTTTCATTTTTTTATATCGCTTTAACTTCTTTTACTTCGGGTATATAATGACATAAAAGATTTTGTACACCTTGTTTCAATGTCATAACTGAACTTGGACATCCAGAACAGGCACCTTGCAACTTAACACTAACAACACCGTTCTTAAATTCTTGAAATTTGATATCTCCACCATCTTTTGCTACTGCAGGTCTTATTTTTTGATCTAAAATTTTTATAATTTTTTTTTCTATATCTTTTAGATTATTTAAATTTTTATTTAAATCTTTATCAATTACACATTCATTACCGTTTGAATAAAAATCATTGATTAAAGAAATAACAATATGTTTTATATCATCCCAAGATTTCTCATCATATTTATTTATTGAGATAAAATCTTTTCCAAGAAAGATACCCTCAACACCATCTACCGACAATAAATCTCTTAACAAATCATTATTAGTTTCATCTTTATTATTTATTTCTAAAGATCCATTGTTTGAAACTATTTTACCAGGTAAAAACTTTAATGAATTAGGGTTAGGAGTTATTTCTGTTTGAACGAACATTTTTTATATATAGTGCATAATTAGAAAATTTAAACTTGTTAATTAAAAAATTGTTAAAAACCAACTATTTTATGAATTTTTTTTAATTTTTCAGATGCAATCTCATTGGCTTTATGGGAACCCTCTAAAAGAATCTTGTCTAAAAAATCACTTTCTTTTAACAATTTTTTTATTTCCTTAGAAATAGGATCAATTTTATCAACTAAAACTTGTGATAAGTCATTTTTAAAATCTGAAAAGTTTCTTCCGGAAAAACGTTTTATCGTTTTCTCTAATGAAAAATCTTTCAAACTAGAATAAATTCCCAATAAATTTTTTGCTTCCATTCTTGTTTTCAGCTCTTCTAAGCTAGAAGGCATTGGAAAAGCATCTGTTTTTGCTTTTTTAATTTTATTTATTATGAGATCTTTATTATCGGTCAAATTAATTCTACTCAGGTCAGACACGTCAGATTTGCTCATTTTTTTTGAACCGTCTTTAAGACTCATAATTCTTGAAAAATCTTTTTGAATAATTGGTTCTGGTAAAATAAAAAAATCTTTGACACTAAATTCACTGTTAAATTTCTGAGCAATATCTCTACACAATTCTAAATGTTGTTTTTGGTCCTCTCCAACAGGTACATGTGTAGCTTCATATAATAATATATCTGCAGCCATCAAAACTGGATAAGAGTATAAACCTAAACTTGCCTTTTCTTTGTCTTTACCAGCTTTTTCTTTGAACTGTGTCATTCTATTTAACCATCCCATTCTTGCTACGCAACTTAGTATCCAAGCAGCTTCTGAATGAGCCTTAACTCTTGATTGATTAAAAATTATACTTTTTTTTGGATCTATACCAGAAGCTATAAAGGTTGCTACTGTTTCCCTTATATTATTTCTGAATATATCTGGATCTTGCTTTACTGTAATTGCATGAAGATCTACTACACAAAAAATACATTCATTCTCTTTTTCATTATTTAATTCAACAAAATTTTTTATTGCACCTAAATAATTTCCTAAATGAAGATTACCTGTAGGTTGCACACCAGAAAAAATTTTTTTTCTCATACTTTAATATCTTAATTTAATATCCTGATATTTAAAAGCTTTGATAGATATCGATATAAACAAATAAAATATAAAACTTAAAAAAACGGACAATATTAAATAAAAAGATTTAATATTATAATCATATTCCAGTTGATTTTCAAAAATTAGAATTAAATATTTAAAGAAAAAGCCCATAGCAATTGAAGCAAAAATTATCTTCAAAAACTTCTTTATAAATATTTCATTAAATCTAAATAAATTTCTATTTTTTAAATAAAAAAATAATATTATTGAATTTAACCAAGATGAAATTGTTGTTGCTATAGGAATGATAATAAATCCAATAATTTTAAAAAAATATATACTAATTATAATATTAATAATCACAGAAATTAAAGATATATAAAATGGAGTTTTAGTATCATGATTAGCAAAGAAAAAAGTGGAAAAAATTTTGATTAAAGCAAAAGCAGGTAATCCTAATGCAAAATAAAAAAGCGCTTTAGAAGAATTATAAACAGATATTTCATTAAAAGAGCCATATCCAAATAAAGCTGAAATAATTACATCTGCTCCTACAAGTAATGCTGCAGAGGCAGGTAAACTAAGAAACATACTTAACTCTAAAGCCTTATTTTGAATTTTTATAATTTTTGCCTTATCTTTAGATAAAACGTGTTTCGAAAGTTGAGGCAAAACCACTACCCCTATAGCGATGCCAGCAATTGCTAGATTGATTTGATAAATCCTATCAGCATAATAAAGATAAGATACTGCACTTGCTTGAAAAGAGGCTATTATAGTTCCAATTAGTATATTTATTTGAGTAACCCCTGATGAAAAAATACTTGGTAGAAGCTTTTTAAAAAAAAATTTGACTTTATTATTTATCCTAAGTTTAAAGTTAAATCTTATTACATAAAATTTTTTTACAAACTTATACAGAAAAATAAGTTGTAAAAAACCAGCTATCGATATTCCATAAGACAAAAAATAAATTAGACTATCGTCGAGATATCTTCCAAGAAATAATATCATTATTAAAACAATATTAAGAATTATTGGAGCAGCAGATGCAGCTGCAAATTTATTATGAGAATTTAATATTGCTGCAAAGAAAGAGGATAAGCTAATAAACATTAAAAAAGGAAAGGTTAATCTTGTTAATTCTACAGCAAGATCAATTTTTTTTTTGTCCTCTATAAATCCTGGCGCTATTAAGGTCACAAATAATGGCATAAAAATCTCAACGACCAAAACTAAAAACATCAAGCTTAAGAATAATAAATTGAATATTTCATTAGCGAATTTTTTTGCTTTAGGCTTACTCCTAGCAAGTTCTGATGTATAACTAGGTACAAAAGCTGCATTAAAAGTACCTTCAGCAAATAATCTTCTAAACGTATTTGGAATTCTAAAAGCAACAAAAAATACATCAGCAAGAAAACTTGTTCCAAGAAAGATTGCTATTAAAACATCTCTAAAATATCCAAGTAATCTGCTGATTATAGTATAAAATCCAAAAGTGCCTGTTGACTTAACTAAATTCATAAATCATATTAGTCT
>CESW01021206.1_pt1 | contig 13006 bp, 14 predicted proteins | sample 531171 | NCBI WGS metagenome assembly CESW01 (sample SAMEA2621859, study PRJEB7988) | marine metagenome | biome: marine biome (ENVO:00000447); feature: surface water layer (ENVO:00002042); material: "saline water (ENVO:00002010), including plankton (ENVO:xxxxxxxx)" | depth 5 m
TTGGGATTTTTCAAATGAAGGACGTAAAAGACAAAGTTTTAGAATGAAAGTATTAGCTAATTTTGAGAATGAAAATGGACGAATGGTAATTTGTGATTTTATATGCCCAACAAAAGAAGCAAGAAAAATATTTAATGCTGATTATTGTATTTGGATGGACACAATCAAAGAGAGTAACTACAAGGATACAGATAAGATCTTTGAGGAACCAGAAAATTTTAATTTAAAAATTTCTCAATGGAATCAATATAGTCCAAAAGAAATAGCAGATTTAATACAAGATGTTTGATTCAAAAAAACCTACAGTCCTTCTTTTAGGTCGATGGCAGCCATGGCATGAAGGTCATTTAGCCCTTTTTGAAAGAGCTCTGGTAAAGACTGGCCAGGTCATTATTCAGGTTAGGGATGTTAAGGATTCATCTGGAGGGGTGGGCCAAGAAGATAATCCATTCTCATTTGAGCAAATTTCAGAGGATATTTCTAAAAAACTTTCAAAGTCCGGATATACAATTGATGTAGATTATATTATCCAGCTGGTACCAAACATCACTAATATTACCTATGGAAGAGGAGTGGGATATAAAATAGAACAAGAATCATTCGATTCGGAGACAGAATCGATCAGCGCTACAAATATTAGAGAGAGCTTAAGAGATGAAGGTAAAATTAAATAATTTGGCTGGGTGGCAGAGTGGTCATGCAGCGGACTGCAAATCCGTGTACGCCGGTTCGATTCCGGCCTCAGCCTCCATTAAACAACTATGAAAGTTGCAATAGTAGGCTATGGATTTGTTGGAAAGGCGATAGCAGAAGGATTTCTTGATACAGTTGAGGTTATAAAGATTGATCCTAAGCTCGGCACAGATATTAACGAAATAATAGAATTTAAACCAAAGATTGTGTTTATTTGCCTACCAACACCAATGAAAGATGACTCAAGTCAAGACATTACAACATTAAAAGAAGTATTCAAACAAATATCTCAAATAAAAAATAATTATCTGGTTGTTTTAAAAAGCACTGTTCTACCAGATAACATTCAGCAGCTATCAAAATTAAATGAAGATTTTATTTATAATCCAGAATTTCTTAGAGAAAAACATGCCAAAGAGGATTTTATTAATTCAACTCTCATTGTTTTTGGAGGCCAAAAAGAAAAATGTAATGTTCTTGGTGATTTTTATGCAAATCATACAAAATGTATCTCAAAAGAATATTTCTTCACGGATAAGATAACCGCATCATTAATTAAGTACACAATAAATTCATTTCTCTCTACAAAAGTTTCTTTCTTCAATGAACTTCATAAACTTTTTACAGGGTCTGGAAGTAAGGACAGCTGGGAAAACTTTATCAAAATGATTTCAGTTGATAAAAGAATTGGAGCATCACATATGCAAGTCCCAGGGCACGATGGCAGGCTTGGTTTTGGAGGAGCATGTTTGCCAAAAGACTCAAAAGCATTTTTATTATATTCACAAAAGAAACAAGCTAATTTAAATGTTTTAGAAACTGCTATAAATACTAACAATAAAATTAGAGCAAAGTATAATAAAAAAACTGATAGAGAAATTGAGCAAAATATAACTTTTAGTGGAGATAACTGACGCTTGCCCGAGTGGTGGAATTGGTAGACACAAGGGACTTAAAATCCCTCGATAGAAATATCGTGCCGGTTCAAGTCCGGCCTCGGGCACCATTGAGTAAACTGCATAAAAACGGCTTATTTATTTTTATATGATCACCAATGTTAAAAATTAGAAAGGAATCTTATAAATAAAGCTAAGAATTTTTTTACTAAAAATAAATAATAATAGTATAAACTTAACACGTAAATTATTAACTAATTATGGAAGAAGAACATTCTAAAAAATACTCCGAAGATTTTGATGACGAAATAGATCTAAAAGAATTATTTAACGTTCTATTAAATGGAAAACGAATTATTATCTCTATAACAGCTTTCGTATCTATTATTGCAGTTATCGTTAGTCTCCTTCTACCAAATATATATGAATCTAAAGCTTTATTGGTTCCTGTCAACCCATCAAGCGACATTTCTGGAGCCTTTGGTGGTTATAGTGCTCTTGCAGGACTTGCTGGGGTGAACATTCCCTCAGGTGTTGATGAGGGTAATTCTCAAAAAGCAATAGAAAAGATTAGCTCTCTGAGTTTTTTTGAAAATAATATACTAATAAATATTCACTTACCAGATCTTATGGCTGTTAAATCCTGGAATTATGATACTAATGAATTAGTTTATAATGAGAATACTTATGATATTAAAACCAGTGCTTGGGTTAGAGATTTTTCATATCCTCAACAACAAATACCTAGCGCTCAAGAAAGCTATGAGATATTTAAGGAAGAGCATTTAGGCTTGAGTGAAGATAAGAATTCTGGTTTTATTACTTTGTCAATTAAACATAAATCTCCATTTGTTGCTAAACAATGGGCTGAGTTAATCGTTGATGAAGTTAACAATTTTTATAGACTAAAAGATAAATTGGAATCAGAAAAAGCCGTTAACTATCTTAATGAACAAATCTCATTGACTAGTTTGTCTGAAATTAAAGAAGCCTTGGCGCAGTTATTACAAGAGCAAACCAAGAAGTTAGCACTAATCGAAGCCAATAAATTTTATGTTTTTGATTACATCGATCCTCCTGCAGTCATGGAAGAGAAATCCGAACCTAGTCGGGCTCTAATTTGTATCTTAAGTGCAATATTCGGCGGGATGCTCAGTATTTTATTAGTACTTATAAGGCATTATGTTTTTACTGAAAAAGATATATTTTAAAAATAAAAGATTATTTTTGGAATACGTCTTATCAATACCTATAATTTTTTAATTGCTATGGTGCCTCGAAAAGTATTATCAATTTTTGGCACGCGTCCGGAAGCAATAAAAATGGCGCCTTTGGTCCATGCACTCGAAGCTGATGCACGTTTTCACTCGGGGGTATGTGTCACTGCTCAGCATCGCGAGATGCTTGATCAGGTTCTTGATCTTTTTGGAATAGAGCCTGAATACGATCTTAATATTATGAAAACGGGCCAAGCGCTTAATGATGTAACAACGGAGATTCTCTCAGGCTTAAAGCCAGTTTTGAAAGAGTTTAAACCTGATTTAGTTTTGGTGCATGGGGACACAGCAACTACCTTTGCAGCTGCACTGGCAGCCTACTACCAAAAAATTAAAGTGGGTCATGTTGAGGCTGGACTAAGAACTGGAAATATTTACTCTCCCTGGCCCGAAGAGGCTAATAGAAAGCTTACAACTGCGATTACTAACTACCACTTTGCACCAACATCTGGTTCTAAAGATAATCTTCTAAGAGAGGGTGTTTTAGAAAGTGAAATTAGTGTAACAGGTAACACGGTAATTGATGCCCTATTTTGGGTTAAGGAAAAACTAATAAAAGATCATTCCCTTTCTGAGAACCTTTTCTCCACATTTAATTATCTTGACCCAAATAAAAAATTAATATTGATTACAGGTCATCGCCGCGAAAGTTTTGGTGATGGTTTTGAACGAATTTGTGAGGCTCTTCGCCAGATAGCAATCAAACACTCAGAAGTACAAGTTCTTTATCCCGTCCACCTTAACCCAAATGTACAAGAGCCAGTGAATCGACTACTTAAGGATTTAGATAACGTATTTTTGATCGATCCCCTGCAATATCTTCAATTTTTTTATTTAATGGATAGAGCTTCGATTATTCTAACTGACTCCGGTGGAATTCAAGAAGAGGCTCCATCGTTAGGAAAGCCAGTGCTTGTAATGCGTGATACAACTGAGCGCCCTGAAGCGGTTGATGCTGGAACAGTGAGACTTGTCGGAACAGATGTTAACTTAATAGTAAGTCAAGTAGATTTACTATTAACTGATCCTATTGAATATCAAAAAATGAGCAAGGCTCACAATCCTTATGGTGATGGCTTTGCCTGTGGACGCATCTTGGAATTTTTAGTTTAAGGAGAAAAAAATGTCTTATAACACCATTTCAGTCATTGGCCTTGGCTACATTGGTTTGCCTACTGCGGCCATGTTTGCATCTAAACAAAAAAGAGTGATTGGCGTAGATGTAAATCAACATACAGTAGATACTATCAATGAAGGAAATATTCATATTAATGAACCAGGTCTTGACAAAATGGTTAAGAAAGCTGTTGATGAGGGTTTCTTGAAGGCAACTATAATTCCAGAGCCTGCAGATATTTTTTTAATTGCAGTACCCACTCCATTTTTATCAGTGGATACTGAGGATTCAATTCCCAAGCCGGACCTTTCATATGTTAAGGCTTCTGCTAAAGCAGTAGCTAAGGTACTTAAAAAGGGTGATCTAGTTATACTTGAGTCAACATCTCCAGTTGGTGCAACAGAGCAGATGTCTGCTTGGTTAGCTGAGGAAAGACCAGATCTTAGTTTCCCTCAAACTCTAGGTGAGGATTCCGATATTCGAATTGCTTACTGCCCTGAGAGAGTTCTTCCCGGGCAGGTTATTCATGAGCTTATAGAGAATGATAGAGTCATTGGAGGCATGACAGATAAATGTTCTCAGGCATCTATTGAGGTTTATAAGACTTTTGTTCAAGGTGATTGCGTAGTTACAAATGCAAGAACAGCTGAGATGGCAAAGCTAACTGAAAACTCGTCTCGTGATGTTAGTATCGCGTTTGCAAATGAGTTATCGATAATATGTGACAAGCTAGACATTAATGTTTGGGAGCTAATCAATCTTGCAAATCTTCATCCTAGAGTCAATATATTGCAGCCAGGTCCTGGAGTTGGAGGCCACTGCATCGCAGTTGATCCATGGTTTATAATCTCAAAGACACCACATGAGAGTAGATTGATCCATACCGCACGTCAAGTGAACGACTTCAAACCTCAGTGGGTTATTGAAAAAGTTAAGTTAGCAATTACTGAGTTTTTATCAGAAAATCAAAATAAAACAATCAAGGATGTGACCATTGCTTGTTTTGGACTTACTTTTAAACCCAACATTGATGATTTAAGAGAAAGTCCTGCACTAGAAATAACAAAAGAATTAGCTAAACTTAATTTGCATAAATTGTTGGCTGTTGAGCCAAACATTGATGAATTGCCTGAAAATTTGAAAGATGATTTTGAGCTCGTGTCAATAGATACGGCTATAGAAAGCTCCAATATTTCCGTATTGCTAGTTGATCACACCGAATTTAAGTCAATGAAAAAATGTGTATTTTCTGACATAAAAGTTATTGATACTAAGGGAATGCTTGTTAGTTAAAAAAAGTTGCTATAATGAACATTTGTTATTTTTTTTTAAATTACAAATTATTGAACTAACAGGTACTTACCGGAATGAAAAAATTAAATAAAAAAATAAAGTTCTTAAATGTCGCGTAATTGTGCGTGATGCTTCATCAACCAACGATATTGATTATCAAAAGGTGATTTAGTGCTCATTATATACACAATTACAATTTTTATATTTTTGCTTTTATATCAAAAGCAAAGTTTCATGCATCCCGCTAAATTAATAACCTATTTCAACCTCTTCTTTGTATTACTTCCAAGTGTATGGATTTTTGATTTTTTTCCGCAAACCAATTTTTACAACGTTGCACTAGATTCAAAAGAAAAGACCCTGTTTTTATTTTATATTTTTTATATAACCTTTCAGTTAATTTGGCTAATGTTTGGCAGTATAAAGATAAGAGCGCCTATTTTTATAATAAGACCAAATATAAGATTTCTAGCTATGGGATTAATATTTATCTCTTTGGCGACCAAACTTTACTTATATAGTACTGGATATCACTTAATAGAGGATAAATATGAGAGCGCTGAGAAAATACCAGCAGTTTTACAATATATAAATAACTCATATCTAATTGGGTTTAGTCTTTTTGTAGTTTATTATTATAAAATCAAATCTGTCCCAGAATCATCACCACCAATAGCGTTTTTTAGAGTCATGATGGCAATTTGTATTGCTATAGCCATTTTTGAAGGAAGACGATTTGGTGTCATATATCCAATTCTGTTGGCAGTTGCAGCACAGGCATACTTCGGTATTCTCAATTATAGAAAGCTATTCAAAGTTGGGATAATTATGATTTCTTTATTTTTAACCGTAACAGCTTTGAGGTTAGCGCAAGCAGTGCAATTTGCTAGTGGTTTAGATGCAACTGATATTAGCATGGTGTCTATTGCTCAGTCTTCGATAGATCTTGAATATACTGAGTTTTTGAATAGCATTGTAAGCAGGCTTGGGAATCACATTATTGTAACCAATGCAATAGTAGATCAGATTGATAGTGGCGATATTGAACCTTCTTATAATGCGCTTTCATTAGCTGCCTATTCCATAATACCGCGGATGATCTGGAGGGAAAAACCTTCTCTATCAATTGGAAATACGATAGGAAAGGAATTGGGGTTGATTCATCAAAAGAATGAACGCACAAAAATTAATCCAAGCTGGGTTGGAGATGCATATTATTCAATGGGTTATATTGGCGTAGTTCTTGCAGCAGTGATTTTCTCAATCCTTTTAAGAGTTCCAAGAATGTTATTTCGTCAAAATACACATCTAGGTGGAGTTGTTTATGCACAATCAATGCTATTGATCATTTCTGGGTTTCAAATGGAGCTTGCTTTCTCTTTAAACAACTATATTAAATACTTTATTATGGTAGCTTTTATATTATTCTTATTAAAGCTATTAAGCATTAAACCCTATAATTTTAAGGCTACTTAGTAATGGTTTTTAGTTCCATTAATAATGATACAAAAATACATCAAAAGCGCGTTTTTCTTATTTCTAACATGTACCCGTCATATAGCAGGCCATCTTACGGTATTTTTGTTAAAAAGTTAGACCATGCATTTCAGGAGCATGGATTTTTAATATCAGGCCGGTCATACCTTTTGAGTGGTAAGCAAAACTTTATCAGCAAGGTTTTTCAATATGTCTATTTTAATATAAAAACAGTTTTTCTTGGGTTGATTCAACCTGCAGATTTTTATTACTGTCACTTTCCAACGCATTCATTTTTTTCGTTATTAGTATTTAAAATATTGGGTAAAAATATAGTTGTGAATTATCACGGAAGCGACTTGATGTCTCCAAGCATCTTTAGGAAGTTTATTAATAATTTAGTATGTTATACATCAAAACTGATTGTTGCTCCCTCTCAGTATTTTAAAAAGCAACTTCTATTGAAAGCAAAATTTACTAAAGATAAGGTTGTAGTTTTTCCAAGTTGTGGAGTGGACTTCAGGAAATTTCCACTTAAAGATAAGGCCTCTAAAGAAAATGCGCCATTTTGTTTTGGTTTTATTTCTAATTTGATTCCTGGTAAGGGAATTAATGAGTTCATAGATAGCTTTATAAAGCTAAGTCATTTGGAAAGAAATATTTATGCTTTGATTATTGGATCTGGCCCACTTTTAGACTCTGTACTTGAAAAAATTAATGATAGTGGTTTTAAGGATAAGTTTGAAATCATGGGAACATTAAAAAACGAGGACTTATCTGCTCAACTGAATAAAATGGATGTTCTTGTTTTTGCGAGTAAATTACCTGAATCACTTGGCTTAGTTCCTATTGAAGCGCTTGCAACCGGTACGCCAGTTATTGCTGGGAATCATGGAGCAATGCCAGAATATGTAAGTCATAAAAATGGTGTGCTTGTAGATAATGTTTCTTCTATTTCCAATCTATACTCAGCCATGAAATATGTGATGGAAAATAATAATTTCGAACCTAAATCTATAAGAAATACCATACAAAAGTATAGCCATACTAGAGTTCTAAATATTTTTTTTAAGAGGTTAAATGACAAATTTTAAAGGGTTTCTTAAATCAACAAGAACCCTAATATTGATTGAAATCCCTATTAAAGCTACTACCTTTCTCACGACAATAATTTTAATAAGATTAATGTCAAGCTCAGAATATGGTCAGTATACTTCTCTTCTTGCAGTGGCTACACTAATAATATCTTTTAGTGGAGGCATTCAAACTGTACTTATAAGAAATGCTGCTACCGAGTTAGCTTTTGACAAGCAGTGGAATCACATTCTTTTTTCTATCAAATTTCAGTATGGCATTATACTTTTTTCATCGATAGTTCTTTTTTTTGTAATAGATAATATATTCATTTTAATAGGATTAATCTTTTATTGCATTGGAGTTTCAGGCTTCACTCTTTTATCTGTAGGCCACCAAGCGATTAATAAACTAAAGATTTATGCTTCTATAAATATGCTTAGGAATTTTATAATCATTGCAATAATTTTATTGCTTGCAAAGTACTCAGTTTTGAAATCTGACTATGTTTTTTACCTATATGGATTGGCATCATTTATTTTTTTAATTATTTTTTATTCTTTCCATCACTCTGGCAACATAATACAATCTTCAAGTTTAAAAATTGCAAGGCTCATAAAAGAAAATATATATTTAATAATCTACTATGCGTTTATTTCAATTTATACACAATTAGATGTATTAATAAGCGCTAATTATTTAAGTAATGAAGATTTAGCAATCTATGGGGTTGGACTTCGATATTATTATTTGAGTTTACTGTTTCTTCCACCAATTGTTAATTCAGTTAGGATATACACCTCTAAAAATGGTTTCGATAACAATGTTCAAAAACAAATAGAGTATCTTAAAGATTGGTTTTTTTACTCCACACCATTAATTATTTTTATAGGGATTATTGGACTTTTTGCTTCCCCACTTATATTAAATATTTTGAATGGTTCTAATTATTATGAGTCTATTGCTATATTTAGGTATATGCTTTTTGGATCTATGGCTATGTATATATTTTGCCCAATTGTTTCATTGCTAATAACAAATAACTGTTACATAACACTAATTGCAATATCTATTTTTTCAATAATCTTTAAATTTCTCCTTTTTTGGTATCTTTTATCATCGGATGTCAGCCTTCCGTTACTTGGGATGGGACTTACATTGAGTATAATTTTTTATAACATACTTGGTGCTTATCAATTTAGTCGTTACATAAAGAAGAGTTATTAGCTTATGAATATTTTAATGGTTGCATTTCATTCTCATCCAAGCGCACTCGTAGGTGGTCAAAGGCCCACAAAATTTTTAAAGCATCTATCAAAAGATCATGAAAATACTATAGATTTTGTTACTGTAAAAGATAAGTACTATGAATTCTTAAACCAAGGAAGTAGTGGAGTGAATATGACAAATGTGAGGATCCATCGTACTAATCTTACCCGACGATTTCTACCTATTAGAGATGAAGGGTTGGTATGGTTTTTTCCTCTTCTGTTCAAAATGTTAACCTTATGCCTAAGAAATAATTATGATGTAATTTACATTACTGGTAATCCCTTTTTACAGTTTATTTTATTACCGTTCTTTAAGTTTTTTTTTAGAATACCTTATGTTCTTGATTTTAGGGATCCTTGGGTTTTGTCTCCTTACCGCACTCCAAGGAATAGTTTTTATGGTTATATAATTAAGAGGATTGAATATTTTGTTGTTAAGAATGCTAGTGCTGTTATAAATGTTACCTTGCAGGCCAACAATTTATTTAAGAGAAATTACTCAAAATTACCTGATGAAAGGTTCCACATTATTGAAAATGGGTTTGATTACGAAGACTTTCTTAACGTTGAGAATATCGATTTAAAATTAAAATATGGAGATGCACTTTACATCTGCTACGCAGGTAAATTTTCTAATTTCCGATCCCCAGAACAATTTGTTAAAGCAATTGCTTTGTATAACAGCAGTAAAAAATATAAAAAGATTAATTTTATTCATATTGGTAAGGAGGAGCCCCCATTGAAAAAATTATTTAATGATTTTGATGAGCAGGAAAGCTATATTTGCACAGGCTATGTTCCCTACAAAAAATGTCTTTCATTCATATCGTCGTCAGATTTTGCATTGCTAGTTAGTGGCGGTCATCCCTATGAGCCAACAACAAAAATTTTTGATTATATAGCTTTGGAAAAAAAGATTCTCGGCATAAGCCCAAGTAAAGAAGCTGGATTTTTAAGTGATATATTTTCGCAATACGGCAATAGTATAATGTCAGAAGATAATTATAATTTGATTTTTGATGCCTTTAGAGAATTAGATAAATTGTCAAAAACATCCTCTCACAATCTCAGATCAAGGTTCTCCAGAGAAACCCAAGCCACTGAATTGGATTTGGTTTTAAAAAAATCTATTAGTAATTACAAGAAATATGAGTAAATCTATATTTCTATTTTTGTGGATATAAATATGCGTAAACAAGATATTAATGGTTTTCATGTCTGTCTTATAGATAATAAATCACAATTCCTGGCTGAATTAGATAACATAAAAAAAATTTTGATTGCAATAAATGCAGAAAAAATTGTTAATAAAGATCCACTCATTAGTGAACTATCACATTCTCACCTGGCTTATCCGGATGGAGTAGGTATCTCACTAGCTTTGCGCAGAAAAGGTCATAAAACACATGTGTATCCTGGAGTTGAGCTTTGGCTTGATCTTATAAATGCTTATTATAAAAAAAAGAGTTTCTATCTTATTGGAGGAACCCAGAAAGTTATCGATGCTACGGTAGCAAAATTAAAAAATGAATTCGTTGGCATCAAAATAGTAGGTTATAAGAATGGGTATTTTAACTGTATCGAAGAAGTAACAGATGAGGTCTTTTTTCACAAGCCAGATATAATTTTAGTAGCGCAAGGTAGCCCACTTCAAGAAAAAAATATGGAAAAACTTTTTTCCCAGCATTCCGCATTATATATGGGTCTGGGGGGAAGTTTTGACATTTATACAGGAAATAAAAAAAGAGCCCCAAATATTTTTAGGAAGTTTGGGTTTGAGTGGTTATACAGATTGGCCAAAGAGCCAATTAGAATAAAAAGGCAATTGTCACTTATGAAGTTTGGCATTAAATTATTGCTTAATAAAATTTAATTGTCTTAAATTTTTAAAAATCCACACACCTTTGACTAAAAATAATGCAAATACTTAATTTTTTTCTTTTAAGCCTTATTTATAGAGTTCTCGATTATTGATAAGGGTATATAATAATTATTTTAATTTTAAATTTAATGATCCAATTTAATGATTTAAATCAAGAAATTCCTTATATGCTTTTCAAAGCGAAATACGATGAAGCTGAAAATGCAGGTCAAAAAGGCATTGAGGCCATTTCGATTTCTACTTATAACAAGCAGCTGAATGAGGTTGATTCAAGATACGTAAATCTAAAATTTATTACAAATGATGAATTTATTTTTTTTAGTAACTATAACTCTTCCAAAGCATCATCTTTAAATTCTCACAACCAAATAGCCGTATTAATATATTGGTCCAGCATTAATGTTCAAATTAGAATGAAGGCTAAAATAAAAAAAACATCAAATGAGTTAAATCAAAAGTACTTTCTTGAAAGGTCAGAGAGAAAAAATGCATTGTCTATTTCATCTAATCAATCACAACCGATAAGTTCATATGAGCAAGTAAAAGAAAATTATAATAAAACATTAAGAGATGCTGATTTAAAAAAATGTCCTGATTACTGGGGGGGATACTCTTTTAAGCCATATGAAATAGAATTTTGGGAGGGTAATCAATTTAGACTTAATAGAAGAGATTTATATTCAAAAAAGGATAGTGATTGGTTGCATATAATTCTTGAACCATAAAATTATTTAAAATTAGTATTATTTATTATAGAATTCACGTTAATGATAATTAATACAATCTGTCCTACCTCAATATTTTAATTCTTTGGTAATCAATCATAGTTACAAATAAAAAAAATAAAGTTCCTATAAATGATAAGATCAGAGCTGATGAAGTAATGCTAATAGATAGCAATGGAAATAAGCTTGGATTAATATCAAAAAGTTCTGCACTTCTAAAGGCTGAAGAGCAAAACTTTGATCTCGTCCAAGTATCTCCAGATGGATCAAGTCCGGTTGTTTGTAAGTTGATGGACTATGGTAAACATGTCTTTACAAAGAAAAAAAATATTTCTTCTTCAAAAGGAAAGGTAAAAAGAGCTACAGTCAAGGAAATTAAATTCAGACCTTCAACTGATTCCGGTGACTATGAAATTAAACTAAGAAAAATAAAAAGCTTTATTCTTGTAGGAGATAAGACTAAAATAAGCGTCCGATTTAGGGGAAGAGAAATATTGAACAGTAATCTAGGGCTTGATTTGTTAAACAAACTAAAGGAAGAAATGTCTGACTTAGCTCAAGTAGATCAAGAACCTTCACTAGAAGGAAGGCAGTTAATGATGGTTCTCTCGCCACTGAAAAGGAAAAGCTAAAATTTTATAAATTTGATATGGGATATAAGTTAAAAAAACATTCCGGAGCATCCAAGCGTTTTAAAAAAACAGGATCTTCCATAAAAAGTAGAAGTGCTGGTAGAAATCACATTCTTTCAAAGCAATCTACAAAAAGGAAGAGACATAATAGAGGTTTAAACAAACTTGCAGGAGATGTTCTTAAAGTAGCCTCAAAACTAATAAGTAAATAAAATGCCAAGAACAACAAAATCAGTAACTGCTAAAACAAGACATAAAAAAGTCCTAAAAGCTACAAAAGGACATTATGGTGCAAGGAGCAGGCTATACAAGACAGCTAAGCAATCTCGTATTAAGGCTCTTCAGTACGCATTTAGAGATAGGAAGAATAAAAAAAGAAGCTTCAGAAATTTATGGATTGCTAGGATAAATGCTGCTTCAAGAGATTTGGGTGTTCCATATTCAGTGTTAATAAATTCATTAAATAAAAATAATATTATTATTAATAGAAAAATTCTTGCCGATATAGCGGTTAATGATAAAGGTGCATTTGCAAAGGTTGTTAAATCTGCAACTGGATAATGTCCTCAAACAAAGAAAAAAGATCTATAAGAAAAACAACTGAAATAGGAGCCATTCATCCAATTTCATCTACACTTATATCAATTACATCAATTTTGGAGTCTTATGG
>CESW01041946.1_pt1 | contig 12954 bp, 17 predicted proteins | sample 531171 | NCBI WGS metagenome assembly CESW01 (sample SAMEA2621859, study PRJEB7988) | marine metagenome | biome: marine biome (ENVO:00000447); feature: surface water layer (ENVO:00002042); material: "saline water (ENVO:00002010), including plankton (ENVO:xxxxxxxx)" | depth 5 m
CAGGCTCAAATCTATCAGAATACAGAGGTGGAGCACTTAAAAAAATCCTTGACTCCCTGGGTGTTTCTTCATTAAATAAACTTCTTACTGACCTTGGATTGGGTAAGAGAACAGGGAGCATTGTTGCTGAGAGGTTTTACTCAGGACTGCAGATAAGAGAGGGAATCAAGGAGCAGAAACCAGTTTTAATTCATGATAACAAAATTGAAAGTGTAACCGTGAGGTTTGCAAAATGTTGCCAACCTATTTATGGAGATAACGTTGTTGCACATTCCGATACAGATAAAGGAATCGTATTGCATCATGATAAATGCAAACAAGTAAAACCTTTTCTAAATAAAGATCCAAGATATATTCCTGCAATATGGGGCGAAAATAAAAAAGATCATTTATATAAAGTTAAATTAGAGGTCTATACAGAAGATAAAGTTGGAGTTTTATCTGACTTGGGTTCAGTATTTGCGCGTTCTGGAATGAATATTGGGTATGTAAATACAAGAACAATCGATAAAAAATTTGCAGGATTTGAAATTCAGATTGAAGTTAGGAATAGAGATGAACTTAAAAGCATTATGCAAAAAGTAAGATCTATGAAATTTACAACTAGCTGCAAAAGAAATATTAATGATAAGTAAAATAAGACCAATTTTTTTATGTACAATTTCAATAGCATCAATTTTAATTTTTTCACAGGAGCCCATTGAAATGAAAAAAGAAATTATTTCGACAGAAAATGCCCCCAAAGCAATTGGACCATATTCACAAGCTGTAAAAGCTGGAAATTTTATGTTTATCTCTGGTCAAATCCCTTTAGACCCTAAGACAGGAGATTTAGTTTCGGAATCTATTGAAGACCAGGCAAAACAAGTTTTAAATAATATAAAGAGCATTTGCAAAGCTGCAGGGTATAGTCTTGACGATATTGTTAAGATCTCAATCTTTCTTACTGACTTAGGAAATTTTGCAATTGTAAATGAGGTAATGAAAGAATATTTTGCTGAGCCGTATCCTGCTAGAGCGACGGTGGAAGTATCAGGATTACCTCTTGGAGTTAATATAGAAATAGAGGCAATAGTGTTAATAAATGGCAAGTAATCTTTTATCTATCAATGACTTATCAAAAAAAGAGATTCTTGATCTAATTAAGTTTGCAGATAATTTTATTGATGAAGATGGCAATTTTAGAAAAGAAAATTTATTTCCAGACAAAATTGTTGCAAATGTTTTTTGTGAACCTAGCACAAGAACAAAGTCATCGTTTGCAATAGCTGCAAGTAACTTAGGATGTTCTGTTATTGACTTTGATGTAGATAATTCGTCTGTTCAAAAAGGGGAAACAATTTTTGAAACAATCGATGCTTTAAACCTTATGGGTGTAGATCTTTGTGTTTTAAGACATCCTGAATCCATTATTAGAGAACTTGCAGACTTTCTTCCAAGAATGGTTTTTGTTAATGCTGGAGAGGGATCAATATCTCATCCAACTCAAGCTCTCTTAGATATAAAGACAATAATGGATCATAAAAAATCTGTTGATGGATTAAATATTGTTATTGTTGGTGATTTAGATCATTCAAGAGTTACTTCATCTTTTGTTGAAGGGCTAACAAATTTTGATATAGGATCATTAATATTTTCTGGTCATCCTGAAATGTGTACAAAGTATCAAAATCCAGAAATTGGTAGATATGAGCCCAATCTTGATAAAGCTCTTGAGAATGCTGATGTCATAATGACTTTAAGAATCCAGCATGAGAGATTTGACAAAGAGCTTAATTTAGATCTAGATACATACAAATCACAATATCAGCTTTCATTAGAAAAACTTGAAAATGCTAAAGGCGATGCAATAGTAATGCATCCTGGGCCAGTTAATTATATCGAGATCACAGAGGCTGTATATGATTCAGATAATTCTGTTATAAGACAACAAGTTGCAAATGGTGTTTCAGTAAGAATGGCAATCCTATCTAGATTCTTGGGCAGCTAAGGAATTTTTTACTGTCTCAACAATTGCAATTGTATTTTGATCAATCTCGATATTTACTTGAGAACCTTTTTTAAGAGTATTTAGATTAGTAACTGACAATGTTTCAGGTATCAGATGTACAAAGAAAGAATTATTGTTTATTTTTCCCAAAGTCAAACTACAACCATTGATGCCAATGTAACCTTTTTCAAAAATATATTCTTTATATTTTTTAGGAAATTTAATTTGTACATCTTTATTGGTATTCTTTGTCAAAACCTTTTCAACTTTACCAGCAAAGTGAATATGGCCTGACATTAGATGACCACCAATTTCAGTTGACGCTGTAATTGATCTTTCTAAATTTACTATTGATCCTTTTGAAGCTTTACTAATATTCGTTTTTGACAATGTCTCATTTATTACATCAAACTTAAGACTTTTCTCGCCATCATCCAATGATGTTAAGCAAATACCATTTACAGATATACTTGCACCTTTTTTAAGCCTTTTATTAAAATTTTTTGGAGCTGAAATCTCTAAACTGATATGATTCTTCTTCGAAACTATTTTTAATATTTTTCCTTTTCCCTGGACAATTCCTGAAAACATTTATACACCCCAAGTTTTTCTATAGTTATTTAAACTCTCAAAATGATTTGTAAGTGAAGAATTATCGTTTACATATGCAACCAATAATTCAAGATTTACAATTGATGTGACATCAATATTAAATTCATTTTTTAATTCTTGACTGGCTGACTTATCAGATACTCCTTTCTCTTGTCTGTCTAGACCAACAATAAAGCTACATGGAGAAGCCTTATGATTGATGATCAAATTTATTGACTCTCTTCCGGCTGTACCAGCTGATAATACATCATCAATAATTAATACTTTTCCATTTGGTCTAGCGCCAATAATTGTTCCACCCTCACCATGATCCTTTTCTTCTTTTCTATTAAAACTTATAGGATAATTTTTACCTTGTTCACTAAAAACTGTAGCTACCATAGATCCAAGAAATATGCCTTTGTATGCTGGACCATATATACAGTCAAAATCTATATCATTATCAGTTATAGCATCAACGTAACATTTTGCAAGCTGATATAAATTTGAACCATTCAGCATATTCGCAGCGTTGAAAAAATATGGACTTTGACGACCTGATTTCAGTGTAAATTCTCCAAATTGAAGTGCTTGAGATTTTATTGCTAAATTTAAAAATGACTTTTGATAATCTTTCACTTATTCAATACAAGCTTTTTGTTTTTTAATTATATCAGCTATAGCTGAGCTTCCCATTTCAAGCATATCATTAAGTTCCCTCTTTGAAAAAGGAGCGCCCTCAGCAGTTCCTTGAATTTCAATTAACTCATCCTTATCGTTCATAACAATATTAAGGTCAGTATCCGAAGTACTATCTTCGTCATAATCCAGATCAAGTAAAATTTGACTGTCTTTAATACCTAAAGATATTGCTGCAATGAAGGATTCAATTGCACGTTGATCATCATGATGATTTTTTATTGCTAGAAAAAGTGCAACACAACCCCCAGTTATTGATGCTGTTCTTGTACCGCCATCAGCTTGAATAACATCACAATCTACACTAATAGTTTTTCCTTTGAGATATTTTAGATTAACTGCTTTTCTTAAGGATCTTCCAATAAGTCTTTGTATTTCCTGAGTTCTGCCACTTTGCTTACCTCTTGTGGCTTCTCTGCTCATTCTTTCATTAGTAGACCTCGGCAACATGCCATACTCACCAGTTACCCAACCCTTTTCGGAGTTTTTCATCCATCTTGGCACATTATTTTCTATAGACGCATTACAGATAACTTTTGTATTTCCAAACGAAATTAATACAGAACCTTCAGCATGAATATTTATATTTGGTTCAATAGAGATATTTCTTAATTGATTATTACTTCGATCTTGACTTCTTTTCATAATTTGTAAAAAAAGCTAGCTAAGCTGATCTTTAACTATCTTGCTAACCAATCCCATATCTGCCTTACCAGCTAATGCTGATTTTAAGACTCCCATTACTTTACCAATATCTTGCATTGATTCAGCACCAGTATCTATGATTACATTTTTTACTTTTTCAGTAATCTCCTCTTCACTTAGTTGTTCAGGCTTATATTTTGAGAGAATATCAACTTCCTGTTGCTCCTTTTTAGCAAGATCTTCTCTTTGACCTTGTTTAAATTGAGAAATGGAGTCACTTCTTTGTTTAATCATCTTATTGATGATTTGTAATGCCTTTGCATCGTCAACTTCTTCTTTATTGTCTATTTCAAATCTTTGAACTTCTGCCAAGAACATTCTAATGGTATCTCTTACCAATTCATTTTTATCAAGCATAGCTTGCTTAAGATCTGTTTTAATATTTGATATAAGTGCCAAAGCTATCTGTTTCTTTGTCTTGGAAACGAAAATTTCCTATTAGACTTTCTAGCTCTTTTTACAGCAGCAGCCATAAGACGTTTTCTTTTCTCCGTTGGTTTTTCATAAAATTCTCTTGCTCTTATTTCTGGAACTATTGCTGCTTTTTCACAAGCTCGCTTGAATTTCCTCAAACCAATATCAAAATGTTCTGTATCTTTTATAATAATTGAAGGCATAATGTGTCGCGTAGTTTAGGCTTTTATTAACATTTTTGCAAAACTTTTATGAGAACTTTAGGAATTGAAACTTCATGTGATGAAACAGCTGTTGCTATTTATGATTCAGATGATGGAATTATAGGCGAATCTATTCATAGTCAGATGATTATGCATGCTGAATATGGTGGAGTAGTGCCTGAGTTAGCTTCAAGAGATCACTGTCTTAAAATAGTTGATGTTTTAAAAGATGCCTTAGGCAATCATTCGATTAATACCATTGATCAGATTGCCTATACTTCAGGTCCTGGTTTGGTAGGAGCTTTATTAATTGGAGAAAGTTTTGCACAAGGGCTATCAACAGCTTTAAATATTCCATTAATACCTGTAAATCATCTTGAGGGTCATTTAATGTCTCCAATGATGGAATTTCAAGAAATTAAAATGCCTTTTATATGTTTGTTGGTCTCTGGTGGCCATAGCATGATTGTAGACGTTGTAGAAAAAGGTGATTATAAAATTATTGGGCAATCACAAGATGATGCTGTTGGAGAAGCTTTTGATAAAGTAGCAAAATTACTTGGCCTCCCATATCCAGGAGGACCATATATAGAAAAATTGGCAACTGAAGGTGATCCAAATTCTTATGACTTTCCGAGACCTATGATTCATAGCGATAATCTTGATATGAGCTTGAGCGGCTTGAAAACCTCAGTCCTCTATAAAGTCCAAAAAATTATAAATTTAGATCATAATAAAAAAGCAAATATTGCAGCCTCATTTCAAAAAGCAGTATCAGATCTTTTAGTGGCAAAAATAACAAAAGCTGTTAAAGAGATAAATAGAAAAGATGTAATTATTGCTGGAGGGGTTGCCGCAAATAAATTTATAAGAAGTGAATTTAAAAAACTTGAAGATTTACTTGGTATCAAAGTTTATTACCCTGATTTAAAATATTGCGGTGATAACGCTTCCATGATTGCTTTTGTAGGATCTATGATGAATGCAAAAAAGAGAGGAAAAAATACCTCACAAGTAAGAGCCAGATGGCCGTTAGATGAGTTAAAAAAATGAAAGATATTATTTATATTAAAGACTTGAGAGTTAAAACAATTATTGGGATATTTGACTGGGAAAGAAAAGTTAAGCAAGAGGTGAGTATAGATATGGAATTTCCTTTTGATTGCAAGAAGGCTGCAAAAACAGACTCTATTGAAGATACTATCGATTACAAAACTATTTGTAAGGCTGTTATAAAGTTTGTTGAAGAATCAACATTTCAACTTCAGGAATCTTTGGCTGAAGGAATTGCATCCCTTGTAAAAGATACTTATGGAGTTGAATCTATTAAATTGCGAGTATCCAAGCCTGGAGCACTTCGAGGTGCAAAAGATGTTGGTCTTATAATTCACAGATAATGAAATATTTTTTGTCCTTAGGAAGCAATATCAATGCTGAAGAAAACTTAGAATTTGGTTATAAAAAACTAAAAAAAATACTTTCAAATATTAAATCTTCATCAATTCATCAAACTAAAGCTGAAGGATTTGAGGGTGATGATTTCTTAAACTCTATAGTGTGTGGAAATTCTGATATGAATTTTACTAATCTTAATAAAGAGCTTAAATTAATTGAGGATGATGCAGGAAGAAATAGAAATACTCCTAAGTTTAGTTCTAGAACTCTTGATATAGATATAGTTCTTCAAATTGATGACAATGATGATATATTGTTCGAAAGTGACGAAATTCAAAATTATAGTTTCGTGTCTGAGCCTTTGAAAGAATTAATTTAATGAATACAAAAAGATTTGTAAGAAATTTCCATAGGTATTTAAGTATATTTGTTTCAATACAGTTGTTGTTATGGACAATATCTGGGATTTATTTTGCTTATAACAAAATTGAATTAGTAAGAGGTGAGCAGTATCGTCTTCCAAAAGATACAGAGTATAGAATTTTTGATAGGCTTGGGTCTTCAGTGATTGAAACGATCCAAGATGGTAAAAAAAGTTATAAAAGCTATCCTAAAGGCGATGTTATAAAACCCCTTACAAAAGAAGAGGCATTAAAAATAACAGCTAAAAAAACAACCTTAAACCCAATTGAAGTCACTCTTTTAAAAGAGCTTTATCCTGGAGCTGAATATAGAGGAGACTTACCTGTATACAAAGTTGTAACTGATACTAAAGACAGTATCAATGTATATGTTGGATACATGACTGGTGATATCGGATCAATAAGGTCTGACTCTTGGAGAATATGGGACTTCTTGTGGTCGTTGCACATAATGGATTATCGTGAAAGAGATGATATAAATAATATATTGCTACAAATTCTTTCTGTGCTCGCTCTTGTTACATCAATTTCTGGAATAACACTTTTCTTCGTTAAAAAATAAAAGTTATTTAAGAAAATTCTCTTCAATAATTGACCATGCAGCTTTTGATAGGGGATATACCATTTTCCCTCTTTCTTCAGCATGTTTAGATGCTGCAGTTCCATCTCTTACTCTTCCTAAGATACCTTGGAGAATTCCAGCAATTTTAAACATGTTAAAGGCCATATAGAATTCCCAATTTTTTGAAAGATCTTTTCCTGTATTTTCACAATACATTTCCATGTACTCTTTTTCATTAGGTACTCCAAGATCTTTAAGTTTGGCTTTATCCCAAAAAGCTTCCTGATTTCGCCATGAAAGGCAATGGTAACTGAAGTCTGCGATGGGATGTCCTAATGTAGATAGCTCCCAGTCAAGGATCCCCATGACCTGATTATTTTTCAATATCATGTTGTCTAATCGGTAATCCCCATGAACAATTGATGTTTCGTCATCATCAGGAATATTTTTTGGAAGCCATTCAATTAAATTATTCATAGCTTCAATATTGTCAGTTTCTGAGGCTCTGTATTGTTTTGACCATCTTGAAACTTGTCTAGCTACGTAATTCCCAGGCTTACCATAGTTTTCTAATCCTATTTTTTTGAAATCAATACTATGGAGTTTAGCCAAAGCTTTATTTTTATTTTGATATATCTCAGTTCTATCTTTTTTAGCCACTGATGGGATCATAGGATCCCAAAATAGATCTCCATCAAGATAGTCCATAACAAAGAATGCTGTTCCAGCAACATTATTATCTTCACAAAGACCATAGGTTTTTGGAACAGGAACTTCAGTCTCAAACAATGCAGTTATAACCTTGTATTCTCTATCTACAGCATGCGCAGATGGCAATAGCTTTCCAGGAGGTTTACGTCTTAAAACTAAATTCTTATTTTCAGTAATAATTTTATATGTTGGATTAGATTGACCACCCTTAAACTGCTCGATTGAAATAATCTTTCCAGCCCCTGAGACAAACTCATCAATCCATGGCTGCAATTTTGATGCTTCAATTGATAGATGTTCAGCAACTTCTTTTGTACCAGAGAATTTTGTATCATCAAGTGGCTCCACTATAAAGATCTTCCTCCGTCAACCTTTATTATCTGGCCAGTAATATATTCAGAATGAGCAAGGAACTTTACAGCTTCTGCAATATCTTGCTCTGAACCCATTCTATTAAGAGGTATACTTTCAATTACTTTATCTTTTTGATCTTCAGTCCAAGTCACATCAGGTGGTTCAAGCATCGCTCCAGGCGCAATTGCATTTACTTTTATTTCTGGAGCAAGTTCCCTTGCAAGTCCTTTAGTTATTGCCTCTAGGCCTGCTTTAGCAGCAGAGTATATTGAATAATTTGGAACTCCCTTAGATAAGTTTGTGTCAGTTATATTGATGATAGAACCATTAGAAGCTTTCAATTTATCTTTTAAACCTTGTATTAAAAAAAGAGGACCCTTTAAGTTACTTCCTATAAGTTTTTCCCAGTGGTTTTCAGAAATTTCTTCAATGGGAGTAGGGTAAAAAGTAGATGCATTATTAACTAAAAGATCCAAAGAAGGGAAGATACCGTCAATATCATTTAATATCTTTTTTATGTCTTCTTCTTTATCAAGATTTCCTTGAACAATTTGAGCTGCGTCTGGATTATCTTTATTTATTTCGTTGGCTAGTTGTTCTGCGTCTTTTTTAGATGAATTGTAATGAATAATAATATTCCAACCTAAATCTTTGAAAGTAAGAGCAATTGATTTACCAATTCTTTTAGCAGCTCCAGTTATGAATATAGTCTTGTTCATTTACATTTGTGAATAATTTCTTTGTATATTTTAATCTTTTCTGCTTCAACTTTCTCATTTGGAGTATCTGAAAGAAAAGAAAAATCAGTATTTTGTATTTCTTTTGCTATTTTTAAGATGTAATCTCTATTTTTGTCAAGATTAGGTAATGAACATAATTTTGTGATTGTTTTTTCATCTCTTATGAAATGAGAATTTTTGATAACTGATAACAAATCTTCTTCAGAGCTTTTTTTTGTAATTTGAGAAATATTTTTTAATATATTAGAAGCATTTTTACACACATTAGGAATTGGCAAATTTTGTCCCAAATCAAAATTATTATTAATTTGAAGTTCTGACCATCTTACTTCTTGATCAACATGACTATCACAATTAGGTGCTTTTAACTTGGAAAAAAATGGATCTAAAAGGCCTAGTGAAATTATTTTTTCAAAATAAAGATTAGGATTTGAACTTTTTAAAGCTCTAGATGTTTCTGACCATACTCTATCAGGTGATAGTTCTGCTAATTCTCCAGAAGAAATAATTTTCTTTATTCCATTTAAAGTCTCACTATCGATAGTGAAGTCTTTTAAATGATCATAGGTATAAAATCTAGCTAATCTTATAGCTCTCAGCGGATCTTCATAAAATGCATCTGAAACATATCTAAAGATTTTATTATTTAAATCTTCTTGCCCATTAAAAGGATCAATAATTTCACCATTTTCATCTTCTGCTATTGCATTGATTGTAAAATCTCTTCTGGATAAATCATCTTCAAGACTAACATCTCTTCCAAAATAAAATGTAAAACCATGATAGCCGGTCCCAGATTTTCTCTCTGTTCTTGCAAGCGCATACTCTTCGTTGGTTTCGGGATGAAGAAATACAGGAAAATCTTTTCCTATGGGTTTATACCCCTCATTAATCATTTCCTCAGGAGATGATCCAACGACAACCCAGTCATTATCTGATGCTTTTACTTCAAGCAAAAAATCTCTTACTGCTCCGCCAACCTTATAAATCTTCATTTTTTCTTTACCTGAAAAATTTTTTTATCTTCTAATCTCATAGCAGAAAGTTTTTTACCCCAAACACAGCCAGTATCTAGGCCAATTATATTATCTAAATTTGTGTTTCCTTCAAGTGCTGCCCAATGACCAAAAATTATATATTCGTTTGGCTTTAAGTTTGAAATAGTTTGTTTGAACCATGGAATATGATTTTTCTGAGGTTTTAAATCTTTCTTTTTAAGTAAAAGAGAGCCTTTTTGATCTAAGTATCTCATTCTTGTGAAATAGTTAATCATTGTTCTATATCTTTTATAGCCACTTAAATTTTTTTTCCACTTTGCTGGTTTGTCTCCCCACATATTAGCTAAAATCTTATATGAATCTTTCTTAAAGACTTTTTTAAATTCATCAGAAAGTTGCTTTGCAGTTTCTAAACTCCAGATATAGGGAATGCCTGCATGCGCTATCCAAAAAGTTTCTTTTGTTTCTTTAATTTTTACTTTTTGAAGAAGAGGTTGTTTTTTTAACCATTTATAAATTGCATTTACATTTTTAGCATCAAGAATCGCATTTAAAGACTTATTTCTTTTTTTATACTCAATAAGATATAACAAATAGAAGTCGTGATTACCAAGGACGCCTTCAATAGATTTTTTATTTTTTAAGCAAAAATCTAATACCTCTAAGGATTTCGGACCTCTGTTAACATAATCGCCAGCAAATAATAATTTATCTTTGTTGGGATTAAATTTAATCTTTTTACAAAGTAATTGAAGTTCATCAAAACAACCTTGGACATCACCTATAACATAATGGGACATTTAAATGGTGTATTCCCTAGCGATCTTTATAAATACTTCTAAAGGTAAATCCTCTGACCTTAAAGCTGGATTGAGTTCAAATGAATTCCATGAAATATTTAAACTTTTTAAATTATTTTTAATATTTTTTCTTTTTGAACTAAATGCTAAGTCTATTATTTTAAATAAGTTATCTTTAATAGAAATATCATAATTTAGATTTTTCTTAGGGATAAATCTAATAAAGCTAGAGTTCACCTTTGGCTTAATGTCGAATGCCTCTGGTGGCACATCAAACAGCACTTCTGTTTCAAAGAAGGCTGCAATTTTTAATGCTAGCTTTCCCCAATTTTTGGTTGAAACTTTTCCATTTACCTTTTGAGCAACTTCTTTTTGAACAAGAAAGTGCATATCCTCAATTTTTTCAAAGTCATCAATAAACTTGATCATAATTTGAGTTGAGATGTTATATGGTAGGTTACCCACTATTCTTAATTTCGAATCAATATTAGGCAATTCAAATTTTAGGATATCTTGATTTATAAATTTAAAATTTGCAGGCCCTTTAAATTTATTATTCATTATATCGATATTATCTGAGTCGATATCAATGCAGACAATGGTTACGTGTTCCTTATTAATTTGATTTGTGAGGGCTCCTTGACCAGGTCCAATTTCAATAAAATTATCGTTTTCTTTTGGAGTAATGACATTAGCCATTTCAAACAATATAGCTGGGTCTTTTAGATAATTCTGTGCATATCTTCTTCTGATGTCTCGAGAATTCATCTAATTAATTTTTTTGCCGTTCTTATTGCTAATTCTAGTGAAGATATATTTGATTTTTTTGATCCTGCGATATCAAGCGCTACACCATGATCAACTGAAGTCCTAATAATCGGAACTCCTAATGTTATATTTATTGATTCACCAAAACTAAGAGCTTTTAAGACTGGAAGAACTTGATCATGATACATGCCAAGATATGCATCAGTTTCTTTTAAAACTTTTTTAGAAAAAGCAGTATCTGCAGAAATCGGAAAGGATACATTGATTTTACTCCTTCTTAAAATTTTTATAGCAGGTTTAATCTCATTTACTTCTTCTAATCCAATTTTACCATTTTCACCGGCATGAGGATTTAAACCAAGAATTTTTATATTAGGGCAACTTATTTTAAATTTTTCTTTAAGATCTCTATTGAGAATTTTCACTTTATCAATAATAAGTTGTTTTTTTATCTTTTTATGCACTTCTTTAAGGGGTATATGGGTCGTTGCTAATGCAACTTTTAATTTATTAGATGCAAGCATCATTAGAACATCATCACTATTAGTAACTTTTTGGATATACTCAGTATGTCCAGAGAATTTCCTATCTATAGAAATAACATTCTCTTTACTTAAAGGTCCAGTTACAAGGGCAGATTTTTTGTCTTTAATGGCTTCTTTTATTGCGTAATTCAAATTATTTAGTACATACTTAGCATTTGACTCATAAAGTTTTCCTGGCGTGATGTTTTTACACTTAGTCAGTTTTATTACTTGTAAAACATTTTTACGATTTGATTTAATATCTCTTATTGACTGTATCTCATTAATATTTATCTTCTTATTAAGTAATTTTGATCTTCCTAAAAATAGATTTGGATCTCCGATTGATACAATTGGAATTTTTAAATTTTCCCATGATTTAGAGGAAGCAATTTTAATAATTAAATCTGGTCCAATACCAGCTGGTTCTCCAGGGGAGTAAATGATTTTTTTCAATCTAAAACTTTAAATTCAACAAAAGCTTCTGCTCTCATTGTTCTGAGAGTATTTTCTAGTTCTTCACTAAACTTTCTGTCATATAAAATGGCATATGCTTGGTCTTTAATAAGCTTTTCTGTTAATTCATGATTTCTTTTCCCAAGAACTTGTAAAAAATGAAATCCAAATTGTGTTTCAAAAACTTCTGAAATTTGGTTAATTTTTGTTTCAAGCATCATTTTTTCGAATTCTGGCGCAAAAACACCAAGCCCAACCCAGCCCAGATCGCCTCCAAGTTTTGCAGAACCAGGATCCTCTGAAAATTGATCTGCTAAAGATGAAAAATCCTCCCCATCAATAATTCTCTGTCTTATATTATTAAGCTGATTTATGGTATCTTCATCATTTCTTATGGTTGATGGAGTCAACAGAATATGCCTTGATTGCCACTGATCCTCATATTTAACAAAATTGCCTCTTTTATCCTCTAATTTTAAAATATGATAACCCGAACCACTTTCCAATGGACTTGAAATAAAACCAATAGGTTGACTTTTAAGGGCTTCTTCAAAAAGCCTAGGCATATCGATGGCTTTACGCCAATTCATAAGACCTCCAGATGAAGCATTTGAGCTTTTTG
>CESW01124719.1_pt1 | contig 12939 bp, 17 predicted proteins | sample 531171 | NCBI WGS metagenome assembly CESW01 (sample SAMEA2621859, study PRJEB7988) | marine metagenome | biome: marine biome (ENVO:00000447); feature: surface water layer (ENVO:00002042); material: "saline water (ENVO:00002010), including plankton (ENVO:xxxxxxxx)" | depth 5 m
TCAATTTGTAGACAAAATAGATGTCTTCAAAAAAAGATAAATTTTATTTAAATTTAGCATTAAACCTCGCAAAACAAAACGAAGGTTTAACAGGCGATAATCCATCCGTAGGATGCATAATTGTTAATAAAAACAAAATTATTTCTTTAGGTAAAACATCAATAAATGGAAGACCACATGCAGAAAATAATGCAATTAAACTTGCTAGTCCAAAAGATCTTAAGAATTCAACATTATATGTAACTTTAGAGCCTTGTACTCATTATGGACAAACACCACCATGCACAAAACTTATAATAGAAAAAAAAATTACAAAAATAGTTTTCTCAAGCAATGATATTGATCCGCGAACTGCTAACAAATTAAGAGCAGTCTTAAAACAAAAAAACATTAAAATTAAACAAGTTAAATTAAATAATATAGATAAATTTTATAATAGTTATTTTTATATTCGAAAAAATAAAAAACCTTTTGTAACAGCAAAAATTGGATGTTCAAAAGATAATTTTATTTACTCTAAAAAAAACAAACATATCACAAATGAGTTATCGAGAAATGTTTCACATATTTTAAGATATAAAAATCAAGGAATTATAGTTTCGTCTAAAACATTAAATAAAGACAACCCTTTATTAAGTTGTAGAATTAATGGATTGCAAAGATTTTCACCTGTAAAAATAATATTAGATAAAAATTTAAGTTTCAAAAAAAATTTAAAAATATTTAAACAAAATACTAAAAATATTATTTTCTTTTATAATATCTTTAAAAAAAAGAAAATAAGCTTTCTAAAAAATAAAAAAATAAAATTTTTCAAATGCAGTCTAGATAATCAAGGAAATTTAGACTTCTCTAAAATTTTAATAAAGTTGTATAACTTAAAAATTAACTATGTTTTAATTGAGGGAGGTAAAATACTGACCTCTAGTTTAATAAAAAATAAAAGAGTCAATCAGTTTTTTTTATTTAAAAGCAACAAAAATCTAAATAAAAATGGACAAATTAATATAAACAAAATATTAAAATCTCTTAATAAAAATTTTAAATTTAAAAAAACTATAAACACAAATTTGAATGGTGAAAAAATTATAAATTATTTTAACTATGTTTAATGGAATTATTTTTAATCAGGGCGTAATACAAAAATTAAAAAAAAATCAAAAAGGTATTAATATTTTTGTAAAAAGTAATTTAAGTGTTAGGAATAAAGATATAGGCATATCTGTCTGTTGTGATGGTGTTTGCCTCACAATGATTACATATAAAAATAGATTGATGGAATTTTATTTGTCTAAAGAAACTATAAATAGATCAAAATTTAAAAATATTAGGATTGGTGATAAAATTAACTTAGAATTACCTTTAAAACACGGACAAAGAATCTCAGGTCATATTTGCCAGGGACATGTAGACTGCACTTCAAATGTTAAAAAAATCACAAAAAAAGGAAAGTCAATTGTTTATGAATTCATTATAGCAAAACAATTTATAAGTTATCTAATACCTAAAGCATCAATTTTGATAAATGGCGTATCATTAACTATATCCAAACTTTTAAAAAATAGTTTTCAAATTTGGGTTATTCCTCATAGCCTTAAGTTAACAAATTTAACACATTTAAAAAAAGGAAGTATAGTAAATGTTGAGATAGATATTTTATCAAAATATATTAAAAAGCATCATGGAAAAAAGTAACTTTACACCAATCGAAAAGATTATTCGTGTTGCTAAAAAAGGTGATATGTACATATTGGTAGATGATGAAAATCGTGAAAACGAAGGCGACTTAGTGGTTCCTGCATCAAATATTTCCTCAAATAAAATAAATTTTATGGCAAGATATGGAAGGGGTCTAATATGTTTAGCAATAAGTGACAAGCAGGCAAAAAAACTAAATTTATCGCTTATGTCGCCTATTAATAATTCAAGAAACCAAACTGCTTTTACCGTATCTATAGAAGCTAGAAAAGGTGTAACCACTGGTATTTCAGCTAAAGATCGCTCTACAACAATTAAAACTGCTATTAAAAATAAAGTTAAGAAAGACGAAATTGTTTCACCTGGACATATTTTTCCAATTATTTCTAAAGAAGGTGGAGTTCTCGTTAGAGCTGGACACACTGAAGCCTCTGTAGATATATCTAAACTTGCTAATAAAAATCCGTCGGCTGTGATATGTGAAATAATGAATGATAAGGGTGTTATGACAAAAGGGAAAGAACTTTTTGATTTTGCAAATAAGCATAAATTAAAAATAGGGAAAATTGAAGATTTAATTTCCTACAGACTTAAAAATGAAAAACTTATCAAACTGAAAAAAAAAGATAATATAATTATTAATAAACAAAAATATTCTATAAAAGTTTTTGAAAATCTGTTAGATGGTTCTGAAAATTTTGCCTTAATAAAAGGTAAAATAAATTCCAAAAAAAATATTAGGGTAAGAGTTATATCTTCTAATATAGTTGAAAATTATTTGATGGGTATAAAGTTACCCGACTCTTTTAATAAAACATTAAAGTATTTTCAAAATTTTAATAATTGCGTTTTAGTGTTTATAAGAGATACTAATTTTAAGTCTGTTTCAGCTACACTTAAAGGATTAAAAAATGAGAACAAGAAAAAAAGTTCAGATCAATTAATTAGAAACTATGGTATAGGTGCACAGATTATTAAATCTTTAAAAATAAAAAATATGATTTTAGTTACAAGATCTCCAAAAAAGGTAATTGGATTAGAAGGTTTTGATATCAAAATAATTAAACAAGAAATAATTAAATGAAAAAGAAAATTTTGATTGTAGTTTCTGATTATTATAAGAATATATCTGAGTCATTGCTTAATAGTGCAAAGAAAAATTTAGATAAAAGAATTACTTTTAAGGTGGTAAAAGTACCTGGTGTATTTGAAATACCAGTTACTATTTCAAAAAATCTCAAAAAATATGATGGTTTCATAGCTATCGGTTGTGTTATTAGAGGTAAGACAGCCCATTTTGATTTTATTTCAAGATCAACAATTGATGGTATAATGAATATAAGCATTTACTCAAAAAAACCCATTGGTAATTGTATTCTTACGTGCTTTAACTATAGACAAGCTATTTTAAGATTAAACAAGGGAAAAGATGCTGCGGTTGCAGTGAACAGCATTTTATTTCAATAAAGACCATAAATATGAAAACTATTTATAGCCCTAAAAATAATCCAAGGGTAATAATAATTCAAATGTTGTATGGAAAGTATTTTAATAAAGATCAAAATCTTAAATTTCCAAAACATAGATTTAAAAAATATATCAAAGATATAGTAAATGGAACTATTGAAAGGGATGAAATAATACTTGAAGAAATACTTAAATATTTAAAAAATGATTTAAATTTAAAAAAAACAGATAAAATTTTTATTATAATTGTTAAAAGCGCTATATATGAATTCTTATATAAACCAAATATTCCATCAAAAATTATTATAAAGGAATATCTTGACGCCTCAAATTTTTTTATAGAGATTTCTATGACAAAATATTTAAACGCTTTATTACAGAAAATAGCAAAAAAAATAAGATCAGATAATGAATGAACATCAAATAATTAAAAATTATTTTAGCAAATTAACAAATAATAATCCTTCAGCATTAAATCTTAACGATGACGTTTTTTTTGACAAAAAAAATAGAGTAGTCGTTTCAGTTGATACATACGTTGAAAATATTCATTTTCCTAATTTTAAAAATCCTGAATTAATTATAAAAAAAGTAATTAGAGCATCTATTTCTGATTTAGTTTGTAAAGGTGTAGCTCCAATTTTTTATTTTATCTCAGGAAGTGGAAATTTAAATTCATTTAATAAAAAAAATTTAAGCAAAATTTTAAAGTCAATGAAAAATGAGCAAAGAAAATTTTCTATAAAACTCTCCGGTGGAGATACAGTTTATTCAAAAAAAAACTCCTTCACAGCTGTTACTCTTGGATATTCAACTAAGATCGTTAAAAGAAATAATGCTAAATTAAATGATGATATATACGTAACAGGTAATATTGGAGACAGCTCTCTGGGATTAAATTTGTTAAAAACAAAAAAAAAAATTCCAAAAAAAATAAAAGATTATTTTATTAATAAATTTTATTTACCTGAAATTAACTTAGAATTTTCCAAGTATTTATATAGTTTTGCAAATACCTCAATTGATATTTCAGATGGAATTTTAATTGATTTAGACAAAATGACTAATAATCAAAACTTTTCTTTAGAAATTAATTTAGATAAAATTCCACTTTCAAAAAAAATGTGTAATTTTTTACAATTTACTAAAACAAGAAAAAAGTATATTTTTGATGGCGAAGATTATCAAATATTATTTACTGCACCTGTATCTAAACGCAATAAAATTTTCAGAATTTCAAAAAAAACAAAAACTAAAGTTACTATTATTGGCAAAGTTATACGTAAAAAAAAAATCAAATTTAACCTATTAAACAAGGGTAACGTGTCCAACATACCCAAAAAGCATGGCTATGAGCATAAATTTAAATAATATTATATTGCCTTTTATGATCTTTTTTGTATTGTGCGATTTTTGAAAATAATTAAAACATTATATAATGACTAATAATATAGAAACTATACTTATTTATACTATTTTAGCTGGTTTAGTTTCAATCATCTATGGTTATTTAACTGGAAAAAGTATTTTAGCCTCAAGTGCAGGTAACACGAAAATGCAAGAAATTGCATCAGCAATTCAAATTGGTGCAAAAGCTTACTTAAACAGACAATATAAAACTATTGCAATAGTTGGTCTTGTGGTTTTAATAATAGTAAGTTTCTCATTTAGTTATTTAGTCGGTTTAGGTTATTTAATTGGAGCGACATTATCTGGAATAGCTGGATATGTGGGAATGTTAGTTTCAGTAGAAGCTAATGTAAGAACTGCTGAGGCATCTAGAAAAGGTTTAGCAAAAGGTCTAGCTGTGGCATTTAAATCAGGTGCTGTAACTGGTATGTTAGTTGCGGGTTTAGCCTTATTATCGATTTCTGTATACTATTATTTATTATTAAAATTTGATATCGATGAAAGAGAAATTGTAAACGCGCTCGTAGCCTTAGGTTTTGGAGCTTCTCTAATATCTATATTTGCAAGATTAGGTGGCGGTATATTTACCAAAGGTGCTGATGTTGGTGCTGATTTAGTTGGTAAAGTTGAAGCTGGTATTCCAGAGGATGATCCAAGAAATCCAGCCGTGATAGCAGATAATGTAGGAGATAATGTTGGAGATTGCGCCGGTATGGCCGCGGACTTATTTGAGACTTATGCAGTAACGATTGTAGCCACAATGGTTTTGTCCTCAATTTTCTTTCCTGGTGATATGTTTATGATGATTTATCCTTTAACAATTGGTGGCGCTTGTATTTTAACATCGATTGTTGGAACTTTTTTTGTAAGACTTGGTAATAGCAAAAATGTAATGAATGCTTTATATAAAGGTTTTGTAGTATCTGCTGTAGCATCGTTGGTAATTTTATATCCAGTAACAGACTATGTTTTAGGTTTTGATAAGGTTTATGAACTTAAAAACAAATCATTTACAGGTATTAATTTATACTATTGTGGAATTATTGGTCTAATAATTACTGGATTATTAATATGGGTAACTGAATATTATACGGGTACAAACTACAGACCTGTCCGCAGTGTAGCTGGGTCTTCCACAACAGGTCACGGCACAAATGTTATTCAGGGATTAGCAATCTCATTAGAAGCTACTGCTGTCCCAGCTTTAATAATTGTTGCAGGAATATTAACAACTAATCATATTGCAGGCCTATATGGTATAGCAATTGCAGTCACTACAATGTTAGCACTTGCGGGCATGGTTGTAGCATTAGATGCTTATGGACCAGTAACTGATAACGCTGGTGGTATAGCAGAAATGTCTAAGTTACCAAAAAATGTAAGAAAAACTACAGATGCACTTGATGCTGTTGGCAATACTACTAAAGCGGTTACAAAGGGTTATGCTATTGGATCAGCAGGCTTAGGTGCTCTTGTCTTATTTGCAGCATATACAGAGGATATAAAACATTTTTCTAAAATGGCTGGCTCAAAACTCGAGGGCATTGTTGTTACATTTGATTTATCAAATCCATATGTAGTTGTCGGATTGTTAATTGGTGGCATGCTACCATATTTATTTGGTTCAATGGGTATGCAAGCAGTTGGAAGAGCAGGTGGTGCTGTAGTTGTTGAAGTAAGAAGGCAATTTAAAAAATATCCAGGAATTATGAAAAGAAAACAGAAACCAGATTACGCTAAATTAGTAGATCTGTTAACAGTTGCTGCAATTAAAGAAATGATTATTCCGTCATTATTACCCGTTTTATCACCAATTGTGCTTTATTTTATAATTTTAATAATAGGTGGACAAGTGGCAGCTTTAGCTTCCGTCGGTGCGATGTTACTTGGAGTTATAATAACAGGATTATTTGTAGCAGTCTCAATGACAGCTGGTGGAGGTGCTTGGGATAATGCTAAAAAATATATTGAGGATGGAAATTTTGGTGGCAAAGGCTCGGAAGCACATAAAGCTGCTGTAACTGGTGATACTGTTGGTGATCCGTACAAAGATACAGCTGGCCCAGCAGTTAATCCAATGATTAAAATAACGAATATTGTAGCTTTACTATTATTGGCTGTTATTGCTGGATAATTTTATCTAATTCCTTGTTCTCTTTTCTTTTTTCGCATTCCAAGAGGATCGTTTATCCTTTGTCTCATACTTGATAAAAAACTATAAATAAAATTTCTTTTTTGTAAAGAAGCTGTTCGATTATCATCAAATTTAATTTTTTCCATGTTATTTATATCGTAGAAATCTTTTTTTGCTAAAATACCCATTTCATCTATTTCTAAAATTAAAATATTGTTAATTATTAGTTTGCGTTTACCAAAAAAATGAGTATTAGTAATTTTTCTTTCAATATAAATCCATACATCATTATCAAAGCTGCTTTTTGTAGACGGCTCACCTAAAATACCCAATATATCATTTTTGTTAGTTTGATTAATGGTAATCCTTTTTTCTTTTTTATCTAAGTTAAAAATCCCGTGGTGATCATCAACTAAATCAAAAGAACAATTTGAAATTAGAAAAAAAAAGGATATAAAAAAAAGTATTTTCATGAATGCTGAATACATTAATATATATAATAATTTAATAAATCTGACTAGAAATAAAAATCTATTTTATAATTTTACAAATAAAGATACATTTTCTGACAGGCTTTTAATATTTATGTTTCATTTAGGTTTTTTTTTAAGAAATTTTAAAAATCAAGTGGATAAAAAATATTTGCAGGAATTTTACGACTATACTTTTAGACAAATTGAACTAGATGTACGAGAAATAGGATATGGAGATGCCTCAATCAATAAAAAAATGAAGACATATGTTAATATACTTTATTCAATCATTAATAAAATAAATAATTGGCATAAATTATCTAATATAGATAAATTTAAAATCTTAAAATATTTCTTAGAAATAAAAAAAAACGATAAAGAATTGATTAAATACTTTGATAATTATGTAAAATATTTGTCAAAAATCACTTTAAAATCATTTACAAAAAGTGTATTAGAGCATAAGTTTTAAAAATGGCTGTTCCTAAAAGAAAAACTACTAAATCTAGAGCTGGAAAAAGAAGATCACATATTAAGTTCAGAACTAAAAATATTGTTGAAGATAAAAAATCTGGTGAATACAGATTGTCACATCATATGGATTTAAAATCTGGCACTTACAAAGGAAGACAAGTTCTAGATCCAAAGGAATAATTTATTTGTAATGATGAATAAAATAAAAATTGCAGTCGATGCAATGGGAGGTGATAATTCACCAAAAAAAGTTATAGATGGCATCTTTCATAACTTAAAAGAAAATGATGATACATTTTATAATATTTTCGGTGATCAAGATATTATAAATGATTTTATGCCCAAGTCCTTTAATAAAGATTTTATTAAAATTACCAACACAAAAAAAAAAATTTTAGACACTGACTCACCTTTATCGGCAGCTAAAAAAGGCAAAGAAACTAGTATGTGGCTCGCAATAGAAAGTTTGAAAAATAAAGAAGCAGATGTAGCAATCTCAGCAGGAAACACTGGGGCTTTATTTGTTTTAGCTAAACTAAATTTAAAAATGATAGAAAATATTGATAAACCTGCCTTGTCTGCGTTATGGCCCAATAAAAATGGTTTTAATGTAGTATTAGATTTAGGTGCGAATATTGAATGTAACGAAAAGAATCTTTTAGATTTTTCTATTATGGGTGCCTCAATATTTAAAGCATTGTATCCTAATGACAAACCTAAAGTAGCACTATTAAATATTGGCTCAGAAGAATTAAAAGGCAATGAAATAATTAAAAAAGCTTTTCAAATACTAAACGAAAGAAATAATGACTTTAAATTTTCTGGTTATATAGAAGGCAATAACATAATGGATGGCAATGTAAATGTTATAGTCACAGATGGTTTTACAGGAAATATTGCATTGAAAACAGCAGAAGGAACTGCAAATTTTATAATGAATGAATTTAAAAACACAATGACCTCAAATATATTAGGTAAAATTTCCTCATTAATAAATATTAGTAATTTAAGAAAAACAAAAAAAAAATTAGATCCCAGGTTATACAATGGTGCAATATTGACAGGGTTAGATTCTCCTGTTGTAAAAAGTCATGGATCGACAGATTTTATAGGTTTCTCTAATTCATTAAATGTTTGTCGAAGAATTGTAAAAGGTGACTTAATTAAGAAAATAAAGTTAAATATAAAAGATGAGAATTAACCTAACTAAGAAAGAAATTATTAGTTCTTTATATATGCAATTGGGTTTTTCTAAAAAAGTATTAGAAAGTATACTTGATGATGTATTAAATCTGATTGTAGAAAATCTTAAAAAAAATAAAAAAATAAAAATATCAAATTTTGGAACATTTGAAATAAGACATAAAAAGAAAAGGGAAGGCAGAAATCCAAAAACAAAACAAAAAAAAACTATATCTGAAAGAAATGTAGTTTTATTTAAGCCGTCAAAAGATTTTAAAAAATACGTAAATAATGAGTAATAAAACAAACAATGCTTACAAAACAATAGGAGAAGTCTGTAAAATATTAAATTTAAATTCTGACAAAAACCAAAAAAAGAGTCATAATTATACAATTCGTTTCTGGGAAACAAAATTCAAACAGATCAAGCCTAAATTTATAAATAATAGAAGGTATTATGATAATAAAAACGTTAAAATTTTAAAGAAAATACAATTTTTACTTAAAAATCAAGGAATGACTATTGCAGGTGCAAAAAAATTTCTCAATGATGAAAATTTAAATATTGACGCTAGAAATAATGACCTTATAAAGACTACTAACATTAAATACAGAATTAACAAAGTATCACGTATTTTAAAAGAACTAAAAAAAAATTAAAATGGCAAAAAAAACACACGTAAAAGTTAGACTTGTTCCAGAAGCCAAACCTGATAGTCCTTTTTTCTATTATGTTAAAAAGCCATCTGGTGGTGAAAAAGCAAAGGTTAAATTAAAAGCAAGAAAATACAATCCATCTACGAGAAAACATGAAATTTTTGTAGAAAAAAAACTTCCTCCTCATAGTAAATAATTATTTTTTTTTACTTTTAAAATTTCTATACTCGTAATTTACAAACGCCTTTATCATACTTTTCCATACACTGAGTGTTACTTTTTCATCAATTTTTTTCTTTTTAGATTTATTTTTAATATTTTTTAAAATTAATAATATTCTTTTTTTATCAATTATTTCACTTTTTTTCTCTTTTAGTTTTAAAACTTTTTTTACAAGCTCAAATCTTTTTTTTAAAATATTAATTAAAGTATTATCTATTATGTCTAATTTTTTTCTCAATATAACTAGTTTTTTTTTATTAATAGGCGACATTTAATCTTTTGGAATTTTCAAAATTTATTATATCTATTTATGCATGTACATAAATAACAAAAACATAATTAATTTACTGAATATTTGGTTGATAATCATGTTTGTTCTTGTTTCCTCTATAATTATAGTAGGCGGCCTAACTAGATTAACTGACTCTGGGCTATCCATTACCCAATGGGAGTTATTCAAAGGTATAATACCACCACTATCTCAAACACAATGGCAATTATATTTCAATTTATATCAAGAAATACCTGAATTTAAATTACAAAACTTTAATATGTCTATAAATGAATTTAAAATTATTTTCTGGTGGGAATGGTTTCACAGACTCCTAGGTCGTATTGTTGGATTATTTTTTCTTATTCCTTTAATTTTTTTTTCTTTTAAATTAGGGCTAAAAAAAGCATTACCTTTGATATTCATTTTTTTATTAATTTGCTTTCAAGGTTTAATAGGATGGTACATGGTTATGAGTGGTTTAGTAAATAATGTAGATGTTAGTCACTTTAGACTTTCTTTGCATTTAACTACTGCATTTATAATACTTATCCTTATTTTTTGGCAAATTTTAAAATTTAGAAATTTGAAAATAGACTTTGGTAATCATATTAAGTTTAAACTACCCCAAATAATTTTCTTACTAATTCTCTTTCAAATAATTATAGGTGCCTTTGTTTCGGGAATGGATGCTGGTAAAATTTATAATACATGGCCATTAATGGGTTCAAGTTTTTTTCCAGATGATAACGTCTTTTTAGATCTACTTAAAATTAGTGCATTAAGTGAACCATCTTTAGTACAATTTCTTCACAGGAATTTAGCTTATTTTATTCTATTAGTTTATTTGTCTATTTTATATTTGATAATAAAGCAAAAATTAAAAAACTTTTATAAACCAATAGCTTTATTAGGTAGTGTTTTGTTCATTCAAGTAATACTAGGAATAATCACAGTTATAAGTGGTGCAGAGATTTTTGTTTCATCTTTGCACCAAGTAAGTTCAATTGCTTTAGTTAGTTCAAGTGTATATTTGTTGTTCCTTAACAAAAAAACTAGCTTACAGCTTTCAAACTAGGTTTACCTGAAGCATCTAGAGCTTGTTTTAAATCTGCAATAATATCATCTGGATGTTCTATTCCTATTGAGAGTCTTACGTAGCCTGGTGTAACACCAGCTGCTAATAATTCCTCCTCAGTCAATTGACTATGAGTGGTGGTTGCAGGATGTATTGCTAAACTTCTTGCATCACCGATATTTGCAACGTGATAAAACATTTTTAATGCTTCAATAAATTTTTTACCAGCTTCTACACCACCTTTAACTTCAATACCAATTAAAGCACCGTTTCCACCAGAAAAATATTTTTTTGTTCTATCTCCAACAGTACCTTTATGAAGTGTAGGATATATTACCCTATCAACATTATTATGCTTTGTTAAGAAATCTACGACTTTTTCTGCATTTGAGCAGTGTTGCTTCATTCTAAGTGGTGCAGTTTCGAGTCCTTGAATAATTCCCCATGCATTATCTGGGGCTAAGGGTGCACCTAAGTCTCTTAGGAGACATACCCGTGCTCGTACTGCAAAAGATACATTAGCACCTGTTAATTGAGGTACTACTTCACCCCATTTGGCTCCACCGTAACTCATATCAGGTTCATTAAATAACGGTTGTCTTTTTGGATCTGCAGTCCAATCAAAATTTCCACCATCTACTAAACAACCTCCTATTACAGTACCATGGCCACCAATAAATTTTGTTAGTGAATGGACAACAACAGCCGCACCATGATCTAATGGTTTACATATGATTGGAGCCGCGGTATTATCCATAATAAGTGGTATATTATGTTTTCTTCCAATATCTGATACCTCTTTTATTGGAAATACTCTTAATGCAGGGTTTGGTAATGTCTCTGCATAAAAACACCTGGTTTTTTCATCAACGGCTTTTTCAAAATTTTTAGGATCAGAAGGATCTGCATATCTAACCTCAATTCCTAATTTTTTAAGTGTATGAGTAAATAAATTAACAGTTCCGCCATATAAATCTGTAGAACTCACAAAGTTATCACCAGCTTGACATACGTTCACTATTGCAAAAGTAGATGCTGCTTGACCAGAACCAACAGTTACACAAGCTAAACCGTTTTCAATTGCTGCAACTCTCTTCTCTAAAACATCATTTGTTGGATTCATAATTCTTGTGTAAATATTTCCAAATTCTTTCAGGGCAAATAAGTTTGCTGCGTGACCTGTATTATTAAATTGGTAGGATGTGGTTCTATATATTGGTACAGCTACTGCTGTTGTGGCTGGATCACTCCTGTATTCACCGCCATGAAGTGCAATTGTTTCTGGATTTTTAGACTTACTCATTTTAACTCCTTTTTTTTGTTTTTTATGGTGGGTACAAAATCAAGTTTAAATCCACCTTTTTTAAAACTTTTTTAAAGGTAACATGATGAATAACCAAAAAACAAGTTAAATATATTAAATTGACAAGTGTATATTTCTAAGTATTAATCGCGCTCAATGACTAAGTTTATAAAAAACAGCGAAATCAACTCAAAGTGGTATGAAATAGATGCTAAAAACGCAGTAGTAGGTAGATTGGCGACTATTATAACTAAAATTTTAAGAGGTAAAAATTCACCAAAATTTACTCCACATATGGATCATGGTGATTTTGTTGTCGTTAAAAACATTGAACAAATAAAATTCACTGGTAACAAGTTCGAAAACAAGAAATATTACCGTCATACTGGCTATCCCGGTGGTATAAAAGAGACTACACCTGAGAAACTCTTCAAAAAAAAACCTGAAGAAATTTTAAAGCTCGCTGTCAAACGAATGCTTCCGGGCGGCGCTCTTGCAAAGAAACAACTGTCAAAGCTAAAAATTTATACAGGAAATGGTCATCCGCATGAGTCTCAAAATCCAGAGATT
>CESW01057948.1_pt1 | contig 12901 bp, 10 predicted proteins | sample 531171 | NCBI WGS metagenome assembly CESW01 (sample SAMEA2621859, study PRJEB7988) | marine metagenome | biome: marine biome (ENVO:00000447); feature: surface water layer (ENVO:00002042); material: "saline water (ENVO:00002010), including plankton (ENVO:xxxxxxxx)" | depth 5 m
AAAGATTTAAAAGATCTGGAAAAGAACTCAGAAGAGCATGCTTTAATCAATGATAAAATTGCGAAGTTTCAAAAAGAACTTAGCAGATTAAATCAGGAGCAAAACGCGGTGAATGATTTAAATCACACTCGCTTCCTCGACGCCCAAAATGTAGGGGCAGAAGAAGCGGGACAAGAACAGGATTTAAAAAAGGTAAACAGCGAGTTGGAAGAGTTAAACAGTCAGATTTCAGAAAATGGAAGTAAGCTTGTCGCTGCTGAATTAGCCGAGCTCAAAGAGCATCTGCATTTCTTGGAACTTGAAAAAGAGTCGATCGAAAATTTTACACATGATGAGTTTCTCGAAAATGTAGAGGCAATGAAGGCGAAGAGAAAAAGCCAGTTGCGTTAAGAAGTAAAAATAAAAAAATCTATTTTTGACTTTCTGCAAAAATAGTTACTTTAGCTTTCTCTCCGGAAACGAGAAATTTGGCTCTTTTGATTGCTTTTGCAGTGGAGAGCGTTGGATTACTTGAGGTATGGGGAAAAACATTTTTCCGATTTATTCGAGCTAAAACTCCAGAGTTCCGAAGAATTCTCAATGCGTCTCTTCTCACTTCACAGAGTAAAACATGGCAGTTTTTTTCCTTTAAATATTCGAGTAATTCTTCCAAGGCCAGTACCGAAGTGGCATCCAAGTGGTGCGCATTAAGCAGTTTTAAAACCAGGACTCGAAGATTCTCATCTTCTCCGACTCTTCTAATTTGTTCGTAGAATAATTCAGCAGCTGCAAAGAAAATCTCTCCTTCAACATGAACAATGGATACTTCTGGTTCCGGCCTTCTACTTTTTAAAGAAAGTTCGGCAAGCTCTCCTTTCTCATTGTATCCATATTCCCTTAATTCTGGCTCAGCTACCTTTCTTAAAAACAACATGATAGAGGTGAGCATACCTGCAAAAATTGCGACTTGGAGAGAGAACAGTAGCCCAACAGCAAGAGTTACCACAAAAGTAACAGCGTCCGATCCTGTAGCTCTAGACACCGTCTTGATCTGCCGAAGCTTGATTAGTGAAGCTCCGATAAATACCACCAAAGTGGCAAGGGAGCAAAGCGGTACATAGGAGATAAAGTTTCCAAGGAACCCCGATACTAATATGATCAGTCCACCTGCAACCAAATTAGCAATACTGGTCCTTGCTCCCGATTGAACATTCAAGGTGGATCGAGTCAAGGAACCGGAGGCAGGCATTCCAGAAAAAAATGCACATCCTAAATTACCAAATCCTATGGACATGGCCTCTTGATTACTATCTAACCTCGAACCTGCCCGAGCAGCGAGTGATTTTCCGATAGACAAGCCTTCGAGCAAGCACAACAGAGAAACCGCAAAGGCAGCGGAAAGAATGGTTTCCCAATGGTTGGTAAAGTTAGAAGTTACTGGGAAAGTTAAAAAAGAGCCTGCGAGGTCAAAGTTATCCAACTTAGTTATTTTCCAATTTATTTCTTCGAGGCCAATAGCAACCAAGGAACTAAGGACAAGAGTGATGGCAACATTTGGTAGGGAAGGAAATTTTCTTTGTAAAAGTAAAAAAAGGATGGCCGTAATGAGTGAAAGCGTCAGTGCTGGAACCGAAAAAGATTGAAGGCTTTGGAAGGCATTAAGAATGATTTTAAAAAAAGTAGTAGGAACTTCACTAGAAGAATTTTGAAGACCAAGAAGATGCTTGCATTGATTGGCTATGATCAAGCAACAGGCTGCGGTAACATAAGCAGTAATCACAGTCCGGGAAATGAACTGAATCATGAACGATATTCTAAAAACACTTGCGAATATTAAAAATAGAGCAGAGATAATTAAAATCCAAGGAAGCAAAAGCAATGCATCCGAGGAAGCCATTCCATTGGCTTGAATCAGCCCGATGCCTGCAAAGACTCCAAAAAGTAAAACTGCAGTAGCATTTGTGGGCCCAAGGGTTATAAATCGGCCTCCTCCAAAAATACCACCCATAATCGCGGCAATCGCAGACCCAAGAAGCCCGTAACTTATGGGGAGGCCTGCAACCAAGGCATAAGCCATACCTTGGGGAATAGATAGAAGTGCTACATTCACACCTGCCCGCCAGTCTCCAGACCACATCGAGGAATCATAACTGGAAAGAGATTCTACAACCGGAGGTCGGAACTGGCGGATATCTATCCAATTTCTTAACCGCAATGCTTTTTTATCCATTTTTGAGTCAAGCCTGAAGATAATCTATCCGATTGTAATCTCCAAGTAGATTCGAAAATATCAAAAGATTAACGATTTTATCGAATACAGTTTATTCCACAAAAGCTGATTGAATAACGGAATATGTACTTAATTTCCAGAGAGCAAATTGTTCCCGGTATACAGGTAATTTCTTTTCCAAACTCTCTTCAAGTTCACTCAATAATCTGTACTTAACATTGCCACTTGTATTTCGTAGCCCAGCCTTGTGCAAGTCCACGATACGACTCGATAAAACTTTTCTGCGAGTAATACCCTCAGCTAACTTGGATTTTATCTCCTCGATCGCATGAGCGATTTCATTTTCAAGAAGTAATTGATTTGCTTGTATATTCTTTTTTACCTCTGCCCGTACTGCTTTCTCGAGGGGATTGCCTTGAAGCATATTTTGAAGTTCATTTATGCTATTATTCAGTTCCTTCAGTACTCCGAATTCAGAAAGATCCGCCACCTCAAGATACTTAGATACTGGTTTTCCCTCTTTAAACAATTGGTCAATTTGCAGAAGCGTACTTTTGAACCTTTCCAATTCTTGATCGAGCATCAGGATTTCTGACTTTAGGGCGATGGCTTCAACATTTAATCGTTTATCCCCGTGGCTTTCTTGTGAAAGTTGTTCTTTAAGTTCTGAGATTTGGGTATTGGTCTGCTTGATTTGATCGGATTGGGCGAGTAACGATCCAGGCAAGGGTTGGTCTACTCTCTCTTGGACCAGAGCCAATTCGTATGAATCAAGAATCAGGGTAGCTAGTAATTTGGCACTTTTTGCAGAGTGGCCTCGGCAGATTATTTTTACCAGATGATCGTCCTCAAAGGTTATTTGGGCCGAAAACAGGGATCGGAGGATACCTTCTTCATTTTCAATAAAGAATTCACTTTTAAAGGGGGAGAAAATCAACTCACTTGCGGTAGTGGAACTTTTAATTTGTTCATAGAAGAAAGACAGAAAGGTATTGCTTTTCAGTGCTTGAGCATGAAGTGCAGCCATCTCTAAACTTTGGCACTTTAGGATGATTCCAAATTCGGCCCACGCGGGTGAATCGACAATCGATTTTTCTATGGTTTCTGCTTCAGCCAGAACTGTTGTATTTTTCGGTTCAGGAGAAGCACTTACTGTCTCCATAATTTTTTTCACTTCTTGCTCGTAAACATGATCTTCAATTTCATTCCGAAAAGTTCCGTAAATGAAAAGAATTACACTAATAGTAATGATCGCTATGCAATGCCATGCTTGCATTGAAGTAGTTCAAATTAGATTCCTATGGATTGCAACCCTTGTGTTTTGATTGGTCTGATTGATTGGTTACAAGAGAATTGACAAAATCAATCTCTCCATTTCCAATTAATTTGTGGATGATCAATCGATTCCATTTGAATATTCTCGGAAGCTAACTGCCATTCAAAGGTCTTTGTATGCTTATATTCTTTCCTTGTTACCGAACCGTTCAGATGCCGAGGATATTTTGCAAGAGACGAATTTAATTCTTTGTAAAAAAGCAAACGACTACGACCCAGAGGGGCATTTTCAGGGCTGGGCCTTTCGTATTGCTCGGTTTCAGATCATGGCCCATATGACAAAGGCAAGGCGAAGTAAGATTAGTTTTAGTAATGAATTGGTCGATGCGATGGCTGAAGAGGATTTTGACTCGACTGGACTCCATGTTACCCAGCGGGCACTTCAAGTTTGCTATGATCTGCTGCCTAAACATATGCGATCGATTGCCCGCTTAAGATTTAAAGAAGAAAAACCCCTGAAAGATATATCAGAGTTGGTCAATCGACCCTTGGGATCTGTTTCAGCAACGCTACATCGAATTCGTCAGAACCTCGCCACCTGTGTGAAACAAAAAATGCCTATCATTGAGGCGGAGATCGATTCATAAAAAAACTAACATTTTATGTATTAAAAAAGGGATTTCCGCTAAAAGCTTGGTACATATCCTATGAATGCGAAAAAAAATCACGACCGTCTTGACTTCTTGACTTCCAAAATGCTGGACGAAGTAGCCTCTTCGTTGGAAGTTGCCGAACTAGAACTTCTCATCCAATCAGATGTTGGCTTGAGGAAGCGATATTCATCCCTTATTTTGCAGGAGTCGCTCTTGCATTGGGAGACAGGGCAGGCAGTTGATTATTTAAATACGGAAGAATCGAAGAAAAAAGTAGTTTATTTCCCAATATTCGCTTCCGCTGCGGCGGCATTAGTCGCAATGTTTTGTGGCTGGTTAATAAGTAATCATCCAAAATCAGGGAATCAGGAATTATCCAAAATCGAGGTTTTTAGTAGTGAGTTCGAAGATTCAAAGGGACTTACAAATTTTAAAACTGTGTCCAGTTCTTCTAGCTTTACATCCACTAATTACCGCAATGCTCTGGATCTACCGTTGATTCAAGATGCCCGATCAATAAATTCAGCCAACCGTGCGATCGTGATGTTAGAAAAAAATGTAAGGTTTGATTCCAATGCTCTGATTTCTTATCATGAACAAGTACGATCTTGGAATCGTTCCGATCACATGAGTGTGCCTGCAGAGAATGGGATTTTGCCTTTCAAAGGGGATGTTATGATTAAGTTACCCGAAATGTTAGTGAATGTAGATTTGCAAACGGCAAAAGTTCAGGAGACTTTGCAGGTTTTGGATGTTCGAGAAATTTCGAACACTACTGAAACGAAGTTAGATGCCGAAATATTTCTCAATAAAGGAGCTTCGGCAACACATGATTCCACTGAATTTGAGTTATCTGTACACGCTTTGGAAGGTGGGCAGGGTATGAATAAAATGTCTACGGGGTTCACATCCAATGCTTTGGTTGCCGACTCGGATCAAGCTTCATGGGAACGACTTTCTTCTGAATTTATCGTGCCAGAGGGCACAGATTTCTTGGTGGTATCTTTGACTGCAAAAATGGAGGGTCCCCAAGCACTATTGCCAAATACTCAGGGAAATTATGCTGACCTTTTGAGCATTAATCTCACCATGTCTGACGGAAAAACCGTTGGCCCTTTGTAAATATTTGGCACTTTCCATTGACTTTTGGAATCCTTTGAAAATCGTAGTTCGATGCCACTACGCGTTTTTTTACTCTTAAAATTATTAATGTCTTCATCCTTGTTTGGGGATGATTGGCCAACCTATGGTGGTCCTAATCGTACTCATACTACGACAGAACAAGGACTGAGGACGGAATGGAATAGCGAGGAACCTCGGACTCTTTGGAAATTAGATGTAGGGTTGGGCTATTCCAGTGTCGTTGAATATAAGGGGAAGGCACTCACGCAAGGATATCAAGACGGAAAAAATACCCTTTTTTGTGTAAACGCGAAAGATGGAAAAATTTTATGGAAACATCAGTATCCATGTAAAAAAGCAGATGATTATTTTCAAGGAGGATCCAGGGCAACCCCAACCGTTTTCGAAGACAGAGTATTTATTCAGAGTCATGAAGGTGATGTTTATTCTCTAGATTTGGAAACAGGAAAAATTTTGTGGAGCCTTAATGTGGTAAAGGATCTGCAGGGAGAGCGCCCTTCATGGGGGTTTGCTGGTGCCCCACTTCTGCTTGATGGGAAGATGATTCTTCAGACCGGAGGCGAAAAAGGATCTTTGGCTGCCCTAAATTCATCGAATGGAAAGGTGATTTGGCAAAGAGGTTCTGATGGGGCAGGGTATGCTTCCCCATTTCAAAGGGGATCAAATCCCAATGAAATTGTTGTCTTTAATCAATTTGGTTTGGCTCTGCATCGTTTGTCAGATGGCTTAGAGCTCACTAAATATCAACATAAAACGCGATATGGAATTAATGCAGCTCAACCTTTGGAGTATAAAAACTCCTTCTTAATATCGAGTGCCTACGGAAAAGGGGCAGCTTTTGTAAAAACGGATAATAATCAAATGAGCTCCCAATGGGAATCCGAATCTATTTCCTCTCAAATGGCTAGTCTTGTGCGCCAAGGAAAGTATGCATTTGGAATTCATGGACAGGCTGGAACCCGAGCGAGGCAAGCGACCTTATTTTGTTTAGAAATTGAAACGGGAATGAAAAAGTGGGAAAAGAAAGGCTTTGGGGTAGGGACTCTAATTCTTGTGAACCAAACTCTTGTTATCCTAAGTGACGAGGGGGCACTTACTCTTGCGAATGCCACCCATGAAAAATTCGAGGAATTCGAAAGCTTTCAGGTATTGCCTGGAAAACATAACTGGACGCCACCTACATATGCAAACGGAAGAATGCATTGTCGAGGTAGTCAGGGTCGCTGGGTTTGCTTAGCAATGGGAAAAGAGGATTAATCACTATGGTTCAAAAAAGAACTCAATCGAGATAAGAGCGATTTAAAATCTTCTTTTTCTGATGGTTTCAGCACAGCTAGAACTTTACTTTCCAAACTTTTTGCAATCGGCTTGGATTCGTGAAATTTAGATTCCCCAAGTTTGGTTAATTTTAAGACTTTTTGCCTCCTATCTGACGCTAAATTAGATCGGCAAATCAAATTTGCTTTTTCCATTCGCAATGTCAGTCCCGAAATATTGTTTGCATCAGTAAACATCAACTTGGCTAAGTCAGATTGATTTATTTGAAAAGACTGCTTTTCATAAAGCCATCTCAAAACAATGTATTGATCGGGAGTAATTCCTAAGGGTTGAAGTCTCTTTTGTAATGCGGAATTCAGCTTGATCCAACAATTTCGTAATAATGGGGGTAGTCGCTGTTCCTGTAAGCCCTGCATAAAAAAATTAAAAAAGAAAAAGAAGCATGTTTGACAAAGTACTACGTACAAGTACTAACTTTAATTTGCAATTTTAATTACCACCCACTGTTTTTTTATGAGATTGTTTCCCTTTAACTTTTTTTGCTCCATAGTTGGAGTCGCTTTTTTGCAGTCGTGTAAGCCAATCGAACCAAGCCTTGGTTCTGAAATTTTAGTAAATCATGCAGATTGGCTTTACTGGAGAGGTTCGGTAGGTACTGGAGTTTCGACCCAGACAGGCTTGCCTAAGGATTTAAATGCAAGCCTTTTATGGACTCATGAGATTCAAGGAGGAGGCGTCCCGGTTATTGCAGGAGGTAGAGCTTATCAATTTGGTTATTATGGAGTGGAAGATGAATTGCAGGAGGCCTTGGTTTGTTTCGACGCTAAAAATGGAGAAATTCTATGGGATCGCAGGCATAGTGATTTCATCAGCGATATTGTTTATAATCGCTATGGAGTAGGAGCTGCGTGTGTCGATCAAACTACGGGAAATGTATTCTTTCAAACGAGCCCAGGTCTGCTGATTGGTTACGACTCACAAGGGAAGAAGCTTTGGGAGAGATCATTAATGGAGGAGTTCGCTCGATTAACTTTTCCAAATGGCAGAACGGGGGGTCCGTGTGTGGATGAAAATTTGGTTATTATTCATGCCATCACTGCAAATTGGGGTAAACAAGGACCTGCTCGTGACCGCTTTTATGCCTTTGATAAGACCAGCGGAGATTTAGTATGGTCATCCACACCAGGTGTAACCCCCAAAGACAGTTCTTTTTCCCCTCTTATTTTCGAAAATTTACCGGATGGGAGAAGGGTTTTTTACAGTGGCACAGGATGTGGTAACATTGTTTGCATTGATGCCAGAACCGGACAACCACTCTGGCGCTTTCAGATGTCACATGGTGGCGTTAATTCAGGAGTGGTTCTGCACAAAGATAAAGTGGTTGCAATTCATGGGAAAGAAAATTTGGACAGCAGTGTAATTGGAAGGATGGTCGCTATCAAAAAGCCGTCCAACCTTCCAGTAGTGGGGGAAGAATTACTTATTTTAGGAAAAGAGGACGAGGCGTGGAGAAATTCTTCTATGGAAGCATTTACCAGCAGTCCTGTCTACAAGAATGGAAGAATTTATACGACCATCAAGCGGGGTGAATTAGTTTGTATGGATGCAGATACTGGAGAAGAACATTGGGTTTTGAAACTTGCTCCTGATCAAGTTCATGCATCTCCTACTTGGGCGGAAGGAAAATTATATGTACCTATGTTTGATGGCAAAGTCTTTATCGTGGTGGATAAGGGCGATACTGGTGAAGTAATCAGTGAAATGGATCTGGGTTCTGCTTGCCTTGCAGCTCCCTCAGTTGCCCATGGTAGAGTTTTTATCCAAACCAAACGAAAACTTTTCTGTTTCGGTTCCGCAGATGTGGCACCCCCGTTTGTGGCAAAGCCCTCTTCCGTAGTTGAAGGAACGGGCCCTATTATTTCCCTCCAAGTAGTGCCTGCAGAATTTGCACTTAAGTCGGGGGACACACAAGCGTTCCAGGTGTACGGGTTGGATAAGTCAGGTAATCGAGTCAAACAGATTAAAGAGGATATGATTTGGGAAAAATGGATCCCAGAAAGTGCAAAAGTAAAATCTGAAGTGGATGCGTACATCAGTGCTAGTGGCATTTTGAGTGCGGAGAGAGGGGCTAAACTTTCTGCCGGTGCCTTGCGGGTGAAAGTTGGAGATTTATACGGTGTAACCAGGGGGAGAGTTTTACAGGATTTACCTTATGAGGAGAACTTTGAAGAAAACTTTAAGCTGGTTCATGAGAGTTCAGATGGAATTCAGTTTTCTTATCCTCCCTTATCCTGGTTGGGAGCAAGGATGCGCTGGCAAGTACAAGTAGCAGATGGAAATCATGTGGTCGGCAATACCCTAGACCGGGTTTTATTCCAACGAGCTATAAACTTTATTGGGCATAAGGATATGAGTAATTACACCATGTCTGCAGAGGTAATGACGGACGGAGACCGACGAATAAAGTCAAATGTTGGCTTGATCAACCAACGCTATATTTTCGTTCTTGTTGGAAACAGTCAAAAACTCGAAGTGGTCTCCAATTTTGACCGCTTTCGGCATGCTGTTCCCTTCTCAATTAAGACTAAAACCTGGTATTGTTTGAAAACACGGGTTGATATCATGGAGAATGGAACCGGGCTAATTCGCGCCAAAGCTTGGCCAAGAGAAGGTAAGGAACCAGAAGCTTGGACCCTGGAAGTTCCTCATCAAGTTCCCCATTTGCATGGTTCTCCCGGACTATATGCAATGTCGCCACAGAGTAAGAAAAAAGTATACTTGGATAATGTAAAAATTATTTACAACCCCTAATTTAGTAATCGAATCGATATGAAAAAAATCAATATTTTAACCACTGCTTTTTTAACTTTTGGGTTCGCACCTGCCTCCTTTGCTTCCGATTGGCCGGTTTGGGGAGGGAATGGTTCCAGAAATATGATATCTCAAGAAAAGGAAGTCGTGATGGATTTCAATCCCGGAGAAATGGATGACAATGAAAAAGTGGATCTTTCCACTACCCAGAATGTAAAGTGGGTGGCAAAACTGGGCTCTCAAGCCTATGGGAATGTGACCATTGGAAATGGTTGTGTTTTTGTAGGTACCAATAACGAATCACCCAGAGACCCAAAGAAAAAAGGCGACCGGGGTGTGGTTCTTTGTCTTGATGAAAAGACCGGGGAACTCAAATGGCAACTGGTTATCCCAAAACTGGGTGCTGGAAAAGTGAGTGACTGGGAATATATTGGGGTTTGTTCTTCTCCGGCAATCGACGGGGATAAAGTATATGTCGTGACCAATCGATGTGAGGTGGTTTGCCTAGATATTCATGGACTTACCAATGGAAATGACGGTCCCTACAAACAAGAGGCTGAATATGTTAAGCCCAAGGGCATGCAGGATCCTCTGGACGAAAAAATGGATGCGGATATACTTTGGATGTATGATATGAGAGACGAACTTGGAGTCTTTCCCCATAATGTAACCAGTTCGTCCGCATTGATCGTTGGGAATCGAGTTTATGTAGCCACATCCAATGGAGTGGATTGGTCACATACCAATATTCCAAGTCCTTTATCTCCTAGTTGGATTGCTTTGGACAAAAATACCGGGGAGCTTTTGGGAGAAGATGGATCGGGTGCCAGTGAAAATGCTCTACATGCCGCATGGTCCTCCCTGACTTATGGAAAAGTAGAGGGTGAAGAGATTCTAGTCTGGGGTGGAACCGATGGCTTCTGTTATGGTTACCCAACGGAAACCAAAGCGGATGAAGATGGGTACGAGTTATTCATACCCAAATGGAAAGTGGACTGCAATGAGCCTCATTATCGAATCGATAAGAGTGGCAAGAAGGTACCTTATGCAACCCCACCTGGTCCCAGTGAGTTAATTGGGACTCCAGTGCTTTATGATGAGAAGATCTATGTTGCGATCGGACAAGATCCTGAACATGGGGACGGAGTGGGTCGACTCTCATGCATTGATTTGAAGAGCGGCAATGTACTTTGGAAATACACTGAAGCTGGACGCACGATTTCGACCGTTTCCGTAATGGATGACTTGGTCTACCTAGCAGAATATGCTGGAATTATTCACTGCTTGGACGCTCAAACTGGAAAAGTGTATTGGACTTATGATTCCTTCAGCCGAATTTGGGGATCCACCCTGGTTGCAGCGGGTAAATTATTGTTAGGAAATGAGGATGGCGATCTATTGATTCTCGATCATGGAAAAAAAGAACCAGAGGTGAAAACGGTCAACATGGGGGCTCCGGTCTATAGCTCCCCGGTGGTTGCGAACGGTACCCTCTATGTTGCTACCCAGACTCACCTCTACGCAATTGGAAAATAATACTCATATAGAAAGTTATGGGCAAGTTACTGGTATGGTCTTTATTCGTCTTGATGTTTTTTCTACATCAAGATTTTTGGTGGTGGGAGGAGTCTTTTTTGGTGTTTGGCTTTTTACCCATTGGCTTGGCTTATCACGCTGGATTTTCACTGGCTTGCTCGGTTCTTGGTTGGTTGGCCATCCAATATGCTTGGCCCGAAGAACTTGAGAAGTTTGCAGATTCCGACGACAAATCTTCCCATCCATAATTTCTTATTCTAGAAATCATGACCACCTTAATTGTCATTCTCTGCTATCTCCTGCTCCTTTTATCTCTGGGCTTTTTCAGTAACCGCTTGTTTAGGGGAACGAGTAAAGACTACTTTGTAGCCAGCCACAGCATTGGCCCTTTTTTACTGCTCATGAGTGTTTTTGGTACCACTATGACTGCATTCGCCTTGGTTGGTTCAACTGGTAAATCCTTTGAGCGTGGCGTTGGAACTTATGGCTTAATGGCGTCCATCAGTGGGTTGGTACATGCGGCCATTTTCTTTCTGGTTGGTATTCGACTTTGGGCTTTTGGTAAGAAATATGGTTATATTACCCAAATTCAGTTTTTTAGAGCTCGGTTTGAATCGAATGGATTGGGATATCTTCTTTTTCCTATTCTGGTACTCTTAGTGGTTCCTTACTTATTGATTGGAATTATTGGAGCAGGGAAGGTTATTGAACCAGTTACTGCAGGAGCATTCCCCCTTTTATTTACTGACCCAAGCGCACCACCTTGGTTAGGTGGCATCCCACCTTGGTTAACTGGGTTAGTGGTATCATTGGTTGTGCTAACCTATGTCTTTATGGGAGGCTCTCGCGGTGCTGCTTATGCCAACACTTTACAAACCATTGTCTTTATGATCATGGGGCTGGTTGCCTTTGTATTTATCATTGATGGATTGGGCGGTTTGGAGAAAGCGGGAAAAGTTCCTATTCGGGTGAATGAAAGCGGCTTGGTCGTTCAGGATTTTAAGTTCGACAAGGAAAAGGATCAACTTTTGGAGAATGAAACTCCTAAAGTTGTTGGGAAGGTGCTGGATTCCGAAAACTCAAACCTTACAGATCAACAACCCCATTTTTGGCGGGAGCCCACAACCGTTGAATTTAAGAAAAAAAATCCAAAAACCGGGGAACTTATACCTTTTGAGCGAGAGCTTGGGTTTGCATTTCTTACTTTTGTTACCTACTTATTCATTCCTCTGAGTGTTGGTATGTTCCCCCATCTCTTTCAACATTGGCTCACTGCTAAAAGCGCCAAGTCTTTTAAACTTACGGTGATTGCCCATCCATTGTGCATTATGATTGTTTGGGTGCCCTGTGTATTAGTTGGGGCTTGGGCGAGCGGGGTCTTGCCCCCGGGTATTCCTCCCCCTGCAGTGCTTTCAGCAATGCTCAACTTATTGGTGGGAGATCCGGTACTTACCGGTTTGCTAACCGCAGGAGTTTTGGCTGCGATTATGTCTTCCCTAGACTCCCAGTTTCTTTGTTTGGGAACGATTTTCACCAATGACATCGTGGTGCATCGAGCAGGACAAAATAAATTTACAGATAAGCAAATTATTCTCATTGCCCGCGTTTTTATCGTTGTAATCGTGGCCTTGACCTATGCCTTGGCAATGCTGGCAAAGGACGCAAATGTTTTCGACTTAGCCATTTGGTGCTTTAGTGGATTCTCTGCCCTTTTCCCAGTTGTTTTTGCCGCACTTTATTGGAAGCGTGCCACGAAACAGGGTGCGGTTGCCAGTATCCTAGCAGCGGTTGTGACCTGGATGTATTACTTTCATTTATCCGGGTACGGAGGTGAATACTTCGTGGGTTCCGGGATCGTTCCAGCGGCCATATGTTTTGGGGCGTCGTCGGTCGCAATGATTGTTGTTTCTTTAGTCACTTCCCCTCCGTCTCTTAAGACATTGGGGAAATTCTTCCCTGAAATTGATTCCACCAGCTGAACTTTATCTAGAGCTCA
>CESW01002752.1_pt1 | contig 12896 bp, 12 predicted proteins | sample 531171 | NCBI WGS metagenome assembly CESW01 (sample SAMEA2621859, study PRJEB7988) | marine metagenome | biome: marine biome (ENVO:00000447); feature: surface water layer (ENVO:00002042); material: "saline water (ENVO:00002010), including plankton (ENVO:xxxxxxxx)" | depth 5 m
CTAAATGCTATGGAACTTGATACAGCAGTACGCCATGGAATAAATGTTTTGGTTGTAATAAGCTTAAATGGAGGATGGACCGCCGATCCTGATGGTACGAAGCCAGGACGTGACCTCGGTTATACAAGATATCACAAAATGGCAGATGCTCTTGGGTGCTACGCCGAGTATATAGAAAAACCAGAAGAGATTAGGGAGGCACTAGAAAGAGCGCAGGCCAAAGTCAATGAAGGTCGTATAGCTGTTGTAAATATAAAGACTGATCATAAAGCACGAGCGGGAACACAAAATTTTTCTCAATATTCCACCTAGAATATTTTAAAAGTTTGCCTGTCACCTAAACAGATTGTAGTGCTGAGGATTAGCTAAAAAGTGTCAGCGGCGACTTGCTCATGCCACGATAGCTGTTTATAAGACAGGATTCAGCGATTTAGTTGTGATTTAGATTCCTCGTGATATAAGGAAAGAAGATAGACATGGGTATTGAAAGAACGTTTTCTATAATAAAGCCTGATGCGACCCTTGTAAATAAAACAGGAGCTATTAACGCTCTCATCGAGCAAAGTGGTTTACGAATAATAGCGCAGCGGCGAATTAGAATGACTAAAGCGCAAGCACAGCAGTTTTACGCGGTTCATTCAGAAAGACCCTTTTACGATGAGTTGGTGGAATTTATGATGTCAGGACCCGTTGTCGTTCAGGTCCTAGAAGGAGAGAACGCGATAGCAAAATACCGCGAAGTAATGGGTGCAACCAATCCTGCAGAGGCTGCGGAAGGTACAATTAGAAAACTTTACGCAAAAAGCGTTGGCGAGAACTCAGTTCACGGTTCTGATGCTGCAGCAACGGCTGCAGAGGAAATCCCGCAGTTTTTCTCTGAGGACGATATCGTCGGCTGAATAGAGATAAGATACTGAACGTGTTTACCGGAAGTAGCAACTACGAGCTGCGAACTGAAGCTTTATTATCAAGATTAATTCTACTTGTGACTTTTCTAGCTAAATCATTTAATTTGTCAGACAACCAACCAAGCAAGAAGTAGTAGAGTTATAACGATTAATACAATAGACACTTGGATTAAAGAGCAGACGCCTTTGTAGGTATCTGCGTGGAACTTGTAGTTCGGATTGTTTTCAGTCTCATTCGATGCCATTTTTTGTATCTCCCCTTACAGCTCTATAAATAAAACAAATAACTGAATCAAACAATACTTTAAAAGTTTAATAAACTTTTGGATGCAGTGTCCTGCTCACGATGTAAGTCTACATTTTTGTTCTGTAGTATTTTATTTGCCACCAACTCTAGTCCCAATGCATAAAGCTTGTGTTCTTCTATAAGCACACGATTAGCCAACGTTTTGGGCGTGTCATTTTCTAGCACTGGTACTGCAGCTTGGCCGATGATTGGTCCTGCATCTAATTCCGCTGTAACGAAGTGCAGTGTGCAACCAGAAACTTTTACCCCAGCCTCTAGAGCTCTTCCGTGTGTTTTTGTCCCGGGAAAACTTGGAAGTAAACTGGGATGTATATTAAGTATGCGGTTTGGCCATGTGTTTACGAAACTTTCGGAGAGGATTCTCATAAAGCCGGCTAAGCAAACTAATTTACATTGTGAATTAGAGAGGGTTATAGATAACTCAGTATCAAATTCTTCGCGGCTACTATAATTTGTATGGTCTAGAATCCTTGTTTTAATGCCGGCTTCTCGCGCTCTCTTTATTCCCTTTGCGTTGGCTTTATTGGATACTACCAAAACAATTTCGGCGGGATAATTGGGTGCTGCGCAAGCGTCAATTAGTGCTTGTAAGTTTGTGCCATTGCCGGAAATTAATACTGCTACCTTTATTTTTTTAATCAATTTTTCCAGCTCGCGATATTCTCAATTATTACTTTCGGTAAGCTCTTTGGACGCTTTTTTAAAACCCCTAATTCATGAACGGTTTCACCAAGTTGAGTAAGTTCTTGGAAAACATTTTGTGCAAGACTTGGGTCTGCAATTACAATCATTCCAATACCACAATTGAAAGTATGAGCTAGTTCCTCTGGTTTTATTAAATTAGTTTTCATCAACCACTTGTAAACGGGTGGAAGTGACCAACTAGTAGCATCAATGTGTGCTGAAAGCTGATCATTGAATGCGCGCGGCGGATTTTCGAATAGCCCTCCACCAGTTATGTGAGCAAGACCCACTATTCCACCAAGTTTAAGGGCTTGAAGACAGGATTTTACATAAATCCTTGTTGGTTCCATTAACGCTTCACCGAGGTTTTTATTTTCGAGAAAAGGACAATTATCTTCGTAATCGAGCTCCAATTCTTGAATAACTTTTCGTATTAGTGAAAACCCGTTTGAGTGCAGTCCGTTTGAGGCGAGGCCTAAAATAATATCGCCTTCCTTAGCATCAGCATTTGTTAAGAGATTTTGACGTTCAACCGCTCCTACTGCAAATCCTGCTAGGTCATAATCGTTACCATTATACATCCCTGGCATTTCAGCCGTTTCGCCTCCTATCAAGGCGCAGCCCGCAGTAAGACATCCTTCTGCTATGCCATTTATCACTTCTTTTGCGGAACTCAATGATAGTTTTCCGGTTGCATAGTAATCTAAAAAAAATAAAGGCTCAGCACCTTGCACCACGAGGTCATTCACACACATCGCAACTAAATCAACACCAACTTGATTATGATTATTTGTTTCAATTGCGAGTTTTAATTTGGTTCCTACGCCGTCGTTTGCGGCTACTAGTATGGGGTCTTGATAATGGGCAGCTTTCAGATCAAAAATACCGCCAAAACCTCCAATTTTACCATCAGCTCCAGGTCTTGCGGTAGAGCTGGTTATAGGTTTAATTAATTCAATAAGTTGGTTGCCAGTCTCGATATCGACGCCGGAATCCTTGTATGATAGTTTCGGTGATGGTTGTTCTTCTTTTATGGTATCCTCCGTGGCTATCAAAACTTAATTAAATTTGCTAAAATAGAGGTTATTGGTTTCAAAAGAAATTATGTTCAACAAGATTGCAAATCAATGAAACACTTGGGTTTTACTTCTTATATGATTCTTATTTATACATGATTTATTTATTAAAATTTAAGTATTTATATTTTTTTGTAATGATTTCATGTTGCTTCCTTGCTCGTAGTTCAGAAGTCGAAGCAAATCAAGTTTTCAAAATTGAAAATATTGAAGTTGATGAAACTTCGCAAACTGCCATTGCCGCTCGGGAAAAGGCCTTGGAAATTGGCCAGAAGAAAGCATGGGAAACACTTGTTAGACGAGTAACGTTACCAGATGAAAATTCTCAAATCGTGGAACTGTCTCTTGATGAAATAAAAGGCTTGGTTCAGGGTTACGAAGTTGTTAGAGAACGGATTTCACCAGTTCGATATTTAGCTAATTTAACCGTCATATTTAATCCAAATTTAGTTCGAGAAATTCTTTTTAAAAATGGTGTCACATTTTCAGAAACACCAAGTCTACCTATTCTGTTAATCCCGGTTTTCGAAACAAATGGTGTCGCTCAATTGTGGAAAACACCGAATCCTTGGATGAAGGTATGGAGGGAGAGCTTTTATGACAATAGTTTGCTTCCGCTTATTATCCCTGAAGGTGATTTTCAGGACATAAAGTATCTATCGACTGCACAAGCTATCAGCGGAAAATTAGTTCATTTTAATCCTATTATGAAAAAGTATAGGGTAAACAAGGTTGTTGTGGCAAAGGTATCAAAAAAATTTGATCTCGTCGATAATTCGCCATTTTTAGAAATTACAATTCGTGTATCTGGACATGATGACTTTGAAGAAACAATCATTGATATAATTAAGATACCCCCAAATACTGACTTAAATGACTTTATGAATTCTGGAAAGCAAAAAACAATTAAAAGTTTAAACGTAGCTTGGAAAAGATTAAATCAGGTTGCTTCCGGTGTGCACCAACGAATTTCTGTAGAAATTCCAATATTGGGTCTGGAACACTGGCTTTCCATTAGATCAAAGTTACGGGAAATAGGTACGCTAAAAACATCTGAGTTAGTTAGTTTGACAAAAAAGAGAGCCTTGGTTGAGTTTTGGATGATGGGAACTTTGAAACAACTTGATAATGCCCTTCAATATAGGAGGCTGGCACTTTTTGAAAATAACGACTTTTTTATACTTTGCGAGCTCTCGAGCAGAGTGCCTAAGCTTTGTGACGGAATCAAAAGTAATAATAAATAATGCGAGTTTATTGTCTATGATAAGGCTGAATTCTACTTTGTTCTGGTTGGTGGTAGCTATATGTATGGCTTTTAGCTTCTATTTTTTAAGAACTATTTTACTTCCCTTTGTGATCGGAATAGCAGTAGCTTACTTTCTGGATCCCCTTGTGGATAAATTAGAAGAGCGAAACTGGAATAGGTCATTAGCAACTTTATTTACGTTGTTTGTATTTCTTGCGCTTGTTATTTTTCTTGTTTTGCTATTGGTTCCTGTGCTTACCAACCAATTGAAGAATTTTGCTCAATTTCTTCCCATAGTTAAGGACAAGCTACAATTGGTAATAGATTTAGTTGCAGGGATGCTAAATAACAAAGTTGACGCAAAAATTTTAGATGTCCCAGCGAGTAGCCTCGTAAGATGGTCTACGAAGATGCTTAGCGGTGTATTAGACGGAGGTGCAGCTGTTGCTGACTTTTTATCCCTTCTTCTTATTACTCCATTAGTCGCTTTCTATTTATTGCGTGATTGGGATCTCATAGTTGAGAAGGTATACGATTGGTTTCCGATAAGGCACAAGGATACCTTGCGTGAGCAGTTAAGTGAGATAGATAAAACACTGGCGGCATTCGTAAGAGGGCAGGGCACAGTGTGTTTAATTCTAGCTTCATATTATGCTATTACGTTAACAATGTCTGGGCTAGAGTTCGGTGCAGTAATAGGTATCTTCGCTGGTTTAATTTCCTTCGTCCCATTCGTTGGGGCGATATTTGGAGGATTGCTTAGTATCGGATTAGCATATTTGCAGTTTGAAGTTTGGACAAATATCATAATAATTGCCGGAATTTTTATTTTAGGTCAGATTTTGGAAGGCTATATTCTTACGCCAAAATTTATTGGAGAAGCGGTTGGTTTGCACCCCGTTTGGGTCATTTTTTCATTGCTGGCTGGGGGGGTGCTTTTTGGGTTTCTAGGAGTTCTACTAGCTTTGCCAATGGCGGCGATAGTTGGCGTGCTTTTTAGATTTTGCATAGATCGCTATAAAACTAGCTCATACTATAATGGAAGTAGCAAAGAGAACTAATTAGAAATTAACAAAAAACGTTGCTACTGATGTCTGCTCTAAAATGACTGATTATAATGTTCAACTAACCTTTGATCTTGGTGATGACGTATCCTTAAATAGAGATGACTTTATAGTGTCGAACTCAAATAAGGATGCTGTAGCCTGGATAGATAACTGGCCGAACTGGCCGGTAAATGTTCCCGGTTTAAATATCTTTGGAGCACCTTCGTCAGGTAAATCACACCTCGCGAACATATGGAGATTAAAATCAAACGCCTTATCAATTGACGAACCATCATTGGACGTAATTGACGTGAGAGACTTATTGGAGGATCACAAAAATATACTAATAGATAATTTTGATAACTCGTGGAAGGAAGAACCTTTATTACATCTGTATAATTTAATCCAAGAAATTGGAGGGAGTTTCATTTTAATAAGCGAGCAACCTGTGTCACAGATGGACATAAAATTACGCGATTTAGCTTCTAGAGTTTCGACTATGTCGACTGTGGAATTAAAGTTGCCAGATGACGAAATTATAAAAGGCGTCATGAGAAAACGGTTTAAAGATCGCCAGATTAATGTTTCGAATGATGTGGTGAATTATCTTTGCAGAAGAATGGAAAGGTCGTTTAAAGAAGTTGGGCGTTTAGTCGATAGACTTGATAAAATTTCTCTTTCTGAAAAAAATACGATAAGTCTTTCTTTAGCACGAAGAATATTGCAGGAAACTTGTTAAAAAGGAAAAAAAATGGACTTAGGGATACAAGGTAAAAACGCACTTGTTTGCGCTGCTAGTAAAGGTCTGGGAAGAGGTTGCGCGGAAGCATTAGCAGAAGCGGGCGTTAACTTAACTATATGTGCGAGAACCGAAAAAGACATTGTTGATACAGCATATGAGATCCGGTCAAAATACAAAGTAAGCGTAGAGAGCGTTGCTTGCGATATAACGACTAGTGAAGGTCGAGAGGCTGTGTTAAAAAGGTCGGGACCTCTAGATATTCTAATTAATAATGCAGGTGGGCCACCTCCCGGCCAATTTAGAGACTGGACTAGGGAAGACTGGATAAAAGCTGTAGATGCGAACATGCTGACAGCTATAGAGTTGATCAAGTCCACTGTTGATGAAATGATTTCAAGAAAGTTTGGTCGAATAATTAACATAACCTCTGCAGCAGTGAAGTCACCTATTTCAATTCTCGGACTTTCAAATGGAGCTAGAATGGGTTTGACTGGATTCTGCGCTGGAATAGCTCGAGATACTGTCAGAGATGGCGTTACAATAAACGGACTGCTGCCTGGACCGTTTGAAACAGAGAGACTTCTTGGCAACCTAAAAGTAAGAGCTGAAGCGGCGGGCGTGAGCGAAGAGGAAATGTACAACACAGCTGCAGCAGAAAACCCCGCGGGTCGCTTTGGAAATTCTGAAGAGTTTGGTAAGACCTGCGCGTTTTTATGTAGTGCCCACGCAGGCTTCATCAACGGTCAAAATATTCTCATGGATGGTGGTGCGTTCAGGAGTTCTTTATAATTTTGGAAAGGTTTTAAATGCATTAAATCGAAACAGTGTGTGCTGATGACAATTACAGAACAGTGTTCAGGCTTCGTAGCAATTTAGTAAAGTCAACTAACAGCTAAAATTCGTAAACAAATTAGAGAGTTTTTGGGGGGACAAATAATCCTTCACGTGGCTTAAATCTTGAATAAATATATTATGAATTGCGAGTAATTCTAACGCTTTGGTTTTTAATGGAAAGACCAAGTTTTCCAGATTTCAAAAGCAATGCGTCGTTTCCAAAGAGTTCCCGTCGCCAGCCTTTCAAAAAAGCAACGTCAGCCATATCATCGGCAGCGACTGCTTCAAGGTCTGCTGTTGCAGCAATCAATTTTTGAGCAACGTTATGTTCCTCAGCTTTCATTTTTAATAACACCTTGAGAAGCTCAACCACAGCTGTCCCTTGATTATTTTTCTGCTCCTTTTTTTCAATTTTAGGTGCTTGATCTATTGGTATCTGCTTTGCTAATGAAATTGCCTTTAATATTTGAGTGCCGGAATTACTTGTCGCGAAGTTGGCAGAAATACTTCTTACCTTTGCTAATTCTTCGGGTGTCGTAGGTGCCCGTGCGGCAATATCTAATAATACATCATCACGTAGCACACGATTTCTGGGTACGTCTCTACGTTGTGCTTCGCGTTCTCTGAATGCGGCTATAGCCTGTACCAGGATTAGAAATTGTGGCCGGCCGCTCCGGACTTTTAAACGAAGCCAAACCTTTTCTGGATCAATCATATACGTCGTTGTATTGGTAACAAAATTCAATTCCTCAAACAACCAGGTTTCGCGCCCATTCTCCCGCAACTGCTTTTTTAATTTTTCATATATCTTGCGGAGATGCGTTACATCGGATAAAGCATAGTTTAATTGAGTATTTGATAGTGGTCGCTGGGACCAATCGGTAAACCTGGATGACTTGTCTATCTCAATACCTAGTAATTGCTTGACCAATTTATCATAGCTTATGGCTTCACCATAACCGCATACCATCGCGGCAATTTGGGTGTCAAATACAGGCTTTGGTGTGTTATTGGTCAGATGGAAAAATATTTCCATATCCTGCCGGCAAGCATGAAATACCTTTGTAATTGTCGGGTTGTTTAAAAGTTTAAAAACAGGTTCCAAATTTATACCGGGCGATATAGCATCTACTGCTATAGCTTCCTTCTTACCGGAAATTTGAATAAGGCACAGTCTCGGATAGTAAGTTTTCTCACGCATAAACTCGGTATCTACGCTAAGATAGGCTTCATTTGAAAGCCTATCGCACGCCGATTTAAGCGAACTGTTGTCGGTTATTAAGGTCATGTCATCCGTATACACGTAAAGAGATGCCGGGGAAACAGATAGTGTAAAAATAAATTACAACGTTGAAAATCGTCTTTGGTCGATCATTGAAAGAATTTTTTGTTAGTGTTTTTTTGTAGTTTTTTATCATACATACTTAAGTCAGCCAGATTGATTAACTCTATATAAGTTTCAGTCCCAGAGTAGTCATAACGACCAATACTTGCGCAAATACCAATTGTTTGATTTTTCCATTCAAAATGTAGGTGCTTGATAGCGTCCTGTATTTCCTCAATTCTATTTGAAACCATAGAAGATGGAAGGCCAGCTAAAATAATGGCAAATTCGTCGCCACCCAAACGCCCGATCGTGTCGCTATCCCGAACCCTGAGTTTTAGGGAATTTGCAACTTTCTGAAGCAGTTTATCGCCTGCAATGTGGCCGTAGCGGTCATTAATATTTTTAAATCTATCAAGATCTAACATCACTAAGGATCCACCAACTCCGCTGCGTTTTGATGAGGACAACGTGCGTTTTAATTGTGTGAGAAAACCACGCCTATTTAATAATTTTGTGAGCTCGTCTGTTATAGAGAGCTTCTCTAGTTGCTTTATTCTCTTTTCCTGCCTATCAATCCTTTTTTCGGCCTCTGCCATAGCAAGAAGTGCCAAATTTAGAGCTTTTTCCACTTCGGTTCTATCCCTAAGTTCGGTGTGTAGTAGATTATCTCGCTCTATTAAACCTGAGAAATGAGAAATAATGTCGTCGAGTTTTACCTCGTCGATCGATATTTCCCGATCCCCTCTTTGATAAACCCTAGCCAGGGATTTGATTGCGCTCATTTTTTTAATTGCTCACGAATTGGTTTTTCTAATGTAAAGCAATAGTTGTGCCATATAATTTGATGTTGCTCGTTAGTTTTAAAAATGTTTGGTGTTTGATAGCTTATCTGCTAATGCACATGCATATCAGCAGCGTAGAGTGCTGCTTCTTAACCATATTTAAGTAATGCTAGCTCTATGCCAAAGAGTTCAGGTATTGCATCATACCGCTTGAACATGTTTTTTGTAGGCATTTTCAAATCGCACGAAAACGCTATGTATTAAAAGTGAAATATCAATTAAAAGAGACATGAAATGATGAGGTGTTTTTTACATAGTTTTTTCGCGACGGTTATAACCGCAATGACTATTTTGGCTAACTCCGAAGCAGTTAGCCAAAATTCTTTTGAGCAGCTTTTACCCCATCGCGCTTTTTACAAAATGTCAACAAAGCAAACTGCTTCTGGCACTGCACTAGTAAATGTTGAAGGAAGACTGAGTTTTGAAATGAGAGAATTATGTGCGAGTTGGACTGTGGAACAGCGTTATGTGATGTTGTATCAAAAAGATGACGGCTCTGAAACACAGATTAATACCTTTCTCAGTTCGTGGGAAGAAAAGGCAGGAGAGCAATACAAGTTCTTTGTAAAGCGTGATGAAAGTGACGGAGTGGAAAAAGTGATTGAAGGCAAAGGCATTGTTCCAAAAAATAAAGCTGGTGGTAATGTAAAGTTTTCACAACCGGACTCAAAGCAGATTACATTAAACAAAGGGACTCTTTTTCCTGCGGGGCATACCGTGGCATTAATTAAAGCGGCAAAGAGCAAGAAAAAGATTGTTAGAAACTTTCTTTTCGACGGTACCGAAGTCGAACCAGCGGCTCTAGTCAACAGTATTATTGGGGTTCAAAAAACATATCTAGGAGGTCTACCTCAGCTAGATAAAACTGCTTATTGGCCAATTCGAATGGCTTTTTTCTCAGCTGAAAAACAACAACTTGAACCTGAGTATGAAATAAGCATAAAGCTGCATGATAATGGTGTCGTCAGTGGATTAATTCTTGATTATGGAGATTTAATTATTGATGTGGAGCTCATGGAAATAGACTATCTTCAACGGGCTACCTGCAATTGAGGTTCACTTTTTTTTAACGATTTGTTCAGGGTTCATGCCTCGTCCTTTACCGATGAAAACTGCTCCAACCTTTTCTCTAATTTGATCGATAGTTTTTTCTAATTTTTCCTGTTTGGTACCATGATCATCCAAGAAGTCAGTCTCAACATTATCAATATTATCGAAAAGGGTTGATAAACCAACACCCATTAGCCGGTATGTGCCGTTAGAGTTTGGAATTAAAAGTTTAAAGGCGACGCTATATATTACTTCAGCTAGCTGGGTTGGGGCTTTAATGGTTTTGCTCCGCGTGATAGTTCGGAACTTACTAGTTTTAAGTTTTAGTGTAATCGTTTTGCCGAATTTGTTGTTTGATTTTAATGACGAAGATAGTTGATCACAAAGTCGCCACAGCACTGGTTTCAGTTGGTCAAGGCCACTTTTGTCGTAGTTGAAAGTCACTTCTTTTGAAACGCTTTTGGTTGGTGGATTAGGCGTTATTACTCTGCTATCTATTCCGTTGGAAAAGTTAAAAAGGCGCTCACCAACGCTGCCATAGCGCTTTTGAAGTTCTTGAATGGAGCAGCGTTGGAGGTCAAAAATTTTATGAATACCATCATTTTTAAGTTTTGTCTCTAGACGTCTTCCTACCCCAGAGATGGCTTGTACGGGATAATTTGCGAGAAATGTCTTGATATTCTGTTCGCCTATTACACTAAACCCGTTTGGCTTATCCATGTCCGAGGCTAGTTTTGCTAGAAATTTATTATAGCTAAGCCCAATAGATACTGTTATGCCAAGCTTCTTTTGGACATCATTGGCAAGACGAGCCATAGTGAAAGCAGGGACACCATGGTGCAAGCGGTTGGTGCCGCTCAAGTCTAAATATGCTTCGTCAATTGAAATTGACTGTACTAAAGGGGTTGTTTGCACCATAAGGGCTTTAACTGCCTTGCTAACAGCAGCGTATTTTTTCATGTTTGGCCGAATCACAACCGCATCGGGACACTTTTGCAACGCTTTAAACATGGGCATCGCCGACTTAATCCCGTAGGTTCTTGCAATATAACAAGCCGCCGCCACGACGCCTCGTCGGCTTCCGCCAATTAACACCGGAGTATCTCGTAAAGCAGGCTTATCTCTTTTTTCTACACTTGCATAGAATGCGTCGCAGTCGACGTGCGCAATTGCCAGTTGTCCTAATTCAGGATTCTTTATCAAGCGTGGTGATTGGCAAAAATAGCAGCGGGATGCTGCGTCATGGTTCATTGAAGAATAACAGTCACGACATAATACTGTTACCTGTGCGCTAGATAGTGACAAAGTGAGGTTCCCTAGAGCTAATTATTTTTTTGCTTTTTCTCATAACCAAGCCGCTCCTCTTACGCCACTGGAGTCCCCGAACCTTGCTTTGCTAAGTACTGTTGAAACATCATCAGAGAAAATATACTCAAGCCAGATTTTTGGAACGTTTGAATAAAGCCTATCAATGTTAGATAGTCCTCCACCCAATACAATAGAGTCGGGATCGAGTATATTTATGACATGTGCAAGCGCTCTTGCCAATCTATCTTCAAGGTTCTTTATTACTTGCTCTGCTTTTAAATTACCTGCCTCGGATTCTTTGACAATATTTTCCATGTTCAAGTTTCTTCCGTGCAGATTTTTAAACTCTCTTTCTATTGCGGGTCCGGAAATGAAGGTTTCAAGACAGCCAGTCCTTCCGCAGTAACACTTTTTGCTTGGAAGTTCGCCTTCGTGAGCCCATGGGAGGGGATTGTGCCCCCATTCTCCTGCGATTCTATTTTTCCCTTTATGAATTTTTTTTCCAATCACAATCCCGGCGCCAACTCCAGTGCCTAGGATTACACCAAAGACGGTATTTGCTGTATTGCCAGCGCCATCAAAAGCTTCTGATATAGCAAAACAGTTGGCATCGTTTTCTATTAATACATTTCTTTTTAAAATTTTTTCGAGATCTTGTTTTAGCGGCTTTCCTATCAACCAGGTTGAATTCGCGTTTCGCACAAGGTTTGTCTTGGGAGATAAAGATCCGGGTATGCCTATACCGAGTTTTGTTAGAGCACTTACTTCATTATCAGCTCTATTAACTAGGTAGGCAATGGCCTCTATTGTATCATTGTAATTACCTTGAGGAGCAATGATACGATGTCGAAAAACTTCTTCGCCATTTCCATCTAACACTATTGCCTCGATCTTTGTGCCACCCAGATCTATGCCAGTTCTGAATCGGGAAATGGTCAATGTAACAATCCTAAAAGCAAGGTTATTTATGATTCACATTAATAACCCCTATTCCAATCTATAATATTATCAAGAGTCTCATTCGCCATGTAGTGCTTAAGATTTTTTATAAACAATTCATTCCCTCGATGACTATTAATATCAGAGGCGGCGGAAATATGAGGAGTGATTAACACTCTATTATCATCCCATAAGCGGTTGTCTGGGGGTCTCTCAAATTCTCCGACGTAGACATCCAGAGCGGCACCTTTGATTTTGTTTTTGGCTAAGGCTCGCACTAGAGCATCTTCGTCAATTATTTCACCGCGGGCGATATTTACTATTACGGAATTGTCTTTGATAAATGCAAGGGTATCATCGTTAATTAGCTTTTCCGTCTCTTCTGTCCATTGGCAGCAAATAGCAAGATAATCGCTTTCGGATAATATAGACTTAAATTGATCTTGGGTTGCCACACTTTCAAACCCGTCTATAGGTTCTGACGCATTGCGCCTTATTCCTAAAACGCGCATTCCTAGAGCACTTGCCAAGCGGCCCACCTCAGTGCCGATCCCTCCAGCGCCGAGCACGCAAAGTGTTTTCCCACT
>CESW01023367.1_pt1 | contig 12892 bp, 12 predicted proteins | sample 531171 | NCBI WGS metagenome assembly CESW01 (sample SAMEA2621859, study PRJEB7988) | marine metagenome | biome: marine biome (ENVO:00000447); feature: surface water layer (ENVO:00002042); material: "saline water (ENVO:00002010), including plankton (ENVO:xxxxxxxx)" | depth 5 m
AGCTCAATTAGTTTTCAAATAAGAAGTTTCCAGAATATAAATAATAAAAATTATAACTTTTTTATTGAACAGCTTTTTGATTTTAAAATATTTTTTAATATAATTTTTAATTGGTTTAAAAATGTTTTTAAGATATTTTTTATTAGAAAAAATTTAAAAAAATATCTCAAAGAAAGAAATTATAATTATTTAGAAAATTTTATTGAAAAGGATTTTGTCAACAGTTTTATTGGTATTGAGGCATTTTCAAGTTACTATTATTTTTTTTTAATTGAAAAACTCTCAAAAAAAATATTTAAAATAAAAAATGTATTTTATTTATTTGAAAATCAAGGATGGGAGAAATCTTTAATTTATAATTTTTATTCAAAGAGTAATTTAATAGCAATTAATCATGCAACAATAAGATATTGGGACCTAAGATTTAATTTTCATTTAAATGGAAATAATAAATACTTACCCAATTTTTATGCAGCCAATAGTAATGATTCCTTTAAAAAATTATTGAAAGAAAATTTTCCAATTTCAAAAATTATAAAGTTAGAAGCATTAAGATTTTTCGATCTAGCTCAAAAAATATCTAAAAATAAAATTGTTTCAAAGAGTTCAAATAAAATTTTAATAGTTTCAGACTTTAGTGATAAAAGTAATAACTCTATAATTGAAGTAATGAAAAATATTGATAAGACTTTATTATCAAAATTAAATTTTACCTTAAAAGAACATCCTTTGAAAAAATTAAATATTCCAGATAATTTTAAAATTGAAAAAAATGATGATAGTTTAATTGAACTTAAAAAGAACCATAATTTAGCTATTGTTAGCAATACTACTTCAGCCATTACCGATCTAATTATGTTGGGCTACCATGTTATCGCATTATTGGATAAAAATACTGTTAATCTATCTCCATTAAGAGGATCAAAAAAAATAAATTTTATCAAAGATTTTACAAGAATTTCAGATATTATTGAACATACTTTTAATAAAGCTAATTATAACAATGATGATGCTAATCAATTTTTTTATTACAACGAAGATTTAAATTTTTGGAAAAAAATATTAAATAATGACACTTGAAAATAAAATAGTTTTGGTTACTGGAATTGGCAAAGGTATTGGATATGAAATTTTTAACAATTGTGTAAGTAATGCAGAATATACTTATGGAATAACAAGGAGTAAAAAGGATTATCAAAAATTAAAAAAACAATTTAAAAAAAAAAATTGCCAAATTTTTTTTGGCGATATTAAAAATATTAACCTAATAAATAAAATAATTTCTTACTCTAAAAAAAAAAGAAAAAGAATAAATTGTTTGGTCAATAATGCAGGTGAAAGGCAAAGACAGGATTTTTTAAAATTGAACAAAAAAAATATAAAAAATATATTTGAAAATAATTTTTTTAGTCATTTTTTTTTAACTCAGAAAATTGTTTTAGAATTTTTAAAACAAAAAAAAAATAATTTTTCTATTGTAAATATAGGTTCAATAGTTGGCGTAAATGGATTTAGTGGACTTTCTGGATATGCATCTACCAAGCAAGCTTTGGAAGGATTTACAAAAAGTGTTGCTGTAGAATTGGCAAGTAAAAAAATTAGAGTTAACATTGTTCATCCAGGTTTTATTAAAACTTCATACTTTGAGAATTTTAAAAAAAAAAGAAGAAAGATTTACAATTGGACCTTGTCAAGAATCCCATTAAAAGAATGGGGAAACTCTTCAGATATTTCAAACGTAGTATATTTTTTATTGTCCGATAATTCCAAATATATAACAGGGCAATCCATTATTTGTGACGGAGGATGGATATCAGGATGAATCAAAAAATAAAAGTTATTGGACTAATTCCAACAAGATTAAATTCTTCAAGACTTCCACAAAAAGCTCTGTTGTTAATTCACAAAATACCTTTAGTGGTTCACACATATAGAAGAGCTAAAATGTCAAAAAAATTAGACGATCTTTTTATTTGTTGTGATGATAAAAAAATTTATCAAACTGTAAAAAGATATGGTGCCAAAGCAATTATGACATCAAAACATCACAAAAATGGAACAGAAAGAATTAATGAAGCATATAAAAAAATAAAAAAAAAGTATGATATTGTTATTGATATTCAAGGAGATGAGCCCTTAATTAGTCCTTTTCATATAGACCAAGTAATCAATTTTCATAAAAAGAATTTAGAAACCGATATAATACTTCCAACTTTAAAAATAAAAGTTAAAAATAACACTAATATTGTTAAAGTAATTAAGGATAAAAAAAATTTTGTTCTTTATTTATCAAGGGGAAATGTTCCTTTTGAATTTAAAAAAAGGGTAAATTCTTACAATAAACACCTTTCAATTGTGTCATTTAGACCAGAATCTTTAGAAAAATTTGCTTTAAGTTCAAAAACCCCTTTAGAAAAAATTGAGGATATTGAGTTATTAAGAGCACTTGAAATTGGTTTAAAAATAAAATCTTTAAATTTAAATGGAGACAGTTTTTCTGTGGATGTTCCCGAAGATTTTGAAAGAGCCAATACAGTTATGGCTAAAGATAAATTCTTCAAATTATACAAGTAATATTAATGAAAATTCAATATAAAATAGACCGGATAGATCATAATATTTTTTATAAAAAAAATATAGACAATTCGATAATCTCAGAGATTGAGAAAATCAAAAGTGATAAAAAAATTTTATTTATTTATGATGGAAAAATTCAACAAAAAATTGTCGAACAGTTATTCAGAAAACTAAAAAATTCTGGATGCGATGTTTCAGCGTATCAATTTAAAGGAAATAAATACAATAAAACTGAGAAAACATTATTTAGTCTTATCAATTTGATGATGAATAAAAAATTTACAAAAAAATCACTTTTAATATCTTTAGGTGGAGGTGTGATAGGTGATGTATCTGCTTTAGCAGCAAGCTTATATTATAGAGGTGTTTTATATTTTTATATTCCATCGACAATGACTTCTATAGTTGATAGCTGCATCGGAGGAAAGACAGGTATTAATTATAAAAATATTATTAATTCAATTGGAAATTATTATCATGCAAATTCAGTATTTATTTACCATGATATATTAAAAAATATTCCTGATAGAGAATATTATTCTGGTATTCCTGAAATTATAAAATGCGGTTTATTAAAAAAAAACAAAATAATAAATATATTACTAAAATCAAAAGATCAGATCATTAAAAGAGACTATAAAACATTAGAAAGTTTATGTACAGAAACTTTGAAAACTAAAATTATTTTATTTAAAAACGATATATATGAAAACGATATAAGGCTTCATCTAAACTTTGGTCACACATTTGCCCACTCTTTTGAGATGGCAACAGAAAAATTGTTAAATAAAGAATTAATTAGACATGGTGAAGCAGTAGGAATTGGAATGTTATGTGAAATTCTTTTATCATCAAAAAAAAAAAATAAAGTTTATAATTTGTTAGAAAAAATATTAAAACAATATTCACTACCAACTAGCCTTCACCAATATGATCTAAATATTTCAAAACAAAAAATGATCGACCAAGTTTATAAAGCAATATTTCTTGATAAAAAAAAAATTAATAAATTACCAAGATACATCAGTTTAAAAACAATTTATAAACCTCATATAAAAGAAATTGAAAATACTGGAGAAATACTAGAGGTAATCAAGAAATTTATATAATGATCAATTTAGTTCAAAAATTCTATAAAAATAAAAAAGTTCTAATATTGGGTCATACTGGTTTTAAAGGATCTTGGCTTACAGCTGTAATGAGTGATTTTGGAGCAAAAGTATATGGAATTTCTAATGGAATTGTATCAAATCCATCAAATTATGAAGTTTCAAAGATAAATAGCCTCTCCAAGAATTATTACATAGATATTAGAAATTTTAAAAAATTTAAAAATATTTTTAAAAAAATAAATCCTGATGTTGTTTTTCATTTAGCAGCACAATCACTAGTAAGAAACTCATATGATGATCCGTATGAGACTTGGTCAACTAATCTATTGGGAACACTTAATTTTTTAGAAATTCTCAAAACATATAGTGAAAAAAAAAGAATTATTTCAGTAATTATAACTAGCGATAAGTGTTATAAAAATGTTAACAAAAAACAAGGCTATAAGGAAGATGAAATTCTTGGAGGATTTGAGCCTTATGGTGCATCTAAAGCCTCAGTTGAAATATTATTTCATTCCTATTATCAGTCATTTTTTAAAATAAAAAAAAACATTTTTACTGCTACTGCAAGAGCTGGTAACGTTATTGGTGGAGGAGATTGGTCTAAAGATAGAATTTTACCAGATTTAATAAAAACTCATATCAATAAAAAAATATTAAAAGTTAGAAATCCAGATTCTACAAGACCATGGCAACATGTTTTAGATCCAGTATTTGGATATGCATATTTAGGATTTAATTTAAATAAAAAACCAAATTTAATTAATGGTCAATCCTTTAATTTTGGACCTTATAAACAAAAAAATTATAGTGTTAATAGACTTCTTTTAGAAATAAATAAACACATACCAAAATTGAAATGGAAAATAAAAATTTTAAAAAATTCATTTCATGAAGCAAGTTTATTAAATCTCAATGCAAAAAAAACATACAAAAATTTAAAATGGAGTAACAAATTAAATTTTAAACAAAGTGTTTTATTAACGGCAAATTGGTATAATATTTACTTTAAAAGTAAAAATATGAAAAATTTTACTTTTTCTCAAATTCAAAATTATAAAAAAAATTTGAAGTAATATGAAAATTATTATTCTTGCAGGTGGCTTAGGGACCAGATTATCTGAATACACAAAAACAATACCTAAGCCAATGGTAAGAATTGGTAATAAGCCATTAATTATTCATATTATGAAGCATTATTTTAAGTATGGTTATAAAGATTTTTATGTGGCGCTTGGTTATAAATCAAAAGTCATAAAAGAATATTTTAAAAAAAATAAATTTAGATGGAACATTAATCTTATTGAAACTGGTAAATCAACAATGACAGGAGGTAGACTTAAAAGATTAAGAAAATTCATAAATGATGAAACTTTTATGCTGACCTATGGTGACGGAGTATCAAATATTAATTTAAAAAAATTAACTAAATTTCATAAAAAAAATAAAAAACTTATAACAATGACAGCTGTAAGGCCACCAGCAAGATTTGGTGCTTTAAAAATTATTGGGAATAAAGTTAAATTTTTTAAAGAAAAATCAAGTTTAGATGAGGGATGGATTAATGGTGGATTCTTTGTTATTGAGCCAAGATTTTTAAATTATATCAAAGGTGACAAAACCTTTTTAGAGAGATTTCCATTAGAAAACGCTGCCAGAAAAAATCAATTAGTTGCTTATAAACATAATGGCTTTTGGCATTGTATGGATACTAAAAGAGATAAAGAAAATCTGGAAAAAATATATAAAAAAAAGAGAAGATTTGAGTAAAAAATTATTAATTATAGGTGGAACTGGATTTTTAGGGTACCACGTTGCAAAAAAAGCTATTAAAAAAAAATGGATAGTTCATAGCTTTTCATCAAAAAACCCAAACAAAAAAAGATTATGTAAAAATGTAAAATATATAATTTGTGACATAACAAACAAAAAGAAAATTTATCATAATTTAAAGATTAAATATGATTTTATTATAAATTTGGGAGGATACGTTGATCACGCAAATAAAAAAAAAACTTTTTTATCTCATTATAAAGGATGTAAATATTTAGTAGATATTTTACAAAAAAAAAATTTAATACCAATTAAATTTATACAAATAGGAACTAGCATAGAAAATCTTAAAATTAAATCTCCTCAAACTGAAGTTAAACCTTATAAAAATTTTAAAATTCAGTCTACATACGCAAAATCAAAGTTGCTTGCCTCAATATTTTTAATTAACCTTTATGCTAAAAAAAAATTTCCTGCAGTTATACTAAGACCATATATAGTCTATGGACCAAAACAAGACCCTAATCGATTTATCCCTTTTGTTATAGATAGTTGTAAAAAAAATAAAAAATTTATATTATCAGATTGTAAACAAGCTCGTGATTTTTTACATGTTCAAGATTTCGTTAATTTAATTTTTAAAATATTTAAATCAAATTCAAAAGCAAATGGAGATATATATAATGTTGGCTTTGGAAAAGCAACAATACTTAAACAAATAGTTGAATACATTAAAAAAGAAATTAATAGTGGATATCCAGAATACGGAAAATTTAAACTAAGACCAGATGAAATAAAAATTTTATATCCAAAAATAAATAAAACAAAAAAAACTTTTAAATGGAAACCAAAAGTCAAATTATTTACTGGTTTAAAAAAATTAATAGATCAAAATTAAAATGAGTAAACTAGTCAGTGTTATAATGAATTGTAAAAACGGTGAAAAATATTTAAGAGAAAGTTTAAATTCAGTGCTCAATCAAACATTTAAAAACTGGGAACTTATATTTATAGATAATATGTCAACGGATAATAGTAAAAAAATATTTGACCAATATAAGGATGAAAGACTAAAATATTTTAGTACTTATAAATCGTTAAGTTTAGGAGGTGCAAGACAAATTGCTTTAAATCATTGCAAAGGTGAATTTATAGCATTTTTAGATACGGATGATATTTGGTTTGAAAATAAGTTAGAAAAGCAAGTCCCATATTTCATTGACTCAAAAGTAGGAATGGTAATTTCAAATACAATTTTTTTTTCTAATTCAAAAGAAAAAATTCTTTTTAAAAAGAGACCTCCAACAGGATATGTTTTAGAGGAATTATTAAAAAAATATTTCATTAGTCTTGAAACGCTAGTATGCAGAAGAGAATTTATTGATAAAATTTCTTTTAGTTTTAATACTGAATTTAATATGATTAGCGATTTAGACCTAACGCTTAGATTGGCAAAAATAAGTAAATTAGAATATTGTCCTTATCTTTTAGCAAAATGGAGAATTCATAAAAATAGTGAAACTTGGAGGAAATTAAACATTTTTTTTACAGAAAAACTCCAATTGCATTCTGAACTTCAAAATAACACTAATTTCAATAATGATAAAGCAATACAGTATTGTTTGAGCATTTTTAGAAATAACACATATTTTAGTGTTATTTATAATCAAATAATGAATAAAGATAGTAAATTTGATATTTTAGTAAATTTAAAAAAAATAAATATTAAAAATTTAAAATATTATTTAACTTATTTATTAATAAATATTCCTTTTAATAAAACTTTTATAAAGTTATATAAAAACTTTACACAGCTAAGACCAAAATGAAAAATATTTTCTATTTTTATAATGGAAGAAGTGCTCTTAATTTTATTTTAGAGTCTTTAAATTTAGGTATAGATCATGAGATTTTGTATCCAGAATTTACTTGTGATGTTCTTTTTCAATATAGAAAAAAATATAGATATGATTTTTACAAAACTAATAATGATTTTTCATTTAACTTTAATTTGATTAAAAAAAAAATAACTAATAACACAAAAGTTGTAATTTTAATTAATTTTTTCGGTATTATTCAAAATACAAAAAAAATATATAATTTTTGTAAAAAAAAGAAAATCTTTTTAGTAATTGATGATTGCCATACATTTTATAACCCCAAAAAAAAATTAAGTTATGATTGTGACTTTAAATTTTTTTCACCTGGAAAAGTAATCCCTGAATTAGGATTTGGTGGAATTCTTATAGATTATAACAATGTTATTCATAAAAACGAAAATTTCAGAATTTGTAAAAGTCAAAATACAAAATTATTTTTGAAACGATTTGTAAAATCAACAATATTATACAAGACATTTAAAAGTTTAAAAAAAAGACCTAAGTATGAAAACCCAAATTTTTTCAGATCTAAATATATTGTCAAAAGGTGTTACTTAAATAAAAAAGACCAAAATATTATAAATAATTTTGATTACATTGCCCAAAAAAAAATATCACATCAAAATTTCAAATTTTGGACAAGAGTTTCAAAAGAACTTAATGTTAAACCTTTGATAAATTATAAATTTATAAAACATGGGATACCTCTTTATTATGTCGCTAAATGTAGAAATAAATTGCATGCAAAAAAAATTTTTGATTTTGGGTGGAGACATAATATAGAAATTACATCCTGGCCAACATTAAATAAAAAAATGAAAAAAAAAAAAGATGTAATCAATTATTGGAATAAATTAGTTTTTTTTCCAAATATATACAAAATAAATTTTGATAATAAAAAAATCTCTTGGAAAATTTAAAAATAAAAATAAAAAAAGAAATTGATAACGAGTTAGATCATAATTGGTCAAAGCTTCAAAAAAATTCTAATTGCTCAATATTTCAATATTTAAATTGGATAAAAAAATGGAAAAATGAAATTTCTAATAAGGATAATAAATCATCCACACTTTTTGTTGAGATTTATTCAAAGGATATATTGATAATCATAGTACCTTTGCAGTTAGTTACTAAATTAGGAATTAGAGTGTTGAAAATTGCTGGGAGACCATTTAGTGATTACTCAGATATTATACTAGATAAAGATTATATTGACCTATTAAAGCAAAATAATAAAGTATTATTTAGAGAAATATTATCTAATATTTCCATAGATCTTGTTCATTTTGAAAATATCATAGAAAGATCTGATCTTTATTTTTTATTGAGTGATTTTAAATTGCAAACTCACAACTACAAGTCATATCAATTAATAAAAAAAAAAAATCATAAAATATTACCTAATAAATTTATTAATGATACTTATAGACAAATTAAAAGGTTAAATGAATTGGGTAAATTAGAATTTAAAACTATAAATAATTTTGAAGAAAAAAAAAATTTTTTTAATTTTTTTGTTTCAAATAAAGAAAAACAACTTATTGAAACTAATAATTGGAATTATTTGAGAAAGAATAATTATCTAAATTTTTTGAAAGAAATTTTTTTAGATAATGAAAATTCAGATATAGTTGGACTGTATATTAACAATAAATTGATAGCAGGTCACATGGGTTTTAAAAATTCATTGCAATTTTTTTATCTTTTTCCAACATATGATAGAAAATTTTCAAAATATTCACCTGGGAATATAGTTTTATTTAATTTAACAAAAGTGTACTTTGAAAATAATGGTGAGACTTTCGATTTAACCACAGGAGATGAAAGATATAAAATAAAAATTTCTAATAATAAAAAAGAAATATTATTTCTGTGTAAATCCTATTCAGTAAAGGGTTACATTTTAAAATTAATTATAAATTTTTATAATTCTATCAAAAAATTTAAAAATTTTTTTTCTAAAAATTAATATAAAATGTTACTCTTAAAAAAAATAATTAATATAGTTCTTTATTTTTTTATTTTCTTAAGAATTTTAAAAAAAGAAAATAATTCTTTAAGGATATTAATGTTCCATGATATTAATGATCTAGAGAAATTTGAGAAAATTTTAATACATTTGAAGAAAGAGTGGAAATTTATATCACCTGATTTATTTTTTAAGATTTATAGAAATAATCAAAAAATTAAAAAAAAATTAATATTACTTACTTTTGATGATGGGTTTAAAAGTAATATCAAAGTTGCTGAAAAAATACTCTCCAAACATAATATTAAAGCTATATTTTTTATTCCTTTTCATTTTATTAATTTAAAAAAAGTTTCTGATAGAAGAAAATTTATAAGAAATAACCTCAAAATTAAAAATCTTACTGAAAATTTATATAATATGAATTTAATTGATCTAAAAAGATTAATTAAATTAAAGCATAAAATTGGCGCTCATACATATTCTCATAAAGATTTAAAGTTTACTAAGAATATTAAAATACTCAATTATGAGATCATTGCTTCAGCTAATAAATTTGAATCGATTTTGAGTAAAAAAATAAATTTATTTGCATTTAACTTTGGAAGATTAAAAAACATATCTCCAACAATGATGAAAATAGCAAATAGAAGATTTGATTTTTTGTTTACAGGAGTGAGGGGAAAGAATTCCCTAAATTCAAAAATATTATTCAGGGATAATGTAAATCAAAACGATAACATTTTTGATATCACTGTTTATTTGAATGGCACATTTGACTTTATTTATAAAAAAGAGAGAACAAAATTGAAATCTTTCTTGGGTAGGCTTTAAATAGTTTTTTTAAAAAAACGATATAAATATGGATTAATTTTGTATCTTGAAATCGTAGTAAAAAAATTTGATCCCTCAACTTTACAAACATCTTTGATTTTAGAGGTCATCAAATTATAAACTAATGCAACTCTATTATTATTTCCATCTCCATTATAAGAATGCCAAGTTGACCTCTCTTTTCTTGAAAAAAAAACAGCTCTATTTTGCTTCCATTTTATCTCTTTTTTATCTTGTCCTGATTTTGAACTATAAAATAAAGTACCACTATTTTTTTCAGGTTTAAGGTATATCACACCACTCAATAATTTATCTGGAGTGTCATCGTGAATAGGGAAAGAATAATTAGCCCCAGTTTCTATGATGTGAAATTCTGAAAATTCATAAAGATCATATTTTTTTGGATATAATTCCTTTAAAATATTTAAAGTTTTTTCACTATAATCTCTGTGTAATTTTTCTAAAAATTTATGTTCAATACACTCTGAGGTTTGTATTTTACCATTTTTAAATATTTTATTGTGATATACTTTTATTTCATTTTTACTAATTTTTTTTAAATTAATTTTACACAATTCATTAAAATCTTCGTTTGATAAGAAATTATCAATTATTTTTATTTTCATATAAGTTTATTTTTTTTGTATAACATCTTTTATATTTAACTTTTGTAATTTTTTATTATTTTCAATGTAAAGAGTGCGTCTATCATTTTTTTTCCTAATAATATTGTATAATTTACCCAAAAATGGAAAAAATTATTTAACATTATAAATAACTTTCGAATATTAAAATTATTATTTTTTATATCATTAATATTTTTTCTTTCTTTATATTTCTCTTTATAATCACTTTGTTGTAATTGATTTGAAATATTTTTGTTAACAATAATTGTTTTGCATAATACATAGGTTTCTTGGTCACTTTGAACATTGATTCTTTTATTGTTAAATTCTTTAAGTTTGTACCAGTTTTTTGAGTCGTACGTATTACTTAAAAAAATTTCTGTATTTTTATAAGATTTATTTAAAGAATACACAGTATTGAAAAATTCTGGACTAAATTGATAAAATCCGTGTCCACAAAAATTATTGGTTGGTGAAACATGTAAAATCATTCCATTTTTTTTACTCATCAAAGAAATATTCTCTATAGCAGTTTTGACATCAAATATATGTTCTAGTGTGCCAAAATCTAGAATTGTATCGTATTTATCTTCGAGTTTTTCAGGAATTTTTATATTAAGGTCATGTATAATATTCGCGCCTTCATAATCATTAATATCCAAAACGTCTACTTGTGTTGATCCAAAATAATTAATTAAAACTTCATCAATATATTTCTGTTTTTTATAATTTTTATCATTTAAAATTTTTTTGATGTTAAATTCATCAACATATATTTTAAGTTTTCCAAGAGTTAATGTTTTACCAAACTCCCGTCTCTTTGAATTTAATAATAAAAAGTTTAATGAATGTAAGTTGACTCCCATAAGCTTTAACTATCTTTTAATCAAAAAATTTTCAATTACCAGCGCATCCATTTCTGTTCTTATAAAACAGTCAATCGCCTCTGATGGTTGATTTACTATCGGTTCATTTTCATTAAATGAAGTATTCAAAAGTATTGGTACTTTTGTGACATCAAAAAAGCATTTAATCAAATTATAGAAATTTTCATTTATTTTCTTTGAAACTGTTTGAACTCTTCCAGTTCCATCAATGTGTGTTACTGCAGGAATTAGTTCCCTTTTATTCTCATTTATATTTTCAACTGTTGCCATATAAGGGTTAGAATTATTGTTATTAAACCAATCTTTTTTTTCCTCATAAAGAATTGAAGGCGCAAATGGTCTAAAATTTTCTCTTCTTTTAATTTTTTTGTTTATAACTTCTTTTATTTTAATATCACATGGATTAGCTATTATTGACCTATTACCTAAAGCTCTAGCACCAAATTCCATTTTTCCATTAAAGTAACCAATTATTTTATTTTCGGTGATCATATTAATAATTTCTTTATTTAGTTGATCTTTATTTAAAATTAATTCAAACTTTTTAATCAAGTTCTTGTAATTTTTATTAATGGTATTTTTAATTTCATCATTACTATAGCTTGGGCCAATATAAGGTGAATTTAAATTTTCTATAGAATTATATTTATTTCTTTTTAAAACATATATTGCCGAACCTATTGATCCACCTCCATCCCCTGGAGAATATGGAATAAATACATTATCAAAAATTTTACTTTCAATAATTTTCTTATTAGCTAAAGAATTCAATGCGCATCCACCAGCATACACGAGATTACTTGAAAAATTTAAATTTTTGATCTCAGTACATAATTCAATTAATTTATCTTCAAAAACTTTCTGAACCGAGCTTGCAATATCTTTTTTTAGTTTATCATTATTTTTTATTTCATCATAAGAATTTATTTGAAATATTTCTAATACATTCTTATTGAAAATTACATCTTGTTTTGGCTTACCATTGAATTTGTATACGTAATTTTTATTTGTATGATTAAAATAATTTAAATTAAGTTCTAATTTATTGAAATCTTTAAATATTTTTTTTTTAATTAAATCTGAATAGATAGGTTGGCCATAGGATGAAAGACCCATAAATTTATATTCATCACCATAATTTTCAAAGCCAGTTAACTGTGTAAATGCCTCATAAAATACACCAATAGAATCAGGAAAAAATTTTTTCTTTATAATTTTAATATTACTTCCTTCG
>CESW01060387.1_pt1 | contig 12881 bp, 10 predicted proteins | sample 531171 | NCBI WGS metagenome assembly CESW01 (sample SAMEA2621859, study PRJEB7988) | marine metagenome | biome: marine biome (ENVO:00000447); feature: surface water layer (ENVO:00002042); material: "saline water (ENVO:00002010), including plankton (ENVO:xxxxxxxx)" | depth 5 m
TTGATTTTTCATTTTACTTTTTGGTTCATTTTTTTCAATCCAATAAGTTTTTTTGTTATTAAAACCAAGATTCAATAAATCTTTTCTAAATAATTTCATTAAAAGACCAGTTGGTGTAACAACAAAAAAAAACACTACTCCCATAATAAATGGAGAAATAATTTTTCCTAAGAATATTCCAAATTTAAACCATAGTTTGTTTAATGGAGTTAAAATTTGAGAATTCAAAATTCCTAAACATAAGAATATAAAAGAGGTAATTAGTGCCCAAAATCTTATACTTTCACTATTTACCAAGGGATATAAAGAGATAAGTAAAAAAACTATAAAAAAAACTATCCCAAAATTTCTATTTGATGGTATTTTAATATTATTATTCATTATTACTTCTAAGTTTTATTTACATTAAATTTAATTTAATACCTTGTTTTAACAAAATACTTAAGTTTTATTTTAAACTCTGATTTAAAGTTAAAAATTTTTCTAACGTAAATTTAGCTAATAATTCGGCACCTAATTCAGAATAGTGCGCATCACAACTATATCCTAGGTATGGACTCTTTAAATTATTGTTATTTTTAAGATATGCTATAAATTCCTCTCTAGGATCAAAAAAATTATAATTTTTATAAATTTCTTTTAAAGCAACGATTTCCTTTCTTTCTCTAATAAAATTTACGTTATCTGAATTCATAAAAATTAGTGTAGGTGTATTCGAAAAAATTTCATTGTCAGCTTTCCTAACCAAATATTGGTAAACTTTTTTTCTTTCATTAAATAATATGTCCTCCTTGTATTTATCTTTTTTAATTTTTTTTTCCTGATTATTAAATCTAAATATTTCTAATTCCCATCTCATGTAATAATAAAGTTTATAAAAGTTTAATGATTTTTTGATATAAATTAATTTTTCCCTTTTAAATTTATTCCAAGGTGAGTTGTATTTTTGAAAAAATGATGTTTTGTTGGAATTAACCTCTAATACTTTATTATCTTTTATTTCATAAGCCATTCTCATTGGTCTAATTTTTGACAAATGATTGTCTGAAAAATCATTGAAAGTTACATAATAAAAAATGTAATCAACGTTATATTTTTTGATCAATCTATTATAAATATTTATATGATCTGCCAACCCAGTAGACGAGATAGAAAAATTTATAATTTCAAAATCTGGCATAAGATTTTGTAGCTTGAAAGCAAAATCTTTTTCATTATTTAATTGAGCATTTTCAGTCATTGAGTCACCTAAAATTGCTATTCTCTTTTTTTTCTTTGTAAACTCAAATTCCTTATTACTTTTAATTCCAATACTGTTAAATCTTACGTTTGACTGCCAACATTTAGTGGCAATTTTCAAACTTATATTTTTTGGATGCCAATAACTAAATTTTTCATCAGCATTTAAAATAATACTAGTAGGCATTCCATTTGGTAAGAAGTTTATTTTAATTAAAATGAAGGACAAAAATTCAATTAAAAATATTAAGATAATCAGATTGATAAAAGAGATTTTTATAAATTTGTACATTATGGGTTTAAATATATATATTTTACATCAAAAATGTATCTATTATAATAAAATAAGCATAATTTGGATAAAATAAATATTATTTAACTAATGAAAAAAACTAGTTTAAAGGACTCAACTTTATCTCATCAACTCTGTTCAAAATCTTTTAATACAAAGTTTAATTCTGTTGAGGAACTTTTCTTATCAAAACACAAAGTTAGAAAAAATAAAAAATTTATTTTTTTCCCTGAGGAAAATATCGAGTATACATACGATGAGTTTTTTCAAGAGTATAAGAAAATTTCAAAATTACTAATTAAAAAAGGATTTAAAAAAAAAGATAAAATATCGATAATATTTTTTAATGAGACTGCATTTTTAAAGGTATACTTTGCAGCATTAAGTCTTGGGATGATTGTTATTCCTATTAATCCAGATCTTTCTTATGATGAGATTAATTACATTGTAAAAAATAGCTCTTCTAAATTATGTATTTATTCAAGTAAAATTGACTTTAAAATAAAAAAAAATAACAAAAAATATGTTCTTTATAATAAATTTCTCAAAGAGAGGGGAGCAAATTTCTCAAAAAATAAAAAGAGTATTAATTCAAATATTAAGATAAATGACACTGCTATAATAATTTATACTTCAGGTACAACTGGAAATCCAAAAGGTGTAGTTTTAACTCACAAAAATATCATTGCTGATGCTTTTGCAATATCTGAAAACTTTAAATTTGATAGTAATACTAGAACATTATGCATTCTACCAATGTTTCACAACAACGGACAAATAATTACCTTCTTTGCACCACTTTATAATGGTGGATCGACAGTAATAAGCACTGGAAAAGCAAATTTATATAATTTTTGGAACTACATTAGTAAGTATAAAATTACTTGGACCAGTATTATGGCATCAATATTATCAATTTTATTAAGCATGAAAAAAAAAAGATTAAACTCTTCTCTAAAAGGTATTATTTGTGGTGGCCAAGTTTTGAATGATGAGGTTAGATTAAATTTTGAAAAAAGATTTAAAGTTTCAATTTTTGAGGGATATGGCTTAACGGAAACCACTGCTTATGCATGCCTTAATAGATATCCTCAAAGCAAAAGGGTTAGAGGGACAATAGGTAAGGCATTAAGTGTCAATGATATGGCTATTTTTAACCCAAATAATTTTAAAAAAATGAAAATAGGGCAAGAGGGTGAGATTTGCATCAAGGGACACAATGTTGCAAAATATTATTATAATCTTAAAAAACAAAATAAAAAATCATTCTTTAAAGGTTGGTTTAGAAGTGGCGATTATGGAAAGATGGACAGTAAAGGAAATTTTTATTTTTCAGGAAGAAAAGATTCTCTCATAATAAAAGGAGGTGAAAATATATATCCAGCAGAAATTGAGAATGCTTTATATAAAATTAAAGAGGTTCAAGAATGTGCCGTAATAGGAATTCCTGATAAAAATCTTGGAGAAAACATATGTGCATTTATTAAAACAAATGATAAAAACAAATCACCAAATGATTATTACGAAAAATTAAGAAAGCATTTGGGAAACTACAAATTACCAAAAGAAATTTATTTGATCTCAAAATTAAAAAATATGAATGAAATACCAAAGGGTCCAACAAAAAAAATATTATATAGAAAGTTGAAGAAATACCATGAAAAAGAACTTAAAAACTAGGGAAAGGGTTACTGCAATTTTATCTGAAATATTAAAAATTTCTATAGGAAAGACTGATGAAGATATTGAAATGAATAAGGTCCCACAATGGGATTCTGTTGCTCAATTATTAATAATTTCATCTCTAGAAGATGAATTCAAAATTCAATTTTCTAGTTCAGAAATATCAAAATTGGTGGATTTAAAAAGTATTATAAAAATGATTGAAAATAAGAACTAAAAAAAATAATTTAATTATAAAAAATTAGTGAATTATATAAAAAAATTTTTAAATTTTCTTATTAATCATAAAATAATAATAGGAATAAATTATCATAGAGTCGGGATTAAAAAAATAAATGATCCTTTTAGTGAATTACATACTGTAAATTTTGGATTATTTAAATTTCAGATCAATTTATTAAATTTTTTTTTTAAGATTGTAAGTTTAAATGATATTAGAAATGGAAATATTACATCTAAGATTAATTTTTTTATTTCTTTTGATGACGTACCAAAAATTTCTACCCAGGCCTTCAATTGGTTAAATAAAAAAGAATTACCATTTGTAATTTGTCCAAATATAAAGTTAACAGAGGAATATTCAAGTATAAGTGATAGGTTTAGATTTTCTTATCAAAAAATTAATAAAAAAGAAATTGAAAACAGATTAAAAAAATTTCTTAATGAAGAACAATTCCTTATCTTAAAAAAAGGAGGTTTAAAAAAATTATATAAATCTTACTTAATAGATCAGCGTGAATTTGAAAAATTATTTCATGAAAATATTTTTAAAGATATAAAAGGTGAATTTTCTAAATATTTAATAAAATCTAATTATTTAAGTTGGGAAAATATTAAAGAGATTTCCAAAAAAAACGTCATAGCGAGTCATGGTAATAATCATTATGACTTCTTTTTTCTTAGTTATAAAGAAATTATAAACGAGTTAGAGATTTCAAAAAATACCTTTGAAGGAAAAATGAATTCAAAAATCAATACATTTGCTGTACCATTTGGTGGTTATAGTCAACATTTAGGAATAATAATTTCAGAGACTGCTAAAAAGACTGGTTATGATCAAGTTTTATGGGTTGGTACACAAGGTGTAATTTATCATAATAATAACAATCAAATACAACACTTATTTAGAATTAATATTCCAAATAATCTTATAAAATTTTTTAAATCAATTTTATTGGCTATAAAAAATACTCAATTAATTTTTAAAGAGGATTATAAGTTAGCTAAACTTTACGAAAAAAATAATTCTGATTTTAAAATTGTAAAGAACCCATTAATGTCAAAAATTTTAGCTTTTGAGAATATTATAAGGCCCTATAGAACATATAGTTCTGATGAAAATTTTATTGAAAATATCTACAAAAAAAATCCGTTTAGAGAGGAGCTTCCGTATGCGTACTCGTTGTCCAGAGATGATATTGTAAATTCTATTAGCTATATTTTATATAAAGATTACTTTATAGATAAAAAAACTTATAAAATAGCAGAACATAGTGGTTGGAGAAAAATTAATTCTTTAAATACGACGGAAAATGTAAAACTTTATTTACATATTTCAAAAATTTGTAAAGCATTTTATCATTGGAAGCCATCTAATTTTGTTAAGCCTGGATTACTTAGAAGCGAACATTATTTTAAGTTTCCAATAAAAGAATTTTTTTTAAAAATAAAAGAATATAAAACTGATAATTTTGGAGATTTAGAAATTTATGATCAATGCCCCGATTTTATTGATGACTTTTTATCATATTTTAATGAAAAATTTTATTTAACGTTAAAAAGATCTGTTAAATTTTATAAATGGAGAATAGATAATTATCCAATAGGAAGCCAAAAATATTTTTTAAAAAAAAATAACCATAAAATTATATCATTATTAGTTTCTCAAATTCATAAAAATAAAGCAATGATTGTTGATTTGATTGCTGACGATTTTAACGAAAGTGTAGAAATGATGAAAAACTTTATTAATTATTGTAAGGAAAATAGAATAGATAATATTAAATTTGCTACCTCTAATAAGGAATTAATTGAAAAGATTGAAAAAGCTTTTGATTATAAAAGTTTTAATACAGAGTCGTTTCTTTTTATTAAAAATTTAGTCAATCAAAATTTGCTTGATAAAGAGGTTCTTATTAAAAGTGAAACTTTTGAAACTTATGCTTCTGGAGATGTTTTGATTAGGTAAGAAATAAATAAAAATTGATGAAAAAAAATAGTAATTTCTCCTATCAAAAAGAATTCGATATCTTTCGAGCGATATCTGTAATTTTAGTTATACTTTTTCATTTAAATGATGATTTATTTTTTTTTGGATTTGTAGGTGTAGATATTTTTTTTGTAGTTTCTGGATTTGTTATAACTCAATCATTATTTAATTATTATAGTGTTAGCGGTTATAATGGATTTATAACAAATTTTTTTTTTCGAAGGATTAAAAGGATTTATCCAGCCTTATTATTAGTTTTAATAGTCAGTATACTTATATATTTTTTGATTATACCATATGGTGACCATCAATTTCTTTGGACCTCAAAAAGCTTATTATTTTCGATTTTTGGCTTGTCTAATATCTATTTTTTTAAAAACATAGATAGCTTTGACTACTTTAATTTAGAAAATACCACTCCTTTTTTACATACATGGTCCCTTGGAGTTGAAGAACAATTTTATATTTTATACCCATTTTTGCTAATTTTTTTTCTTAAAACAAAAATTAATTTAGTTTTTCTTAAAATTTTATTCTTAGTTTTGATGTTTTCATCACTTTTTATTTTTTTGGATCAGAGCTCTACGATCAGTCATTTTTATTTACTACCGTCTAGGGCATGGGAACTACTTTTAGGTTCTATTCTTTTTTTACATAGGAATAGTATTCAATTGAATATAAATTCATCAAAATTAAATTTAAATTATTTAATATCAATATTTTTAATAATATTACTATTTTTTTATAATTTTGAAAAAAATATAGATTATAGACATCTTGTGATGTTATCTATAATAACTCTATTGTTAGTATTCAATTTTAAGAGATTTAAAACAAAAATAATTTTTGAAAATAATTTAATTTATCTTGGAAAATTATCTTACTCACTGTATTTGTGGCATTTTCCAATATTATTTTTTATCAGTTATTATGTAGATGGAATTTTAAGATATATTTTAGTTTTAATAATTACTCTGATCTTGTCACACTTATCTTATAATCTCGTAGAAATTCCAGCACGAAAAATCAAATTAGACTTAATAAGAATAAAAAATGTGTTAAAAGTTTTTCTTAGCGTAATAGTAGTATTAATTTTTTCTCACTTTTTAAATTTAATCGAGATTAGAAATTTGATTAATCATAGCCTTATAAATGTAAATAATACCTTTGGGAATATTAATTTAACAAAAAATTCAATCGAATATAGAATTGCTAATAAATGGTTTTTAGATAACGATAAATGTAACAATAAAATAGAAAACTTTCGAAGTAATAAATACTTAAATTGCATTAGAAGCAAAGATAATGAAAATTTATTTTTTATATCTGGTGATAGTTTTGCGGAACATTTTGTTAATGTTTTGTCTCCGCAAAATTCTAAATTATTTAAAAATATTTATTTATCAAAAATAAATAATAGTTTTTTTGAGGTTTATAATGAAGCGAAACATCATACTATCGAAAGGTTTTTGAATTTATCTGAAAATTATGAAAATTCCTATTTTATTCTATCGATTAGTTATAATAAAAATTTTAGCTCAAAACAATTAATAAAATTTATAGACAATTTAGAAAATAAAAAAATAATTATTATTCAACCACATCAAAGAACTAATAAGTGGATAAAAGACTGCATAGATCATACAGGATATTTAAAAATTGTTAACAGTTATGTTAATTCCAAAAAATGTGGTTATGATTTTAATCTTGATAAAGATAGAATAACTAAAGTTAATGAAAAATTAAAAAAAATTAGCGAAATATTTGATAACGTTACGCTCTATAATTTTAATAACATAATATGTAAAAATGCTCCCTGTAATTTATATAATAAAAAAAATGATTTAATTTATTTTACAGATAATACACATTTGACAGTTGAGGCTGCACAATTAATTTCTCAAAATTTTGAAACATGGTTTAGAAATGAGCATTTTTAATGTAAAAATCATTTATAAATAAAATCAAAATTATAAAACCAAATGAAAGTCATTTATATTGCAGAAACATCTCTAACAAATAAAAGCGCTTATAGTCATCACGTAATCAAAATGTGTGATGCTTTCATAAAATTAAAGAATGAAGTTACTATTATTACCTCCAAAAAAAATTCAAATCTTAGTTTAAAGAAAATTAGAAAAGATTTTGCCCTTAAAGGAAAAACAAGTTTTAAAATATTATATTTTACAAATTTAAATTTTGAAAATTTTTTTACAAGAATATTATTTGGGATTAGAACTTCAATTTTTCTAAAACACAATAAAGCAGACTTAATACTGTCGAGAAGTATAATGACTAGTTTTATTTTGACATTATTTAAGACTCATCATTTTTTAGAAATTCACTCAGAATTAAAATCGATATCTAAATTTATTATGATTAATTTAAATTATATTAAATCTAAGTATATTATTAAAAAGATATTAATTTCTAAAGCTTTAAATAAAGTATTTTATTTTAATAAAGATGAAGTTTTAATTCTTCATGATGGTGTAGATATAAATAATTTTAAAAAACCAAAAGTGACAAATAGCATAAAGAACGCAACTTATATTGGTAGTTTTTATAAAGGAAGAGGATTAGAAATTATTCTTAAACTAGCTAAAAGATTTAAAAAAATTAATTTTAACCTGTATGGAGATAAAACAAATACTTTTCATACAAATTTGAAAAATGTAAGAATATTTAATTTTAAACCTTATAAAAAAATTCCGTCAATTTTATCAAAATCTGATTTATTACTAATGCCTTATGCTAATAATGTTTCTGTAAGATCAAACAATCTTAACACAGCAAATTACTGTTCCCCTTTGAAAATGTTTGACTATCTAGCATCTGGTAAGATAATAATATCATCTAAACTTGACGGCATTTGTGAAGTACTTAAGCATAAAAAAAACTCTCTTATTGTAAAAAGATATAATATAAGAAATTGGATGGATGTTTTGAGAAATGTTATTAAAAAAAAATATCCTTTAAGAAAAATTCAAAAAAATGCATTTTTAACCTCTAAAAATTACACGTGGGAAAAAAGAGCGCTGAAAATAATTGAAGTAGCTAAAAAAAATTATGAACAAAATAGATAATTCAAAAAAATTCTTAGCCCAGGACAATCTATACCATTTTCCTTATCATTACTTACCTTCCAAAATAGATAAGGATATTATCAAACCATTTAAAGTTTATCATTGGCTTTATGATTATATTTTAATGATTGATCTTATAAAATCGAAAATATTTAATCTACCCTCTTCAAATATTCTAGATTTCGGGTGTGGAGATGGAAGATTACTATTTGAATTAAAATCAAAAAGGGAAAATAAATATTTTGGCTATGAAATTTCAAAAAAAGCAAATATGTTATTTAATGCATTTAACCCTGAGATAAAATTAATTAATGAACTACAAGATCTAAATAATTATAATAATTTTTTTGATGTTATAACTTTTTCTGAAGTAATAGAACATATTCCAGATAATCAAGTAAAATTAAATATCGATGCTATTTATTCAATCCTAAAAAAAAACGGACTATTAATAGTAACCGCCCCACATGAAAATGCACCTGTTCATAAAAAACACTTTAGACATTATAATTTAAATTCATTAGCAAAAAATTTTCCTAAAGATAAATACGAAGTTATCGAAAAAAAATTTCTTTTTAAAAAAGAAAATTATTTTTCATCCATATTTAGAAAATTTTTTTTTAATCGTTTTTTTTTAATAAATTCAAATTTATTACATAAAGTTTACTATAGATACAAAAAATCTCTTTTATTTACAGAGGAAAAAAATTCACAAACAATTTTACTGATTTTGAAAAAAAAATGAAAATATTAGTTACAGGAGCTGCAGGTTTCATTGGCTATAGTTTCTCCAATCATTTATTGAATAGTAAAAAATATAAAATAATAGGTATTGATAATTTAAATAATTATTACGACCCTAAAATTAAAAAAGAGAGACTAAAACTACTTAAGAAACATAAAAATTTCAAATTTAAAAAAATTGATTTATGTAACAACAAAAAAATAAATCAAATTTTTAAAGAGAATAAATTTGATTTTGTATTCCATTTCGCGGCGCAAGCGGGGGTAAGATATTCAATTGATCATCCAAGAAAATATATAGATGCAAATATAAGTGGTTTTTTTAATATAATCGAAAATTCAAAAAAATATAATGTTAAAAGATTATTTTATGCCTCCTCTAGTTCAGTTTATGGAGAAAATACAAACTTTCCACTAAGAGAGTCCGAAAAAATATATCCAAAAAATATGTACGGTCTATCGAAAAAGATTAATGAGGAAATAAGTAAAATTTATAATAATTACTATAGTTTAAAATTAATAGGTTTTAGATTTTTCACCGTTTATGGTGAGTGGGGAAGACCAGATATGATGATGCTTAAATATATAAATAGTCATTTCACCAAGAAAGAATTCAAACTATTTAATTATGGAAATCATAGCAGAGATTTTACCTATATTGGGGATGTAGTTAAGATCTTAGAGTTACTAATAGAGAAAAATAATAAATTGCCAGATAATGATATTTTCAACATTTGTTCAAACAAACCTTTAAATCTTAACGAAATAATTAAGTTCATGAAAAAAAATGATATTAATCCTAAGATTAAAAAAATTGCTCTACAGCAAGCAGATATTCTTAAAACTCATGGCGATAATTCTAAATTATTGAAATATATAAATTATAAAAAATTTGCTGATTGGAGAGAGTCTTTGAAAAAAACAATAGAGTGGTACAAAAAGTATTCAAAAAAATAGAAGTTTGATATGAAAATAGTATATTTATTCAACTCATCTGTACCATCTTATAATGCAAGTAGTCTTCAGGTTGTAAATATGTGTAATGAAATTTCTAATACAGTTGGTAAATTATCACTCATAACACCAAACACTGGTCTAAATAAAAGTATATCTGAACATTATGGTATAAAAAAAAATTTTAACATAATCAAAATCAAAAAGTTTGATAAATTTCCAACAGGTTTAAATTATTATCTTTATTCTATTTGCTCAATTTTTACTGGACTAAAACTTAAACCAGATCTATTTATGACAAGAAATTATTTTACTTTATTTTTACTATTGCTTTTAAGAAAAAAGGTTATCTTTGAGGTTCATAGTAGCTTGTCAATCGAAGGAAGATTAAATAACTTTATTGTAAAATATTTTAAAATTTTAAACTCAAAAAATATTATTAATTTAGTTTTTATAACAAGATCTGTAAAAAATTTTTTTTATGAAAAATATAAAATTAAATCAAGAAGATCCTCAATTTTAAGCAGCGCCTCTAATATTAAAACATTCCTTTCCCAACCTCAAAAAAAATTATTTTTAAACATTGGTTATTTTGGTTTAGTAAATAAATCACGTGGAATTAATTTTTTATGTCAACTTTCAAAAATTGATATGAAAAATAGATATTATATTTATGGATGTACTAGAGACACTGTAAGTTCGTATAAGAAAAAATTTAAAAACGAAAATGTTTTTTTTCATGAATATGTTCCATATAAAAATGTGAAAAATTTAATGTGCCAAATGGATCTTTTAATTATGCCATATGAAAAAGAAGTTACTACATCTGGTAATGTTGGAAATATAGCAAGTTATACTTCACCCATGAAATTATTTGATTATTTGGGTTCATCAAAACCAATAATTGCTTCTTCATTAAATGTGTTGAAAGAAATATTAGTCGATAAAAAAAATTGTATTTTTGTAGATAGTCTAAATATTTATAAATGGAAATTAATTATTAATAAAATTTTATTAAATAACTTACAAAGACAAATAATTTCGAGGAATAATTTTTTTTTAGCAAAAAATTACACTTATCATAATAGAGTCTTAAAAATGTTTAATAATTTAAGTGTTTAATTTTAAATAAGATTTGAATGAATATTAATAAAAAGAAAACGATTTTTTATTGGTCTCCATGTTTAAATCCTGTAGGCACGATAAATTCAACCTTAAATTCAGCATCTGCATTAATAAAATATAAATCAAATGAATACGATGTTTTTTTAATTAATGCCTGTGGAGAATGGGATCAGTATCTTGAATTTATAAATTTAAATAAGATTAAATTAATAAATTTACAATTCAAATATTTTAAGTTTTTACCAAAGCGGGGTTATTTTCAAAGCCGCTTGTCGTATATTTTAATTTTTCTTTTTTCTTTTTTCCCTTTGGCTAGATTGATAAAAAAATATCAACCTGATTATGTTGTAAATCACTTAATAACGTCTCTACCTTTATCTTTATTAATTTTTTTTAAATTTAAATCAAAGTTTATTTTAAGAATTTCTGGTTTTCCTAAATTGAATATTATAAGAAAAAACTTTTGGAAATACGTTTCTCATAAATTATACTGCATAACCTCACCATCTGAGGAATTAAAACAAGATTTAAATAAATTGGGAATATTTCAAGAGGAAAAAATATTTAATCTTCCAGATGCCATAATTAATATTGAAAATTTTATCAAAAAAAAAAAAGAAAAATTTATCGAATTTGAAAAAATTAAACAAAAAAAAATAATTTTTTCGGTTGGAAGACTCACAAAACAAAAAAATTTTTCATATTTAATTAATGAATTTTCTGATTTTTGCTCAAAAAATGATGATTTCATTCTTTACATACTTGGGGATGGTGAGGAGATGAACATGCTAAAAAAAAAGATTATCGAAAAAAAAATGTCAGATAAAATTTTCTTAAAAGGACACGTGGACAATGTTTATAAGTATTTGAAATATGGAGATTTATTTATATTAAGCTCAAAATGGGAGGAAGTAGGATTTGTAATAGTAGAAGCAGCACTATCAAATTTATTTGTTATTTCTAGTGATTGTCCAAATGGACCATCCGAATTTCTGAATTATGGCACTAACGGTATTTTATTTAAAAGTAATCAGAAAGGTGCTTTAAACAAAGCTTTACAAAATTTTGTTAATTTGGAGGAAAAGCAAGTTATGAAAGTAAAGTTAAAAAAAAATGCAGATAAATATACTATGTTTAAACATTTCAAAATTTTTGATAAAATTTTATCTAACTAAATTTGAAATTTTTTAATAAGTTCAAAGTATTTATTGAGATTTGAATTATAATCGAACCTATATAATTTTTTATAACTAAGTTTTATTAATTTTGATAATTTTTTTTTGTTTTTCTTATAAAAAATAATTTTATCTGCTAATTCTTTAAAATTTCCTATTTCAAAAAGTAAACCACCTTTTCCATTAAGAAGTATTTCCCTGGGTCCAGTCGGACAATTGCTAGAAATTATAAACTTTTTTAATACTTGAGCTTCTAGCAAAACATTTGGTAAACCCTCAAATTTTGAAGAGAGAACTAAAAGTTCAGCCTCTCTTAAAATTGGATATGGATTTTCAACAAAGTTTACTAATTTGATTTTATTCTTTAATTTATT
>CESW01050657.1_pt1 | contig 12868 bp, 10 predicted proteins | sample 531171 | NCBI WGS metagenome assembly CESW01 (sample SAMEA2621859, study PRJEB7988) | marine metagenome | biome: marine biome (ENVO:00000447); feature: surface water layer (ENVO:00002042); material: "saline water (ENVO:00002010), including plankton (ENVO:xxxxxxxx)" | depth 5 m
TCATATTTCGGCGTAAGTGAGATTGAATGGGCCAGTTCATCTGAGCAGACATCTGGTCTTATAATAAGTATTTTACTTATTCAAGTGGTAGCTATTGCTGGAGCATACATTTTTACAAAAATGGCAGAGAAATATGGTAATATTTTAATTTTAACTTTTGCAATTTTTTTATGGGGAACAGTCTGCCTCTATGCATATTTTATAAAGTCACCTATCCAGTTCTACATGATTGCTGGTCTTGTTGGTCTACTAATGGGAGGTACACAACCAGTTGCAAGGGCTACATATTCATTATTTATTCCTGAAACAAAGGATACCACATCTTTTTTTAGTTTTTATGATGTCACTGAAAAAATTGGAATTGTTTTTGGTATGATTTTCTATGCTATTGCTGCACAAATTACAGGAACAGTTAGGTTTTCTGTGATAATTTTTATGTTCTTCTTCTTCCTAGGTGCTATTTTATTGACAAGAGTTCCAAAAATTGATAAAAATAAGTTGGCATAGCTTTTGTCCTTATAATATAGTCGTTTTTGTATAGAACATATTTAAAGGAAATTTAAATCTTTTTGTGACAAAATGACTTAAAATAAAATAAATGGGTGTAATATTTAATAATATGGACAAAATGTCATTTGATGATTTAGGTGAGGAATCTGAATTTATTCCGCTAATGACATCTGAAGATGAAGAAGCTCTAGAAAAAGAAAATCTTCCAGAGGTATTACCAATCCTTCCTTTAACTAACACAGTCTTATTTCCGGGTGTTGTAATTCCTATCAATGCTGCTAGAGATAAGTCAATAAAACTTATTAATGACGCAAATAAATCTAACAAGTTAATTGGAGTTGTAGCTCAAAAAAATATTAAAATTGAGAATCCATCAATTGAAAACATTTTCAATATAGGAACGGTAGCAAAAATTTTAAGAGTTTTAAAGATGCCAGACGGTAATACAACTGTAATAATCCAAGGAAAGAAAAGATTTAAAATCAATTCAATTGTAAAGACAGACCCATATATTCAAGCGACTATAAATCCGATATCTGATAAAAGACAAAGAACATCAAATACTAAATTTACAGCAACAATTGATGCGATAAAAGATATTGCATTAAAGATTATTAAGGAAAATCCAAACATTCCATCTGAAGCATCTTTTGCAATAAAGAATATTCACAGTTCTGCTTTTCTTATAAATTTTGTTTGCTCAAATATGAACATTAATATTAAAGATAAACAAGATTTACTCTCAAGTTTAAACATAGAAAATAGAGCATTAAAATGCTTAAAATTTTTAAATGTTGAATATGAAAAACTTGCTTTAAAAAATGATATACAATCTAAAGTGAGAAATGATTTAGATCAGCAGCAACGTGAATACTATCTTCAACAACAAATGAAGACAATTCAAGAAGAGCTCGGAGAAAACTCTTTCCAAGAGGATATTCAAGATCTTAAAAATAGAGGTAAAGATAAAAAATGGAATCAAGAGATTAAAATCCATTTTGACAAGGAATTATCAAAGTTGAAAAGAATGAACTCGCAGCTTGCAGAATATTCTGTCCAGCGAAACTATCTGGATTTGATTGTTGACCTACCTTGGGAAAATTATTCAGAAGATAATTTTGATTTGAATAAAGCGCAAAAAATATTAGATAGAGACCACTTTGGACTCGATGATGTTAAAAAAAGAATAATTGAATACCTAGCTGTGTTGAAACTGAGAAGTGATATGAAATCTCCTATACTTTGTCTGTATGGACCTCCTGGGGTTGGTAAAACATCTTTAGGTAAATCAATTGCAAAATCTATTAATAGAGAGTATGTTAGGGTTTCTCTTGGAGGGTTAAGAGATGAAGCTGAGATTAGAGGTCATAGGAAGACTTATATTGGAGCAATGCCAGGTAGGATTATTCAAAGTATTAGAAAATCAGGTACATCAAATCCAGTTTTTGTTTTAGACGAGATAGATAAAATTTCAAGTGGTGCTCAAGGAGACCCTGGATCAGCTCTTTTAGAACTTCTTGATCCTGAGCAGAATAACTCATTTCATGACAATTTTCTTGAAGTTGGATATGATTTATCTAAGGTAATGTTTATTGCAACTGCAAATAATTTATCAACAATGCATCCTGCTCTCCTAGATAGAATGGAGTTAATAAATGTATCTGGTTATACCACAGAGGAAAAGGTTTCAATTGCAACAAAATTTCTTGTTAAAAAACAGTTAATAGAACATGGGATGAAGCTTAATGATTTTAAAATACCAAGCAGCTTACTAAAAGAAATTATTAGTGATTATACAAGAGAGTCAGGTGTCCGTAATTTAGAGAAGCAGATAGCAAAATTAATTAGAAATAGAGCAAAAAATATAGTTTCCGATTCTAAACTAAATAATTTGAAAGATGAGAATTTTCTTAAAAATGTCCTTGGTCCAAAAAAATTCTTTAGAGATAAATACGAGAGTAATATTGTAGCAGGAGTAGTTACAGGACTCGCATGGACATCCGTTGGAGGTGAAATTTTATTTATTGAGTCATCAATTTCTGATGGAAAAGGAAACCTTTCTATTACTGGAAATTTAGGAAAAATAATGAAAGAATCTGCAATTATTGCATTAGAGTATATTAAGTCGAATCAAAAAGTACTAGGTATTAAAAAAGAACTTGACTATTCCAAATATAATATCCACATTCATGTTCCTGAGGGAGCCACTCCTAAAGATGGGCCTAGTGCAGGAATTACAATTTTAACCTCGTTAGTGTCATTATTTACTCAAAAAAGAGTAAAGAAAAGTATTGCAATGACCGGTGAGATTACTTTAAGGGGAAAGGTTTTACCGGTTGGTGGAATAAAAGAAAAAATCCTTGCTGCAAAAAGAGCAAATATTAAAGAAATAATTTTAAGTTCATACAATAAAAAAGATATTCAGGAAATAAATTCTAAGTATCTTAAAGGTTTAAACTTTGTATATGTTGACTCAATGAAAGATGTTATTTCAAATTCTATAACAAATCGAAAAGTTGTTAACCCAAAGATAATTTGATTTGAATAAAGTAATTATTGCTATAGACGGACAAGCATCAACTGGTAAGAGTACTCAAGCAAAGAAAATAGCTGTTAATTTAGATTTTGACTATAGAGATTCTGGTGCTTATTACAGAGCTATTACTTACTATCTCTTAAATAATAATATAAATTATGATTTAATTGTTTCACAAGAAATTTTTGATCAGATCAAAATTGAACAAACTTATAACGAAGGGTTTTTTAGGATTTACTTAAATGATATTGATATTACAGACAGAATAAGAGGCCATAGGGTATCTTTAAATGTTAGCAATTATGCAAAAAAACCAGAAATTAGAAAGTTTGTTTATGATCAACTAAGAAAATCAGCTGAATTAAACTCGTTAGTAGTTGATGGAAGAGATATTGGTACAGTTGTTTTTCCTAATGCAAATTTTAAATTTTTCTTAATTGCTGAACCTAGAATTAGGGCTGAGAGAAGACATAAACAAATTAATGATAAGTCAGTTAATGTTGATGTAATTGAAAAAGAGATCAAACTTAGAGATAAAATTGACTCAACAAGAGAGATTGCCCCATTAAGAAAAGCTGACGATGCATATAAAATTGATGTTTCAAACCTTACAATTGAGGAGGTTTATAAAAAAATGCTTAAAAAAGTTAAATCTGATTAGATAAAAAACTGATCTAATTTTGCCAATAATTTAATTAATTATACTTTTGCGCTCTATGAGTGAAGAAAATAGCGTAAATACCAACATTGAGGAGTCAGAAAAACCTAACAAATCCTCTTCAAATAAAACTACAGAAAAAAAGTCTAATGCTAACAAAGGTGTGTCAAAAAAAACTGAGCCTCAAAATGATTTTCTAACTAATTTTAATTGGCATCAATATCAAGAAGGTATAGATGAACTTGATGAAAAACAAATTAATGAATTTGAAAAACTTGTTGAAAAAAACTTTGTAGATACTTCTGATGATAATATAATGCAAGGTGAGGTAATTCACCTAACTGAAAAAGATGTAATTATTGATATAAACGCTAAGTCTGAGGGAGTTATATCTAAGAATGAATTCAGATACAATCCTGAATTAAAAGTTGGGGACGTTGTTGAAGTAATTGTTGATACCCGCGAAGATAAATCTGGACAATTAATTCTTTCTCATAGAAAAGCAAGAGTTATTAAGGCTTGGGAGAGAGTTAATGACGCTCATGATAAAGGTGAAGTTGTTCAAGGTTTTGTTAAATGTAGGACTAAAGGAGGTATGATTGTAGATGTTTTTGGAATAGAAGCATTTTTACCTGGATCTCAAATTGATGTTAAACCTATTAGAGATTATGATCAGTATACAAACAAAAACATGGATTTCAAAGTTGTCAAAATAAACCATGAATTTAAAAATGTAGTTGTATCTCACAAGGCTCTCATTGAAGCAGATATCGAGGAACAGAAAAAGGGAATAATTAGTCAACTTGAAAAGGGTCAGGTTCTTGAGGGGACTGTTAAAAATATGACTTCTTATGGAGTATTTGTTGACCTAGGAGGTGTTGATGGTCTTATTCATATCACAGATTTATCTTGGAGTAGGATAAATCATCCTAGTGAAATCATAGAGCTTGATCAAAATATAAAAGTTGTAATACTTGATTTTGACGATGATAAATCTAAAATTCAACTTGGTTTAAAACAATTAACTGATCATCCATGGGATAAATTAGGAGATGACGTAAAGGAGGGCTCTAAAGTTTCTGGAAAAGTAGTTGTCATTGCAGATTATGGCGCTTTTATTGAAATCGGTGAGGGAATTGAAGGTTTAGTTCACGTCTCAGAAATGTCTTGGTCTACTCATCTCAGAAGTGCTCAAGATTTTGTTAATGTTGGCGATAATATTCAAGCTGTGGTTCTCAACTTAGATAGGGAGTCAAGGAAAATGTCGCTTGGTATGAAACAACTATCTGAAGATCCTTGGACAGATATTACAAGTAAGTTTCCAATTGGATCTAAACATAAAGGATCAGTAAGAAACTTTACAAATTTTGGAGTATTTATTGAACTGGAGGAGGGTATTGACGGTCTGGTGTATATTTCTGACTTATCTTGGACAAAAAAAATAAAACATCCTTCAGAATTTTTATCAATTGATGATAAAATTGAAGTAGTTATATTGGACTTAGATGTTGATGGCAGAAAATTGAGCTTAGGTCATAAACAAACAAAAGATAATCCATGGGATTTATATGAAAAGGACTTTGCTGTTGATTCTATTCACAAATCTGAAATTTCTGAATTAATAGATAAAGGTGCTATTATTAATTTTAACGATGATATATCTGCATTTTGTCCTCAAAGACATCTTATTAAGCAAGATGGATCAAAGCTTGTTAAAGGGGATTTTGCTGAGTTTAAAGTAATTGAGTTTAGTAAGGAGTTTAAACGTGTTGTTGTATCTCACATGCAAACACACAGTGATATCGAACCAGATGATATTGAAAAAGATAATTCAAAGGATTCCAATCCTGATAAAAAAGATGAAGAGTAATTTAAATCCTCAATTATTGAGGATTTTTTTTTTAAACTAAAATTATAAAATTTATATTTTTACATTAATTAATTACAATGCCAAAAAAAATATTACTTAATTCAAAAAAAATAGAAATTATTCTAAATAGGCTAGTTTGTGAGTTAGTAGAAAATCATAAAGACTTCAATAATACTGTTTTAATTGGATTACAACCAAGGGGTGTTTTTTTGGCAAATAAAATTCTCGAAATTTTCAAAAAAGATTATCCTGATATAAACATAAGTAGTGGTATACTTGATTTTACTTTTTTTAGAGATGATTTCAGGAGGTCTGAAAAAACTCTTTCAGCTAGCACAACTCGAATAAACTTTTCAATTGAAAACAAAAATGTTGTTTTAATAGATGATGTACTTTTTACTGGTAGAAGCATAAAAGCAGCTATGTCATCAATGGACTCTTATGGAAGGCCAAAATCAATTGAGCTTTTAGTTTTAATTGATAGGAGATATAAAAGAGAAATACCTATTGAAGCAAATTATTGTGGATCTAAAATTGATACTTTCAAAGGTGATAGGGTAAGTGTCGAATGGAATGATAATATTAATAATAATATAATATATATTGAAAATTAATGGATAATATAAGTGTTGACCATCTTTTAAGTATTAAATCGCTTAAAAAGGCTGATGTTAATCTTATTTTTAAAACTGCCCTTCACTTTAAAGAGATAATCAACAGACCGATAAAAAAAGTTCCTACCCTCAGGGATATAACTATTGCAAATTTATTTTTTGAAAATAGTACCAGAACTAAAATATCATTCGAATTAGCTCAAAAAAGACTGGGAGCAGATGTTGTAAGTTTCTCAAGTTCATCATCTTCTTTAAATAAAGGTGAATCTTTGATTGATACAGTTAATAATATTCTTGCCATGAAAGTTGATATGATTATTTTAAGACATCCAAACCCTGGCTCACCATTGCTACTTTCTAAAAACACTGATTCATGTATTATAAATGCTGGAGATGGTTCTCACGAGCATCCTACTCAGGCTCTCTTAGATTGTTTTTCATTGACTGAGAGTTTGGGAGATCTTAAAAATAAGAATATATTAATTGTTGGAGACATACTTCATTCGCGAGTAGCAATTTCCAATATTCATGCCCTGAATCTACTTGGCGCAAATATTAAAGTATCGTGCCCTTTTACTCTAATTCCAAAAGAAATTGAATCTCTTAATGTTTCAATTGAAACAGATATAATAAAAGCTTTGAAATGGTCAGACGCTGTGAATGTATTAAGGGTTCAAAAAGAAAGAATGGAAAAATCATATTTTCCGAATAATAGAGAGTATTCCATGCTATTTGGCTTAGACACAAATAAAATTAACAATATCAAGAAAGATATACTTATACTTCACCCTGGACCTATTAATAGAGGTATAGAAATTACATCTGATATTGTTGAATCAAAAAATTCAATTATTTTAAATCAAGTTGAAAATGGTGTAGCTGTAAGAATGGCTGTAATGTATCTACTTGCCTCAAAATTAAACTTATCAATAAATTAACAATGAAATTATTTAATTATAGAAAATTTTACGACAAAGATTCATTAAGAATTAATGATCTTGGAAATAATCCAATAAAATTTTTTAAGAAATGGTTTAAAGAAGCTGAAAAAGTAGATGGAATAATTGAGCCCAATGCTATGACTATTTCAACTATTTTAAAAAATAGACCATCCTCAAGAGTTGTTCTTCTAAAGGAAATTAAAGATAGAAGTCTAGTTTTTTTTACAAATTATAATAGTAAAAAAGGTGAAGCCTTATCTGATAATCCAAATATATGTGCTTCCTTTTATTGGGCTCCTCTCGAAAGACAGGTCATTTTTAAAGGTGTAGCAAGTAAGACAGATGAGAACTATTCAGATACATACTTTAAATCAAGACCATTAGAAAGTCAGGCAGCTGCTATAATATCTAGACAAAGTCAGGTACTAGAGAGCTATGAAGAACTATTAAATAGATACAATAATTTCTTAAATAAAAATAAAAATTTAAGTTTAAAGAGACCTAATCATTGGGGAGGAATTGAGATAAATATAAAAGAAATCGAATTCTGGCAAGGAAGAGAAAATAGGCTTCATAACAGAATTATTTGTCATTTAAAAGAGAATAAATGGGAAATTCAAATTTTATCACCCTAAATGAAGGTAATTACTTTTCTGAGGCACTCAAAGTCTTCTTGGGATAATGGTCTTATAGATATTGATAGACCTCTAAGTATGATTGGTATTAAAAAAATTAAAAAAGTTGCTGATTTATCCAAGAATCATTTCATTTCCGCAGAAATAATTTTTTCAAGCTCTGCAAACAGAGCTATTCACACATCTATTTTATTATCTAGAAGTTTATCAATTAATTTCAATAAAATTAAGATATGTGAAGAACTTTATACATTTGACTGCAATGATGTATTTAATTTTATAAAGAAAATTGATAATAGATATTCTGAGGTTGTATTAGTTGGACATAACCCAGCTTACACAGAAATTTCAAATTATTTTTCCGAAAATAAAATTTTAAATTTACCTACTGCTAGATGGTTTTCCTTAAAATTTAAATCTGATAAATGGTTTGATATTGTAAATTTGAAACCAGTGGCTTATTTAAATAATTTAAAGAGTGAAATCTAATTATATAAACAGAGAGTTAAGCTGGCTAGATTTTAATGCCAGAGTATTACAAGAAGCATCTAATAATGAAGTTCCACTTCTGGAAAGATTAAGATTTATAGGTATTTTTTCAAATAATCTTGATGAATTTTTTCAAGTTAGATACGCAACAATTAAGAGAATTGCTGATACCAGAGCTTCAAATAGAAATAACAAAGATAATATTGCTGCTAAAGGTCTCCTTGACATGATTACCTCAAAAGTTATTAATCTTCAACGTGAAAGTTCATTGATACTTAGTTCAATTGAAGAATCACTAAAAGATGAAAATATAGTTATTATTGATGAAAAAAATGTTCCTAATTCACATATTGAATTTTTAAAAGATTATTTTATTAGAAAAATAAGCCCGTCTCTTGTATCAATTATACTTTCAGATAATAAATATCATGATTTTAGTGATAATAAAGCTTTCCTTATTGTAAATCTTAAACTAAATAAGGCTAACGATGTCTATGCTTTAGTTGAAATTCCAAGAGATATTAGTAGGTTTGTAGTTCTTCCAAAAAAAGATAATAAACAATATATAATGTTTATAGATGATATAATCAGATATCATCTGGATATTATATTTAGTTTTTTTGAATATTCAAGTATTGAAGCACACATGTTAAAAATTACTAGGGATGCAGAATTAGATATTGATGATATGGATTTATCTAAAAGTTATATGAAAAAAATTCAAGAGTATGTAAATAAAAGAAAAATCAGTAACCCTGTAAGGCTTGTTTATGATGATTCAGTACCAAAAGTAACATTAAATTATCTCATCAAAAAAATTAGAATAACATCTCATGATAGTTTAATTCCTGGAGGAAAATATCATCATAGAAGTGATTACATGAATTTTCCTGATTTAGGAAGGTTAGATTTATTATATCCAAAGGATAAAGTATTAAATATTAAAAATTTTAAAATTGAATTAAATCTTTTGGATCAACTCATGAAAAGAGATTTCCTAATGTATACACCATACCATTCATTTTCATACTTGATATCAATTTTAAGACAATCAGCAATTGATCCAAGTGTAAAATCTATCAAAATTACATTGTACAGATTATCAAAAAAATCAAATGTTATAAGTTGTTTAATAAACGCTGCTAAAAATGGTAAAAAAGTATTAGTTCAGATTGAACTTCAAGCCAGATTTGATGAAGAAAATAATATTAAAGTATCACAAGAGTTGAAAGCAGCTGGTGTAGACTTAATTTATGGAGTTAAAGGCTTAAAAGTCCATTCTAAAATTTGCCTAATTGAAAGAATTAAAAGTAATAAAAATAAATACTATGGATTTGTTAGTACAGGAAATTTTAATGAATCTACTGCTAGGGTTTATTCTGATTTTACATTATTTACATCAAATCAAAAAATATTAAATGAAGTTAATAAAGTCTTTGATTTTCTCCAATCTAATTATAAAATTTATAATTATAAGCACTTAATTGTATCTCCCCATCATACTTCTAAAAAACTTTTTGAAATGATTGATAATGAAATATCTAACGCTAGAAAAGGTATAAAAGCTAAAATTATCTTTAAATTAAATAGTTTCACTAGTTATAAATTTGTAGATAAGTTATACGAGGCAAGTAAATCAGGTGTCAAAGTAAAATTGTTAGTTAGGGGAATATGCTGTCTCATTCCTAATAGATCTGGATTAAGTGAAAATATTCAGGTTAAAAGTGTAGTTGATAAATATCTAGAGCATTCAAGAGTATATGTATTTGAAAATGGAGGAGATAAAAAAGTATATATATCATCAGCTGATTTAATGACAAGAAATATTGAAAAACGAGTTGAAGTTGCATGTCCAATTTATCAAGAAAATATTAAAAATCAAATATTAGAAACACTTAAGATCAGCCAAAAAGATAATGTAAAGACCAGACTCATAAACTATGAGCCTCAAAATAAATTTGTTAATAATTTGAGTAAAAAAATAAGATCCCAATGGGATACATATGATTACTTTAATAATATATTAGACTAATTGAAAAAGATAGCTGCAATTGACATTGGATCTAATGCTGTTAGGATGCTAATTTCCTATGTCATTAAATCTGAAAAAAAATATATATTTCAAAAAAATTCATATATAAGATTACCCTTAAGACTCGGAGAGGATTCTTTTAAGAGTGGTTTCATATCTGACAATAAGATAAAAATCCTCTCTAATGCTATTCTTTCATTTAAATACATGATGATGGTTCATGATGTAGACGAGTATCAAATATATGGAACCTCAGCTATTAGAGAATCAAAGAATTCAGAAAATGTAATTTCAAATGTCAAAAATGAAACTGGGATAACAATTAATTTAATTAGTGGTTTAAAAGAAGCTCAAATTATTGCTAAAGGCAATATGCTGAATAAATTAGAATATAATAAAACTTATCTATATGTTGATGTAGGCGGTGGAACCACAGAGTATTCAATTTTAAAAAAAGGTATGGAAAAAAAATCTAAATCCTTTAAAATTGGAACAGTAAGGCTTTTAAACAATATTGATAATTCTTTAGCTATTGATAAAATTAAAAATTGGTTAATATCAAATATTGATTTAAATGATAAAATAAAATTATTTGCTACTGGTGGTAATATTAATAAAATACAATCAATGTCTGGGACAAAAGCTGGTAAACCCGTTTCATTTTTATCTTTAAAAGATCTTTTGAATAAAATGAAAAAATATAATTATACAGAAAGAATGATAAAATTTGACTTGAATCCTGATAGGGCTGATGTGATTATTCCTGCACTAGAAATATTTTTATTGACAATGGAATCAGTTAATTCTAATAAGATGTTCATACCAAAAACAGGCTTAGTTGATGGTATGATTAAGGAAATTTTTTTTGACAAAAATGGATATAAATTAAACCCTTAGTTTAAACTCATCAATAAGGGAACTTATATTTTTGTTACTATCTTGAATAATTTTAAGCTTTTCTTTCATATTTAGATATGATTTTTTATCAGATTCTTCAGATAATTTAATATCAACAGATACTGAGTAATTATTTAGTTCTTTTGATATGAATGACTCTATTTTGCTCTTGTAAGCTCTCATCTCTTTGAAATTCATTTTATTAAAAGTGTTTATGACAATATTATTATCCTCAATAGATGGTTGTTTCATTTTTAATAAAGAAAGAATATTAGTATTTCCTTTTTCTTTTTCTGACTTACAGAACTTTTTCCAAGCTTTGTTAAAGTCATTATTAGTAAAATTATCGTATGGAAGTTCTTTGCTTAAATCATTATCTTTTTCTTCTATAGATTTTTTAAATCTAAGACTAGCAATTGATAATGAAGAAATATTTTTTTTTAAAGGTTGGATAAATAATTCTTCAGATTCAGAAACTTTAATATTCTTTAAATCCTCAGAGTGGTTATCCAAATTTTGTTGAAGCTCACTCGTTTTAATTAGAGTTTTTTTTTTATTACTATCAATAGATGCTAGTTTCATTAAGCAGAGCTCAAGATGAATTCTCTTATCATTAATTTTTTTATAATTTATAATGGTGTCATTAATAATATCTATCATCGATATCAAAGTTTCATCTGACATATCTTTTGAATGATCAAAATATTTTTTACCTAATTCATTACTGTAATTTGAGAGTTTATCAGATGAGCCTAATTTGTAAATAAGTAATTCTCTTAAATGCTTTAATAATCCATCCAAAAAATTTAAATCATCATAACCATTATTATATATGTTATTATATAAATAAAGTATTTCTGGAATATCTCTTTTACAAATTAATTTAGAAAGTCTAAAATATGTCTCAAAGTCCAAAACATTCAAGTTAAATGTGACTTCATCGATTGTAAGATTAGAATCAGTAAAACTAACTAACCTATCAAAGATTGAAAGCGAATCTCTAATTGAACCATCAGATTTATCTGAAATTAATGATAAAGATCCATCTTCAAAAAAAATGTTTTTTTCATTACAAATTTTTAGTAATAGTTTTGTGATTGATTCACTATCTACTTTTTTAAAATCATAAATTTGACATCTAGATAGGATTGTTGGAAGAATTTTATTCTTTTCTGTGGTAGCAAGTATAAAAACAACATGTAGTGGGGGCTCCTCTAAAGATTTTAAAAATGCATTAAATGCCTGATTTGACAACATATGGACTTCATCAATTATATATACCTTGTATTTTCCTATTTGAGGGGGAATTCTAATTTGTTCAGTTATGTTCCTAATATCCTCTACTGAATTATTTGATGCTGCATCTAATTCAAAGATATTATACTCAAAATCTTCAATCATCCCATTTATCATTTTTGCAAGAATTCTAGCACATGAAGTTTTTCCAACACCTCTGGGTCCGCAGAAAAGAAGTGCTTGAGGAACACTATTATTTTTTATGGCGTTACTCAATGTCTTAACAATTGGATCCTGACCTATCATATCATTGAAGTTTTTAGGTCTATATTCTGCAGCTGATGAAATTGAATTTTTCATTTAAACAAATATAAAGATTGAGAAAATTTAATTCTTAATTGATACTTTTTTTTTAATAAAATTATCAACAAATATTATCTTTGTAATGCA
>CESW01000415.1_pt1 | contig 12850 bp, 14 predicted proteins | sample 531171 | NCBI WGS metagenome assembly CESW01 (sample SAMEA2621859, study PRJEB7988) | marine metagenome | biome: marine biome (ENVO:00000447); feature: surface water layer (ENVO:00002042); material: "saline water (ENVO:00002010), including plankton (ENVO:xxxxxxxx)" | depth 5 m
TTCTAAAATAAGGACTCGATCTGCCACTGCAACTCCCAAAGCTCCTCCAGAACCCCCTTCTCCAATGACAAGAGCAATGATAGGGACATCTAAAGCCGCCATTTCTTTCAAATTCACTGCGATAGCCTCGGCAACATGCCTTTCTTCCGCTCCGATTCCTGGAAAAGCACCAGGTGTATCAATAATTGATATGATAGGCAAAGCAAAGCGTTCCGCCATTTTCATAAGTCTCAATGCCTTGCGGTAACCTTCTGGATTTGGGCAACCAAAATTACGATTCAGGTTTTCTTCGGTATTTCTACCTTTCTGCTGACCTAGGATCATTACTTTTTTTCCATCCAATTCAGCAGGTCCACCAATAACAGCGGCATCCTCTCTATACAATCGATCTCCATGTAGAGGTTCAAAGCTGGTAAAAATTCGCTCAATGTAGTCGTTGGTATATGGGCGGTTTGGATGACGGGATAATTGCACCTTCTGCCATGGAGAAAGATCCGCGTAAACCTCTCTCTTTGTTAATTCAATTTTGCTTTCAATTGCTTGGATTTCATCTGAAAAATCCAAGTCTGAATTTTTGGATGAGGTCATTAAATCCTCGAGTTGCTTTTCAAGTTCAAGAAGAGGCTTTTCAAATTCGAGGCTGTTTTTGTGTTTTGACATAAGATTCAAAAATAGATCGTTATAATGAGAATTTCATTTAAATTTTATAACTACTAATTCGTTTACTCCTCGGCAAGTTCTTCCTTCCATCCAAGCAATCTTGCTTTTGCACTTGCCAACTCCGCCCCTTCTTTGTCTCCTTTTTTAACTAATATCCGGGCAAGACTTACCACTGCAGTCAAATCATCAGGATCAATAATGAGAGCATTACGGCAATATTCTTCTGCTTGATTCAGTTTTCCTAAAGAAAGAGAAATTTCAGATAATGCTCGATATGCCTCTATCGAACTTTTTTCTTCAGCAACCACTTGCTTTAAAATCTTTTCTGCTTGATCATCATCCCCGATTGAAAAAGCAAAGATAGCATCTTGAACTCGTTTGGTAACTTCATCTGACATATGCTTAGCAAAAGTTTACTGATTACTTGTGGCAATCGGAAAAAGAATACAAATGACAACTAATGTAAGAAGTTGATAATGCAGATTAATATGTCATTGTAAGACTAGCTTTCATGCTCAATCATTATCACAATGCTTTCTAGTCAGCCAGAATTTCAAAACTTACTTCTTCTCCACGGCAGAGATCGAAGAATCTATAAATTAAAAAAAGAGCTGGAATTAATCCCTCTCGACCAAAATAGAGTTCGGGAGCAAATAGGAAAAGAAAAATTATCTATTGAAATCGCAATCAACGATTGGCGTGAGTTAGAAACAAAAAATAATTCTCTTGAAAGTGAAATTATTTCAATTTCCGATCAGGTCAATCGGCTCAAAAGGCAGCAATTAGAGGTTAAGAAAAATGAAGAGTATTCGGCATTAGAAAATGAAATAAATTCTTCTCTGAAAAATCAGTCTCAGATTGAAGATGAACAATTAGATGTCCTGATGAGAATTGATGATGCCAGAAATACTGCGGAAATCGCAGAAAATAAAATTACTTTAAAGATAGAGGAGCTTGAAAAGAAGTTATCTTCTATGAAACAGCGGAGTGAAGAAGTGCAAAAAGACATTAAAACTCTTGAAAGTGAAATTGAAGACGCAAGAAAGCAAGTTGAGCCCCAGTTCTTAAGTCATTACGACAGAACTAAAACCGTAATTTCAAAACCTCCTTACATGGCACCAGTGGAAGATCAAAGGTGTAGTGGTTGTAATCTTCGGGTGTCGAATGATGTGGTCTCTTCCATCTTAGTTGAGAGAAAAATCACTCAGTGTGATCAGTGCGGTCGAATTGTATATGCAGAAAGATAACCTCATGTTACAGCATACTCAGGCAATTTTTTCTTTTTTCTTTCGATTTCTAATAGATTGAAATGATGACTTTTAATTTTTCGAGAAGCGGTCATTCGCTGTTCATATTTAATATGAATAGAGGAAAGTCCGGACATCAAAGGGCAGGATTCCCTGTGAAAATGGGGGAAGCTTGCATAAATGTAAGCTTACGGCTAGTGCAACAGAAAATATACCGCCTTCCTTGGAAGGTAAGGGTGAAATGGTGGGGTAAGAGCCTACCGTCGCAAAGGCAACTTTGTGAGCCTTGTAAACCCAATCCGATGCAAGACGAAATAGGAAACCGAGCGGCCCGCTCTTTGGTTTCGGGTACGTCGCATCCTCGCAAGAGGAATTCCATTAGGGATAGATAAATGAATGACGGTCTAAAGTATAGACAACAGAATCCGGCTTACGCCTTCTCGAAATCTTTTTGTGCCTTATAAAATGCTAAAATGAAATTGACCGAAGCCATTAAATCCTTTTTTCTAAATAAATGGCTAATACCAGATCTGCACTCAAAAATATTCGAAAAAACAAGACTCGATACGCACAAAATCGTGCGATTTCTAGTAGGCTTAAGACTTTAGAAAAAAGATTTCTGTCTTCAGTGGAAGATAAAAATAAGGATGATGCGATTAGTCACGCAGCTTCATTTATTTCTGCATTAGAAAAATCTGGTAAAAGAAACATGGCTCACATAAACAAAATTTCGAGGAAGAAGTCTCGTTGTTCCGCTCTAATTTCAGGAATTTAACTCTATCCTCATCAAATATGACGGGAATCATTCTCGTCTTTCTGGTTGTATCCACTCTCCTGTCTGTTGTGGTTCACTTTATTCTTCTTCAAATAAGCTTCATGGACATCAGTGGCACTCATTCCCATGACTTGTGCCATGGAAATTAAGAAGTGAAATAAATCTACAATCTCAACTTTTGCATTCTGCTTGTCGAAATCTTGATATTTCGCCCACCATTTCCATGGAACTGAATCAGTAAGCTCCGCAAGCTCTTGTTGCATGGCACGAATATAATTCAAGATCCATTTGATCCGTTCTTCGTCAGTCATCGATTTCATTGCCACTCCAATCCGGGTGTTTAACTCTTCTTGCAAGTCGAAGATATTTTCTAGCTTATCCATTTTATTTTTAAGCACTATAGTACAACACATTGCAAGAATTTTGAAATCTTTAGGCAAAGATTCATTTAAACTTGTGCGAATTAGAAATGAATGATTGCTTGGACTTTTGAAATTATAAAGGATTAATCTTTTTTAATCTGTTCAGTAACCTTAAATTTAAACATCTTTCCCTATTCCAGAGCTTACCGCTCTAGAATATTCTATAAAGCCCATGGTAATGAAATCTAGAATCCGTTCTCGATGGTATCGAGCAAATGAAAAACCCTTGGAGTCGCAAAACTCATCCTCAATGGCATCCCAGTCACCCATTGGTGAAGTATCTCTTTCTTCCGACGAATTACTTAAAGACGACCTAAATGACGAAGTAGCAAAAAAGGCTTCTCAAAATCGACTACCCAGACAACAAAAATCCAATCGGGAGCGAAGACCGAATCGTAGACCCAGCGATAGAGATGAAAAGAAATTCCAAAAGGGTGGGAAGAGTAACGATCGGAGAAGACAAAACGATAAAGATTCTCCAAATATAGAACGAAAAAGAAAGGATGGAACTCGTTCACAATCCCCTAAAGATTCAAAGCCTAAGAGTTTCGCGAGCCACCCGGGTCCTCAAAAAAAATCACCCACAAATAAAAAGGGTAAGCAGGTTGAAAAGTCTGGAGTTTCAAAATTCCTTTCTAAACTTTTCGGGGCTTAAGCCTTGGGTATTTTTTAAGTAGCCATCCTTTAAAGAGATGGATGTTTTTAGAATCTCAGGCGGTAACCAACTAATTGGTGCGGTAACCGCCAGCGGTTCCAAAAATTCATCTCTTCCTCTCTTTGCAGCTAGTCTGTTAAGCGAAGAGGAAAGTATTTTGGAGAATGTTCCTGAGCTCAGTGACATTAAGTTTATGGCTGAAATCATCCGCGATTTAGGAGCTGAAGTCGAAAAACTGAATAGCCACAGCTGGAGGGTAAATCCAAAAGCGATTGTACATTATGCTCCCTATGAACTCGTTCGAAAAATGCGGGCATCTATTTGCCTATTAGGTCCGTTGGCAGCTCGTTTGGGAAGAGCTGAGATTCCAATGCCTGGCGGCTGTGTGATTGGAAACCGTCCAATAGATTTGCATATTAGAGCTCTTGAAGGACTTTCAGCTCAAGTGGAATTAAAGGGAGGTATTGTACGAATTGATGCTAGTAATTTAAGGGGTGGCAGCCTTTTCTTGGGTGGACGTCATGGAAGTTCGGTTACTGGAACAGCAAATGCGATCATGGCTGCATCCCTAGCCTCTGGCATTACTACCATCGAAGGCTCAGCCTGCGAACCGGAAATTGTAGATCTTTGTGAAATGCTTCTTAAAATGGGTGCACAAATTACGGGTATTGGTTCACACCTTCTTTCGATTGAAGGCGTGGATCGACTACATGGATGTCGTCATCATGTGATTCCAGACCGTATTGAAACTGCAACTTACGCAATTGCCGCAGGAATTACTAATGGAGAAATTTTAATTAAAGGATGCCAGAGTGAGCATCTTGGAGCTTTTGCAAATGTAATGCAGGAGTGCGGTATCGAATTATCCAATCAAGCAAAAAGCAACCTTTTGATCAAAGTAAGCCCTAAGGGATTAAATCCTTTTAAAGTGATTACCCTGCCCTACCCCGGGTTCCCAACCGATCTTCAAGCACAAATGACAGCTCTTGCCTGCATAGCGCCCGGACTTAGTATTTTGACTGAAAGAGTATACCCAAGTAGATTCATGCATGTTCCAGAGCTTCTTAGAATGGGGGCTGAAATATCTTTGGAAGGCCCAAGTGCAGTCGTTCAAGGCGGCAAAAGATTAACAGGTGCTCCAGTTATGGCATCAGACCTGAGAGCAAGCGCTGCATTAATTCTTGCTGGTCTTGCAGCCAAAGATGAAACTTGGGTTCAACGAATTTACCATCTTGATCGAGGATATGATAAATTTGATAAAAAACTTCGAGCACTCGGAGCTGAGGTCGAAAGATTGCCAGAAAATGCTCTCCCAAAATCTTTTACACCTTTCTTCGAATAAAACAAAGAAAACATGAGTGAAGATATTCCAAAAGGAGCAGAATTAGGAGAGCGGGCACTTCGAAATGCTGGTGAAATCGATGCGGCTCTTCGACCTCCTACTTTTGCAGACTTCACCGGCCAGCGTAAAACTCTAGAAAGATTGCAGGTAATGGTTGGAGCAGCGGTGAAAAGGGAAGAACCTCTCAAGCACATATTACTTTGCGGTCCGCCTGGCCTAGGCAAAACAACGCTCGCCCACATCATCGCCCAAGAACTGAATAGAGAGGTGAGAATTACTTCTGGTCCGGTAATCGATAAGCCTGGTGATCTCGCGGGATTGTTGACGAACTTGCAAGAAGGTGAAATTCTATTTATTGATGAAATTCATCGGATTCCCAAAACGGTTGAAGAATATCTTTATTCTGCGATGGAGGACTATCGAATCGACATCATGATTGATCAGGGTCCGAACGCAAGAAGCGTGCGACTAGAAATTCCAAAGTTTACCCTTATAGGAGCCACTACCAGAGTAGGCTTATTAACAGCTCCGATGAGAAGTCGGTTTACACTCCAAACTAGACTCGATTATTATGACAAAAAAGACCTAGCGAAGATCGTGCTTAGAAGTTGTGATCTTCTTAATTGCATTATCGATCAGGAAGGAGCGGAAGAAATTGCATCCCGAGCAAGAGGCACACCCCGTATTGCGAACAATCTTATTCATTTTACAAGAGACTATTCAGAACAAAGAGGAGATGGGCAAATAAGCAGAAAGACTGCTGCATCCGCACTCGAACTTCTCGAAATTGATGGGAGAGGACTTGATGAAATGGATAAAAGAATCCTTTCAATGATTGCAATAAACTACAAAGGTGGCCCGGTTGGTCTCGGTACTATCGCAGTTGGAGTAAATGAAGAAGAACATACCTTAGAGGAAGTACATGAGCCATTTCTTATTCAAGAAGGCTACCTAAAGAGAACACCTCAGGGTAGAATGTTGACAGAAAGGGGTTGGGAGGTGACAGGCATGGCTTCAGGCTCAAATCCCGAAGGTGGACAACTAGAACTCATGTGAGCCTCCGGAGATGTCTCTTTATCAATTTGAATATATGAATAAAGGAGATACTAAATTTCTGACTACCACACTCGATTTCCTTTTCGATTTCAGATATTGAATATGTTTCCAAAGCGTCGATTTCTTCAAGATTTTTTTTAGGAGAAATTAAATCTTTGAGAGCGAAAACCCGAACAAATTCATTTCCAGTTTCATGGCAAGGACTGATCTGTATTAATTCCAAAAACCGATCGGTTAAAAGACTAACCCCAAGCTCTTCTTCACATTCTCTTACTACAGCATTGAGGTAATCTTCTCCAGCATCGACATGACCTGAGCAACTACTTGTCCAAAGAAGAGGATCTATATCCTTCGAAGCGGATCTCTTTTGCAAGATCCACATTCCGTTTTTTGATCTAGCAAAAATATGAACTGCCCTATGGAACAACCCTTTTTCATGAACAACGGACCTCTTTTCTTGATACATTACTTCGTCGCGAAGATTAACTACATCAAATATTTCGTATTCCATATGAGTAAAATTTAAAGAATAAGGGAGGGAAATTTCCAAAAAAAGAGAAAGTTAACTTCAATTCATCAAGACTTTTTAAGATTTTGCTTTTTTTGATTGGCTTAAAAGCGGTGTACCTCAGACTTTAATCTACAGGTGAACATTTTTTTTAAAATACTCGGATCTAGTAGCTCTGGCAATTCCGCAATTCTTCGCATAGGGGAACTCACTGTTTTAATTGACGCAGGGTTATCATGTAGAAGGATTCAAACTCTTCTAAAAAAAGAAGAAATTGAAATTGAAAAAATTGATGCGGTTTTCTTAACCCATGAACACAATGATCATAGTGTTGGAATCAAAGGTCTTTCGAAGTACGCAAACCTGCCCATTTATGCTAACAAAGATACAATCAATGCCGTACAACCAAATTTATCGCGTAGACCAAACTGGAAAGTTTTTGAGACCGGTACAAAATTTGTTTTCAGAAATCTGAAAATTCATCCATTCAGCGTCCCCCACGATGCATATGACCCCGTTGGTTTTTTCTTTGAATGGGGTGGTGATGACCTTTTTAATCCGTATTATAGTTTGGCTTGGGTTACGGATTTGGGCTTTGTTCCCTCCTTGGTTCGGGAAAGAATCAAAGAAGCAAAAATTTTAGTTATTGAGTCCAATTATTGTCAGCGAATGTTGGATGAAGACACGAAACGACCCTGGAGCTTAAAGCAAAGAATTAGAGGGCGGCATGGTCACTTATCCAATCAAACAACCTACGAATTACTCGAATCTTTTACAGATTCCAATTGGGATAAAGTTTTTCTGATGCATCTAAGCAAGGATTGTAATGATGTAGAGACCGTCCGAGCACAATTTGGAAAATTGCCCGGGCAAGGCAATCGATTTGATACCTTTATTGTAGATCCCATTAACTCAGCATCTATCCCGATATGAGAAGTTTACCTCGTCACACTAAGGTTATTGCAACCATCGGTCCTGCAACCGAGTCCAGAGAAATGCTTAAAAAGCTTATTGAATCTCATGTTGATGTATTTCGAATCAACATGGCACACGCAGATCACGATTGGGTAAAGACAATAAGCCAGAGAATTCGAGATGTTGGTACCGAACTCAATCGGGAACCCGCGATCATGATGGATGTAAAAGGCCCTGAGATTCGTACAGGTTATCTCCATAACGAAGTAAATTTAAAAGAAGATGATTTGCTAGATCTTATTTTTGAAGCTCAACCAAGCCCTCCCATTACTGGAGAAATTTGGCAAATAGAAGTAAACTATGACAGGTTATCCGAACATATCAAATCTGGAAACACCATATTACTAGACAACGGCCTGATTCCACTTTTAGTTCTTGAATCCTCTCCCGAAAAAATACGTTGCCAAGTTAAACAAGACGCGACTCTAAAAAGCCGCAGGCATGTGAATTTACCAGGTATAGAAACTGGACTTCCTTCCCTAACTGGAAAAGATAGAAAAGATTCTTTAGTAGGAATCGAAAGCACGCACGATTACTTTGCCCTGTCTTTTACACGAGATGCGGACTCCATAGACTTATTTCGTAGTTTCCTTCGCGAAAACGGTTCTGACGCTCAAATCATAGCCAAGATCGAAGATCAAAAAGGCGTTCAAAATATTGAGGAGATCATCAAAGCTTCCGATGCCCTAATGGTTGCTCGTGGAGATCTTGGAATTGAGTGTGCATTTGAAGATTTACCCATTATTCAAAGAAAAACAGTCGGTTCCTGCCTCGCAGGTGGTAAACCAGTGATCATTGCAACTCATATGCTTGAGTCGATGATTGAATCTCCAGTACCGACTCGTGCTGAAGTCAGTGATGTTGCGAATGCTGTCAATGAGGGTGCTGACTGCATAATGTTAAGTGGAGAAACCACCACCGGTAAATATCCGATTGAATGCGTACAAATGCTTAATCGGATTTCTTCCCGCTTAGAAGAAGAAATTCAACCAGGGTTGACTGAAGAATTGAAGCTTTTCCGCCCAAAAGCAAAAATGTTACGCTCAGCCGCTATGCTTGCGATGAGAATGGAGAATTCTGCTGTACTCGTTTTCACCCGGAGTGGTGATCTCGCGGCTAAGCTGGGTGCTCTTCGGCCTAATGGAGCTCCTCTTTTTGCATTTACTGATGTTGATGGACTTCATCGTCGGCTTCGATTGATATGGGGGATCGAACCTTTTCTAATCGATTTTTCAAATGATCCAGAAATAACTATACAAGTGGCGATTAAAAAACTTCTAGAAGAGGAATGGGTTCATCACGGAGATCATCTCATTACGGTCACAAATGTTTTTGCTCACGATAAAGTAGTAGAAAGTATTCAAATTAGGGAAGTAACAAACTAAGCTTTTCCGGCAGACCAAGTAGAATCCTTAGAATTTGAAAAATGGTAGTAAAAGATAGAAATTAAAAGGATCCCAAGATAGGGAAGTCCTGCACAAAAACTTGCGGACAAGATTCCATTTTCTCCAAGAGAATCAAAGACCGTTCGGAATCCGTAAAATAGTAAAATACCAACCGTACTCATTCCTATAATTTGGCCTAACTTTTGATTTTTATTACTGATTACAAGCATCAAACCGCAAAATATTGATAACAGGCACCCGAGTGAATTCCAGATCAATTGATATAGGCGATAGCGATATGGAAAAATATGTGCTGAGCTTGAATCCGGATAAGTATCTATGACCTTAACCAGCTCAAAAAAAGAAAGTATATTAGCACGCTTTGAAAGGAGAATCGGAACCTCTGGGTCATCCATTCCGGGAGAAAAAACTAAAGAATCAAATTTTTTGTAGAAACTAGGAGAAATCTTACCGGAGTCAGAGGAAGACCTTTTGGAATCTTTATCCCAAACTATCTGTTTGGAATTCGAATCCATAATGGGAAGGCCCTCATTCGATACAAAGCCCATGAATTGTCCATTCTCGAAAACCCAATGATTTCGGGCATCCCAGTGGGCTTTTTTGGCCCTAACTCTATAGCTATCATTTCCTTGCGAATCATAAGCATATAAATGTACATTTTCCCCTCTTTCTCTATCCAGATCAAATCTGGAAAAATACCATAATCGCTTTGTATCTATTTTCATTTGAAAATGCGATTCCTGAGAAAGTTCAGTAGTTTCAAATGCTAGCCTTTGCTTCAAATCATGATAATAAATAATCGAGAGCCAAGCTACAATGGATATCAAAAAGCCAAATATAAAAATTGATCGAAAGCAATAGATCACAGAAAAAGAACAAGAAAGTATTCCAGTCATTTCTCCTTTGATTATAAGGAAAGATACGGTTAACAAGGTCGCAGAGAAACACGCAATTGGCAAAATCCAAGGAATAAAAGCCAGGCAACGAAGAGAGAGCCAAGAAAAGATTGTACTAAAATCATCGGATGAGAACTGGTTATAGCTTTCGCTTATCAACTGAAGCAAAAGAATCATTAAGAGGAAAAAAGAGGATAGACCAAACCATTTTCCCCATTGTACCAGTATATATTTTTCAAGAATACCCATTTATTAATTTTAGCTATTACATTTATATATCTTAACCCTTGCACTCCTTAAAATGAATTCACAATCTAATTTTATTTCAAATTTGTCACTAATCTAAATATGAGTTCAAGATTGTTTCCCCTCATTGCGATCATTCTACCATTCCTTCTCTCATTCTCTGCCCAAGCAGAAGAGGATTCGTATGACTGGCAAAAACATATTGATTCTTTTTTTGGAAAATATGCAGTCCAGCCATTAGTCTCATTTCTGTTTTGGGAAATTCCCGGTACAGAACATAAAATTAACATATCTCCCGTCTTCGAATTTTCTAGTGAGAATCTCAAAAATTTAACTGGTAAGAATTACATTCGAGGTTTGTACTCACCAGTTGTAGCCAAGAGTAAAAGTAAATTATCAATTCAATCGATAGAATTTATAGCTCAAAGATACCAAAAGACGGACAATCTCTTAATCGAATTGCCTTACTCATCTAGGGATGAATTAGTGGCATCTTTTATTCTGCCGCGAAAGATAAAAACTGTGGGAGAAACCTTTGACCTTCAATCTTTTCCCCTCGTGGTCGCATGGTTGTTAGCAGGAGCCTTATTTTTTACCTTAAAAATGAGATTCATAAACCTGCGCCTCTTTCGTCATGCCATTGAGCTAGTATGTGGAAAACATGATAATCCATCGAATAGAGCCAAGGGTGAAGTTTCTCATTTTCAAGCTTTGACAACTGCATTATCTGCAACAGTTGGTTTGGGAAATATTGCAGGAGTAGCGATCGCGATCGGAACTGGTGGCCCAGGTGCTACTTTTTGGATGATATTGGTTGGTTTTTTGGGAATGTCTTCCAAATTCACCGAATGCTTGCTGGGACAGAAATATCGTAAGATTAGAAAAGATGGTAAGATTATGGGTGGTGCTATGCACTACCTTTCAGATGGTCTGAGAGATTTAAATTTAAAGCATTTCGGAGGCTTTTTGGCCGGATTATTTTGTATTCTTTGTGTAGGTGCTTCCTTTGGGGGCGGCAATGCATTTCAGGTAGTTCAATCCCTTGATTTGATCAAAACCGTGGTTCCTAGTCTTGGGTCAATGCCTTGGGTATATGGTCTTATTATGACTTGCTTAGTCGGTTTAGTAATTGTTGGGGGCATCAAGAGCATTGCATCGGTTGCTTCAAGGGTGGTACCCGCAATGTGCGGAATTTACCTTTTAGCCTGTGTAACTATTTTACTTTTTCATTTCTCTGACATCCCAGCAGCTGTCGCTTTAATTTTCAAAAGTGCTTTCACTCTTGATGCTGGCATTGGTGGCTTTTTAGGGATCCTAATAATCGGAGTAAAAAGAGCTGTTTTTTCCAATGAAGCAGGTATTGGTTCAGCTGCCATTGCTCACTCTGCGGCAAAAGTTTCACACCCAGCTGAAGAAGGAATTGTTGCTTTGCTCGAGCCCTTTATAGATACCATTGTGGTCTGCAGTATGACCGCTTTGGTAATTATTATAACTGGTGCCTATCTTGATCCTGCGAATCAACAATTCATAATTAATGACCAAGGTGGGGCCTTGACTTCAGCGGCTATGGGGAGCGTCATTCCTTGGTTCCCGTACATTTTATCCGTTGCCGTATTTTTGTTTGCATTTTCAACCATGATATCTTGGTCTTACTATGGTGAACGTTGTTGGGTTTGGTTGTTTGGAGATAAGTCTTCCTTAAGTTACAAGATTCTCTTTATGGGTTTTACCTTTCTTGGCTCTATCATTACCGCGAAGAATATTCTTACCTTCAGCGATCTTATGATTCTAGGAATGGCATTCCCAAATATTCTTGGAATGATTCTGCTTAGTGGAAAAGTAAAACGATCCCTTTTCGAATACTGTAAGTCAAAAAGTTTGCAAATTTGATACAGACAATGATCAATTCGATTTGACAAAGGTATTTGGGGTCGTTCATTGTAAAACTAATTAAACCTCATATCTCTCTATTTTTAACCTAATATGTCATGGATGATGATGATCTTCAAATTTCTGATTCGGAAGAAGCCCGTGCCTCCATTACGCGTCTAATAAAAGCAATCGAAGGCTGGGCCACCAAAGAAAGCCAAAAGAGCGAGTTTGAACTGACTGCATTTGGTGCAGCTTTGGGTTCAGGAATTATTGCATTTCATCAATTAACATCCAAAGACTGTAGAGACTCTCGAAATCTTATTGGTGCCATTTCCCGTGCTAAGCAGCACCTTGAAAAAGAATACAAAAAATTTGACAATGATATTGACAAAATGCATATCAAGTTCGCTCAGGAGATGGAAGAATTAGATTTGAAAATTATTCGTGATCGAAAAGAATTCAAGCACTACCTCGTATCCTTGATATACGCTGAAGAATACAACAAACTCCGTCGTTCGGTTACCAATATTTTTGAAACTTTGGAATCCAAATCAAACTACGAAGACGGAAGTGATTAGTTAAAGACTTACTCCGATCATTAACCATAGAGGCAGTGTTATGATACTGGCAATCATGGTTATAAAAATTGATCTCATTGCAGTCTCCTTATCGCCCTTGTAATTCCCCACAATTACAATTGCAAATATTCCAGCAGGCATCGCAGCCTGTGTTATTAGTACAGGCTTCATCCATTCCATTCCACCCGGTAATGGAAAAAGGTACAAAAAAG
>CESW01044291.1_pt1 | contig 12840 bp, 12 predicted proteins | sample 531171 | NCBI WGS metagenome assembly CESW01 (sample SAMEA2621859, study PRJEB7988) | marine metagenome | biome: marine biome (ENVO:00000447); feature: surface water layer (ENVO:00002042); material: "saline water (ENVO:00002010), including plankton (ENVO:xxxxxxxx)" | depth 5 m
ACCGAACGATTGAGCTAGTAAAATCATTTAAACAAAAAAATATGCACTGCTTTGAAGAATTCAAAATTATTAAGGGGCCTGGTTGTGGCTTTGCAAAGAATTTCCTTAATTTAGTTAAGGAAGTTGGAAATGATTATGATTTTTACTCTTTTGCTGATCAAGACGATTTTTGGCATGAAGATAAGATAGAAAGTGGCATTTTTGAGCTAGAAAAATATAAAAAAGAAATACCAAGTCTATTTTGTTCAAGAACTAAATTAGTGAATCAATTTGGTAAAAAGATTGGTTACTCAAAAAATTTCAAAAGTGCTCCTAAATTCCAAAATGCACTAGTTCAATCAATTGCTGGTGGAAATACTATGATATTCAATAAGTCATCAAAGATTATTCTTAATGAAGTTAATGTGTCAATCGATATCACTAGTCATGACTGGTTACTATATATTCTCATAAGTGCTTGCGACGGAAATATAGTTTTCTCACAAAAACCAAAAATTGATTATAGAATTCATAAAGCTAACCTTATCGGTTCAAATCTAGGTTTTAAAAACTTTTTAAAAAGAAGTCTTCTAGTCTTTCAAAATAAATGGATTAATTGGAACAACTTAAATATTGAGCATCTCAAAAAGTTCAAAATGATTACTCCATCAAATAAAAAAATCCTTGATAATTTCATATCGTTGAGACATGAAAAAAATATCTTTATGAGGATTCTGCTTTTTAAAAAGTCTGGATTAAGAAGACAAACCGTTTTAGGAAATATTAGCTTGTTCGCTGCAATAGTTTTTAAAAAAATCTAAGAGAATATATACTTTGCTTATCAGTTGAATAAAAAAAGAAGTGAATGAAAGTACTTGTAACAGGTGGCTGTGGTTTTATAGGCTCTAACTTTATAAAGCTTATTTTAAATGGACATGAAAATGTTGAAATTGTAAATTTTGATAAATTAACCTATGCAGGAAATATAAAAAATCTTGATCAACTAAAAAATAATGTCAATTATTCATTTGTTAAAGGTGACATATCATCAGAAGAAGATCTGGTTAACATAATTTCTAAGAAAAATTTTGATTTTATAGTAAATTTTGCAGCTGAAAGTCATGTAGACAGATCAATTGCAGATCCATCTGATTTCTTAAAAACAAATATCATGGGGACCTATACGCTTTTAAATTTATCTAATAAATTTCTAAAAAAGAATCAAAATTTTAAATTTATTCATATTAGTACAGATGAGGTATATGGAGCACTTAAAATTGATGATCAGCCATTTTCAGAAGAAAGTCAGCTCGCACCAAATAGTCCTTACTCAGCTTCAAAAGCGTCATCAGATCATCTCGTAAGGGCCTGGCATCACACTTATGGATTAAATACTATCATTACTAACTGCTCAAATAACTATGGGCCTTTCCAGCATCGTGAGAAATTAATCCCGTTAACGATAATTAATGCTATCCAAGGAAAAGAAATAACTATATATGGAGATGGGTCGAATATAAGAGATTGGCTTTATGTTGATGATCATTGCAAAGCTATCTTAAAAGTAATGAATGATGGGAAAATAGGTGAAACATATAATATAGGTGGTTCAAATGAAATTTCTAATTTAGAAGTCGTAAAAAAAATCTGCTCCATTCTTCAGAATAAATTACCGCCTTCTGATAATGAAAAAATAAAAGCAAGAATAGAAAAGTATGAAGAACTTATTACTTTCGTGAACGATAGGCCTGGTCATGACTTTAGATATGCTATCAACCAAACAAAGATAGAGAAAGATCTGTCCTGGTATCCCATTGAAGACTTTGATTCTGGTATTGAAAAAACTATAGACTGGTACATTTTGAACTTGGATCAGATTACAAGTGATTAGGAATTGAATGACTAAAATAGTAATTTTTGGTGCAAATGGGCAACTTGGTAAAGACTTTTTAATTAGTCTTAAGACAGAAAATAGCTTTGAAACGTATCCTTTTACAAAAGATGATTGCGATATTACTGATTTTAAAAAAGTAAATGCTACAATTAAAAGGATCAATCCCGGCTATGTAATTAATTGTGCTGCATTTACCAAGGTCGATGATGCTGAAGATTCTAGTTTAATAGCTAATCAAATAAATCATCTTGCAGTCGAAAATCTTGCTAATCTCTCAAATTTATTAGGTTTTACTCTAATTCATTTTTCTACAGATTATGTTTATGAGTCCAATGATACTTTACCAATATCTGAGAATGATAAAAAAAAACCTATTAACACCTATGCCAAAACAAAGCTTGACGGTGATGACAAGATTGAAAACAAGTGTAATAAGTTTTATATATTCAGGATTGGTTGGGTTTATGGAAAGTACGGTGATAATTTTCCTAAAAAAATCCTGAGGGCTGCAAAAATTCAGAAGGAGATATCTGTAGTTAATGATCAAATAGGATCGCCAACACCAACTAGTCTAGTATCTAGAACAGCAATAGATATAATAAAGAAAAATGAAGACAGATTTGGGGTTTATAATATTTCTCCAAATTTAAGTTGCTCATGGTATGAAGTTGCAAATTTTATCCTTAAAAAAATCGAGGGTAATCCAAGGTTTGCTCTAAAGAAGGTATTGGAAATAACCTCAAATGATCTTAAATTAAAAGCAAAAAGACCGTCTTTTTCATTTCTATCCAACAAAAAGATTATTAATACGTTTAAAATAAAAACATTTCATGATTGGGATTACTATTTATCTCATTTTATAGATGATCTATTGGGGGAAAATGAATAGAAAAGGGATTATTCTTTCGGGTGGTTTGGGCACAAGATTGTTTCCAGCAACCATCTCAATTTCAAAGCAAATCATACCCGTTTATGACAAGCCTATGATTTACTACTCGCTTTCAACTCTAATGCAAGCGGACATAAGAGAAATCTTAATTATTTCAAGTCCTGAACATATCAATTTTTTTAAAAAGCTCTTCAATGATGGAGCCCATCTCGGTCTAAGGATAGATTATATGGTTCAAGAAAAACCTGAGGGAATAGCTCAATCTTTTTTGATTGCTGAAGATTTTATCGCTGATAGCAGTATTTCTTTAATTCTTGGAGATAATATCTTTTTTAGCAGCTTTCTTGATGAAAGATTGGTAGAAATATCAAAAAAAGATGTCTCATCTATATTTGCTTTTCATGTAAAAGACCCGTCAGCTTTTGGTGTTGTTGAGTTTGATAGAGAGTTTCGCGCTATAGGAATAGAGGAAAAGCCAAAACAGCCAAGATCTAATTATGCCGTCACTGGGCTATATTTTTATAATAATGATGTCATTTCGGTAGCAAAAACTCTCAAGAAGTCAGGAAGAGGTGAATATGAGATAACTGATGTAAATAAATATTATCTCGATACTGGAAGATTAGAGGTAAATATCCTGCCAAAGGGTTCTACTTGGCTTGATACTGGAACTCCAGATAATCTTCTTCAAGCCTCTCAATTTGTAGCTGCATTAGAAAAGCGTGAGGGAAGGAAAATTGGTTGTCCAGAAGAAATTTCTTTAAGAAGAAAGTGGGTAAATGAAGAGCTATTGGAAAAGTATATTTTTGATAAAAAAGGTCAATATTTTGATTATTTGAGAGAGCTTATTAAGAATGGAAATTACTAATCTAGAAATACCAGATGTAAAGTTACTAAAACCAGAAGTATTTAGTGATTCAAGAGGAACATTTTACGAATCATTTAACGAAAAAATTTTTCAAGAGCATATTGGCAAAGAAGTTAAGTTTGTTCAAGATAACCATTCTGTCTCAAAAAAAAATGTTTTGAGGGGAATCCATTTCCAGAAGGATCCATTTAGTCAAGGAAAGCTTATTAGAGTGGTAAGCGGATGTGTTATTGATGTTGCAGTTGACTTAAGAAAAAAATCTAAAACATTCGGTGAGTGGGTGTCACAGGAGATTTCTGGAGAGAATAATCATCAACTCTGGATACCTGAAGGTTTTGGGCATGCTTTTATCGTAAAGTCTGAATATGCTCACTTTTTATATAAGACAACTAATTTTTATAACAAAGATTCCGAGGGATGTATCAAGTGGGATGATGAGTTTCTTAATATAGACTGGCAAACCTCAAAAAGTAAAATAATTGTTAGCGAAAAAGATGAGGAAGGACAATCATTTAAAAAGTTCTTAAATGAAAATATATTTTAGATGATAAAATTGTAGTATGAATAAAGAAATATTTGTTCCATTAAATACCTTTTTGGTAGAAAAGATTGAGTCTTTTTGTAGTATTTTTGTTGATGCTGACATACAAGTAAATACTTATGAAAATATTACAAATATTAACAATCTTAATAATAAAAATCAGATACTAATTTTATTAGATACATCTAAAATATATCTCGATGAGATAAGTAAATTCCAGTCTAAGGCCTTAGATCATGAGAATATTTTTTTCTGCTTTACAGTTCCAAAAGAAGATAAAAAGATTAATTCAAAGTATCAAGAGATATCCTCAAAATGTATTTCAAATTTTATAAATGATGTTAGAGAAATAGAAATTCCTATTAATGATGATGATCTAAATGATTTCATTTTTGAAAACGCATTAGAAAGGGACAAGATCTTAGAGATCTTGAGTGATGAAATATTCAGTTTAAAACAAATAAAGTTGCTAGCAAATTTTATATTCTTAGATATAAGAAATAAGATAAAGGAATTTCCACGAACCTTATCAGAGTCCAAGGTATCGAAAAGTAGCCAACAGAACTTTGCATTACTGGAAAAATTAGACCACATTGACCAAAATCTAATCAGACTAAGAGAATTGCCATTTTTCTTTAGGAATCACTCAATTTCATTCAGGCTTGCGAATACAATTTTGTCTAGGCTAAAGCATTTTGCTAAAAAAATTAGGCTTAATTTTGGAAAACAAGAAAATATTGATACTACTATTAACTTAAATGGAGATTTAATAAGACCATTCGAAAATATTTTTAGTATTCTAAAATCAAAAAAACAGGAACTGAATGAGGTAGTCTTTAAAAAGCATGTAAAACCAGACATTTCAATTATCATCCCCGTATATGGAAAATTGAATGCTTTATCTAGATTGATCAGCTCACTTCATAAAACTAGAAATGATAAAAAATTTGAAATAATTATTGTAGATGATTGTGGTCCGCAAAAAGTATCTGGGTTGATAGATACCAAAAAATCAAATATAAAAATTATCAGGAACAAAAAAAATCAAGGATTTGGAAATACCTGTAACGTTGGAGCAAAAGAAGCAAAAGGAAAGTATTTGTTTTTTCTTAATTCAGATACTGTTGTAGCTGATTACTCAATAGATCATGCAATAAATGGTTTCAAACTTGCTTCAAATGTTGGAATTGTGGGTTCACAGCTTCTTTATGACAACTTTAGAAGACAAGAAAGTGGAGGAATCATTTTCTCGGATGGAGATGCATATAACTCAGGGAAAAACACTAATATTGATAACAGTTTTCATACATATACAAAAGATTGTGATTATGTTTCAGGTGCTGCTTTATCAATAACGAAAAAGGACTTTCTTGATTTGGGCGGATTTGATGAAGTCTTTTCTCCAGCATATTATGAGGACACAAGCTTATGTATGGATATGAGGCATAAGCTGAATAAAAGAGTTTTGATTAACCCTCTATCAACTATTTTTCATACTGAGGGTGTTACAAATGGTACATCAACAAATAGCGGGATTAAAAAATATCAAAAAATAAATAAAGTTAAGTTTATTGATAAACACAAAGAAGATCTTAAATCCTATGAGTCTTCTAAAGAAAATATTTGGGGTTCTAGAGATAGGTATACACTTGGAAATGTTTTAGTCATTGATCAATGTATTCCCACTCCTAAAGAGGACTCAGGTTCAAAGGATATGGATGTAATACTTAAGACTCTTCTTTACATGAATCTTAGACCTCATTTGTTCGCAATTTCTAATAGGACTAAGACTTCTGATGCATTTAGATATGAAGAGATGGGTGTTCATACAGTCTTTGGTAAAGATAATAGAAACTTCTCAAGTTTTTACTCTAAGTATGCAAGTATTTTTGATGCAATTATTATTTCAAGAGTTGGCACTGCAAGTGAGGTATTGAATCAAATAAAATCAATTTCTCCAGATAAAAAAACTATTTTTTATACAGTAGATCTTCATCACAAAAGGGAGTACGAGAGATATTTAATTTCAAAAAAAGACAAAGATCTAGATATTTCAGAAAGAACAAAACAAATTGAATTGCAGACCATTGAAGAAACTGATGTAACAATAGTTTTAACCGATAAAGAGAAAAAATATCTGAAAGAAGAGCACCTAATTGATAATAGTAAAATTAAAGTAATTCCTCTTTTAAGAGATATAAATGATGAATTAGGAAGCTTCAAAAAAGCAAAAAAACCAAAAGATATTATCTTTATTGGAGGATTTAGACATCATCCTAATGAAGATGGAATTAAGTGGTTATCTGAGGAAGTTTTACCTGTTGCAACGGCTCTATTTACAAAAAATGATATTAAATTTCCTCAAATAAAGGTTTATGGATCTAATCCAACAATGTACATAAAGTCCTTAAATTCAAAACATATTAAGTATTGTGGTTTTATTGATAAAGAATCTGATGCTTTTAGAAATGCATCAGTAAGTTTAGCACCACTAAGATATGGATCTGGGCAAAAAGGGAAAGTATTATCTTCTATTATTTTTAGAACAAATATTGTGGGTACAAATTTCGCTTTTGAAGGATTTGAAAACTTAACATCATTTTTTGAATCTGGGATAGATCCAAATAATTTTGCAAAGAATATTCTTACAGCTTATCAAAAAAGTATCAGTGATGATGAATACAAGGAGCACATTTATTATATTAATCAAAACTACTCAATGGAAAAAGCTAAAGACGAGTTTAGTGATATCTTATTTTGATTAGTTGCTAATATAACTTACTTTCTGAGGTCCCTTAGTAAATCTTGATGATTTACATCTTTTTTTATAGTTAGAGAGTTTTTTTGAAAAATCTTCAATATTTTTAATTTTGCTATTTAAATTTTCAATGGCTATCTTATGTAACCATAAATCTGAATCAAAAGCAGAATATCCATACCTTAAAAGGTTAGCATGTTTCTTTGTATCTAAGTTGCCTGTTGTATTCAATACTTTTGGATAGCTAAGGTCTATGCTTATTTCCTTTTCTTGCAATAAATGCTCTAAAACAACCATTGATTCGTCAAAATACTCTACCACTCCAACAAAGAAATTTTCACCAAATAGCATTTCAAGATCTATATTAAATTCCCAACCACTACTAAAATTTGTGGACTTTGTTTGAATAGAGAAAAGTTTTGATTGGTAGTTACTTAGGATTGATCCTTTGTAGTTATCTAGAAACTTCTTAAAATTATCAGATGTAGTTTTTTGCTTATAAAATTGAAATCTCCAAGCAGACATTATTCTCTTATATGGATGCCTGATAAAGGATACTCCAATCTTTGATAGATCTAACAAGTCATTAGAAATAGCTAATAGATGAGAGGATATTGATTGATGATATGGCTTCAATTCATTTGAATTTAAGAGTTCATCAGCAAACAGCCTCTTTCCTTGTTTTTTTGATTCAACAAGCAGTAATTTCTTTTGATACTCCCTAAATAGAATTTTTTGAAAGGTAGTACCAGCGCATTTGAATCCATGAATATGAATGATATCCAACATAATTGATGAGTATACTCTATTTAATTCTTAATTTATTTATATATATTTTGAGATAAGCGATCTTATATTAGATTTTTTTATTTCATTATTTTTCTTTATGAACCTCATTTCATGAAGCGAATCTATCTTATATAAAATTTTATCAATGCAATTATCTTTAATAATTAGATTCTTATTTGGTTCAAAAAGATCTTTCTTAAAATAACAATCTGACTCTATCATATTGAAACTAAAGGCTTGTTTTGAATTTTTTGTTATCTGGTGAAGGTTTCTTTGATTTAAATAAAATCTTTTAACAGAATTTGATAAGTCTCTAGAAAACATATCTGGAAGATTCTCATAAAGCTTACCTGGTTTGATAAGAGTTAACTTTTTTTCTATAAAGAGATTATTTAGGATTAATTTAAATAAAAGATCAAAATCATTTAGGGATTTATTTTTATTTGGTTGATTTGAAGGCAGGTCATCGTATTTGACCTTTGGTATTACAATAGAAATAAAGTCATGTATAAGGTTGTTGTTTTTGAAAATACTTCTGTCAAAGTTCTTTACAATTATATTTGAGAAGGACTTTTCCCATTTTTTATAAAATTCAATGTATTTCGTAAGACTCTGATGTTTTTTTGCATAAGTTGAGAAATCTTCAATTAAATATACATTATGAACTCTCTGTTTATATGAAGATATATAGTAAGAAATAGGTTCTCTAAAATAAGCTATTACTACTAACTCGTGACCGGTATTCTGAAATATTTGATTTATCTTGCTAGGACTGCAATTTTGGAAGGCTTCTGAAGAATACAAAAAGTTTTTATTAATATTCTTTGTCTCATATCTAATTTGTTTATTAACATCCATCATTAATTCTTTTGAATAATTTTCCTCCCTAAGAATATTTGGTACATAATGAAAAGCTTTATTATTTTCATCAGTTATATAGTTGAGGTTTCTTTTGACAAAAAATTCATAATTTTCTTTAAAGTAATGTTGAATTGATGAAGTGCCGGTTTTATGTCTTCCAATGTGCAAAAAAATCATATCTTTGAAATAATTTCCATAAAATCTCCAATCCCATTATTGGAAAGATCTTTATTGATTGATTCAATTCTTTCTTTTACCAAAAAATGAGAAGTATCTTGGGCTTGAAGGAATCCGGTTTCCATTGAAAAGTCTTCATGAAAATGAAGTGCATCAATTGACTCGATGTCACCATCAAAAATAAATAAGTTTTTATTTTTTGGAGTTACATTTAAAGTTGGTGAAAGTATTGTGCTAAGTATATTCTGTTTTTCAATTGCTAAGGTCATTGCAATTTGGTCAATATTTCTCTCGTATGGCTTTATCAAATCAATTTTTTCAAGACACATATGTGAAATCTCTTCCCAATCTTTTGAAAGATTAAGAAAATATTCTCCATCTATTGAATAAATACTCCCTAAGATGTTATTTGCTAGCGAAAAATTCTCCTCTATCTGTCTAGATTGAGAAAGTTCTCTAAAGCAATTATCGTTTCTTATGTTAAAGATCTCCATTAATTCATTGAAGACTCTATGAGGAGGTCTACCAACAAATAAGTTTGCACCAATAATATATTTCTTTGATAGCCAATTTAAAGCGCTTTTCTCAAAGACTATGTCAGTATCAGATAATATTATTTTTTTATATCTTTTCTTCTGAAGAAATTTAAGTTGATTAAGCTTATTTAAGGGCTTAGATCTTTTATCAATTGTATCTCCAGATGAAATTAATATTCCTAAGTTTGCGAAGTATTCAGTAACTTTTTTGTCAACATCGTTACTAAAGCATAAGTGAATTTGTGATGATTCTATGCAAGCCCTTTTTTTTAATGCAGTTACCCAAATAAAAGATTGAATTAAATATTTTTTTCTATTATCTACAAAGGAGGAAAAAATCATTTTTTGACTTTTAATATAATCATATTTACTAACTTTTAAATTATGAATCATTTTGTAACTTTTTCTAATAATTGTTTTTTAAATCTTCCGTCAATCTTTCTATTGGAAGGATTATCTCGTTTCAAAGTGATTTTATTTCCTAAATCCTTAATAAATTCATAATCAAACTTTAAAAATTCCTTTAAGTGCTTCACCTCCGAAATATTTATCAGGCTATTGAACTCAATTACTGTTATTTCTTTTAATTCAAAGAGCCGAGAGAATCTGTCAATAGAATTTTTATCTACCGTCGATAAAAAGCTTTCATCATTACTTGATAAATTATTTTTATAGAGCTTTTTATTGTTATCATTCGCAACAGAAATAATCCATTTATAAAAATCTCTTTTTATAACAACGATCTCTAATGATGTAATGCTGAGATCATAATCATTCTCTAGAGAGCGCAATGCATGAATCAAAATCTCATACGAAGGATAAATTTGTCTGCATAAATTGTTTCCAGCAAAATTATGTCCAATCATTGGTCCTAAGAAATTCTCATTAAAAAAAATTATTTCTTTGAAATTTGAGTATTTTGATAAAATCTTTTTAAACTCGATCTTTAATTTGCCATACAAAGAATCATCTGGAAGTTTTCCTTGATGGTACATATGATTTGCGTCAGTAACATTTTTAAAAAGATCTCTATTAATTGTTTTCTTAATTACATGCTGATCGATATACTTAATGCCTCTTGATTTAATATTTTCCCTAAATAATCTTTGCAGAGTTGATGTGGCTGATTTGTGTGGACCTAAGAAAAAGATAACATTCATTATTAAATATTTGGTGCCCAGAGCCGGACTTGAACCGGCACGAAGTTGCCTTCGAGGGATTTTAAATCCCTTGTGTCTACCAATTCCACCACCTGGGCAAATTAAGTATTATTTTTAAAGTTTATTTTTTGTTCTATCTCCCTTGGATCATCATTATACTTACCTCTTATTGTGTTGTTAACTGAAATTGCAGTTTCAAGAACTTTAAAGTCAAGACTATTTTGTTTGAAAAAATTTGTTAGTGAGATTGAATCTTTTGGGAGACAAGCTCCGCCAAAACCCTCTTTTCCATCATGGCCCGGTACAGACATGTGACTATTTCCAAGTCTGGAATCTCTTTGGAGATATAAAATAAACTTTTCCCAGGAGTCATTAGTTTCAAACTTATTAAAAATCTCCTTCAACTCATTAAAAAAGGTGACCTTTGTTGCAAGGAAAGAGTTAATTGTGTACTTAATAAGTGATGCAGTAAAAATGTCGGTTTCAATATAATCCTGGCTTATACAATTAGTATAATTACTATAAAAATTACTTAATTTAGAAATTTCTTCTTGCTGACCTCCAAAAACTATAAGATTTGAATTAATAAAATCATCATTTGCATGCTTTTCTCTTAAAAATTCTGGATTATAAATAAATCTTTCAATTTTTTTATCAATGATCTCAATAAAATTTGGGAGAATAGTACTTTTAAGAACTATTAGACTATCGATTTTATAATTGATTATCTCCTCCATGACAGAATTTACAATGCTTGCATCAAGGGTAAAATCTTTATTGAGAGGAGTTGGAACACATACAAATACTATGTCTGGTTTGAAACTTACTAAATCTTCTACCGAATTGCCAAGTTTAGGATCAATTTTTAATATTGAAACAGAGCTTTTAAAGCCATTAGCTAGAGCCTTTCCAACAAAACCATAGCCGATTAGTCCTACTTTCATACTTGTTAAATCAATATTTCAATTACCTATCTTAGACTAATTAGACAGATCATTTTAGTTTGCCCTCATTGCGAAGCTTTTTTCTAATTTTAGTTGCACTTATAGATGTAATAGATTCATCAAAAGTTTCTTCATCAAAAGAATACCCAACACCCCTACCATAGGTAATATTTACTATATTAGGAACAAGCATAATCTCGTATTCAACACCCCTCTTAAAACCATCCTTTGAAAGACCAATTTCGATATTCTTGCATACCTCATTCCAATCAAATGGATTATCATCTTGGCCATCTCCACCTGATGCACCTTGAACATCTCTTACCTGGATGGCAACTTGTCCTGTTTTGGCAACACATCTTTTGAACAGCTCTTGATGACCATTATGCCATGGCTGCCATCTTCCAAGCATTTGAACAGTTGGTTTTTTCCAGTCAAACATTATTTTTTTTTAAATCATGTGCGATGTTAATATGATTCTTATCATTCCACTCTGTTATATGGAAATCCACATTTTTAGGTTTTGTAAAAATATTATTTGTATCTTCAAATCTTCCTTTGGTAATGGTGTCCATCCAGATAGTTATATCAGCATCGAAATTATCCCTAGTTGCCTCGGTAGGACAAACAAAATCACATATAACGAATCTACCTGAGGCTTTTTCAAAGTCTGCAAAAGTTCTCATTCTATTGGACTGTCTAGTTCTTCCCTCGTCTGAAAAATCCCAGTCATTTGCCATATCTCTAACTTTATCTGCATTGTACCAAGCAGCATTAAGAAGGGGTTGAAGTCTTTCAGTTAAATATGTTTTTCCGCTTCCGGGAAGACCCATTACAAGAATTTTCATAAATAATATACCTTTATAAAAGATGTATTATATAGAATAAAAATAGAGAAAATTAAATAAATTTAAAGAATAAACTTTTTTAAACTAAGTATTGGAGGCTGAGGCCGGAATCGAACCGGCGTACACGGATTTGCAGTCCGCTGCATGACCACTCTGCCACCCAGCCAATTCTAGGATTATATACCTAGTTTAACTAAATCTTTTTGATTAACTACGCCGACTAATTCTTTATCTTGCATTACAGCAAGACAACCGATTCTTTTTTCAGCCATTATCTTTAAACACTTAGATGCCAATTCATCAGGGTCAACTGAAATAAAAGTTTCACTCATAAAGTCTTGAGCTGTCATATCAAAAAAGTAATTTGAATCATCAATTGCTCTTCTAATGTCTCCATCAGTAATTAATCCAATGATATTCTTACTGTCTGAAGAAACAAAAGTGACTCCCATCCCCTTTTCAGAAATAGTTTTGATTACATCTTTTGAAAGCTCATGTTGATTAATAATTGGTATATCATCTCCAGAAACCATTACATCTCCAGCAGCGAGCAGTAATCTTTTACCCAGCGTTCCTCCTGGATGAGACTGTGCAAA